>WNGA01007366.1_pt1 | contig 41849 bp, 59 predicted proteins | sample 5400061 | NCBI WGS metagenome assembly WNGA01 (sample SAMN13153366, study PRJNA577476) | soil metagenome | isolation source: 100 cm soil or saprolite under grassland replicate 2 | place: USA:California | collected 2016-06-15 | reverse complement strand
TGAGGCTGAGACCCAAACCGGATAGCTCAAAGAGACCCTGCCGTTGGGGGCTCGATGAGCGAGATCAAAACATCGGCTAAGCATGTAGTCATATTTGACCGAAGACCTTCGGACGGGGGTTCGATTCCCCCCGCCTCCAGTACTTCTAAGCTGTTGATTTTGCTTAGTATTTTAGCGTAGTTGGGAGTCTTCTTCCATCCCTTATATATATATACCTATACTTCATATATTATAAGGTGCGATGAAGTCTCTGTGTAACTACAGCAGCAACTGAGCTACCAGAAATCACATCTCCTTACCCGACCGCGGTGGGCATAATCGGTTCCAGAGGGGTAACGACGCAGCGAGCGTGAGCGGACGCACCGTTGGGTTGGTTGGAAGCCAAAGTCCAGACAATGGTAATAGCAGCGAATTGAAGCGAGCCGCAGTGAAAGCACGGCGTGCGCCGACTTTTGCGGTTTACAAGATCGGGTTCACTTGTAAACGCACGGACTAGGGCTTCGAACGCTGGTTCAATTGTTCGATGACCATTCGACTTGCGTGGTAACAAAGGGGTGATCGTGGATACTTGAATTGCGCGCTCGTTCTCGTGCCTTCCGATCCTCGCGCACATCTCGTCGGCCGCCTTTCTCGTATGGGGCACGCATAGAATCGCGCCTCCCCACGTGCTCCCGAGCTTGGCCCTGTCCCAGTACCATTTTTCGACTCCCAAAATCAGGGTCCTGATGAGATACATCCTCGGTATGCTCTCTCAGGTCGAACTATTAAGCGCGCGCTATCAGCGGGACGTCGATTGAAAACGGGGCGGCCCACGAACGACACCGAGAGTTCACAAAAAATGTGTTAACGAACTTATAGGGGTAACCAGCGAGGGCCTCGGTGTGTTTGACGGCAACGCACTTCACTTCTTGAGCCATATCCAGGTTCAATTCGGTCTTACGCCACGTCAAAATCTCAGATGGGCGACAAAATTTGTTCGCCGCGGGAAATGCATGATGCGGAAGTGTCTCCTCTGTGGTGATTTTTTCCCTTCCCTCGATTCTAGTGAAAGACATTGCCGGGCGTGTCAGGGCGATAGACGACGCCTTATCAATGAAGAGCGCCGATCTTCTTCGTTTAATTTTTAGCCTCGTCTTCACTTCACTCGATATTCGATCCTTTTCTTAGGAGGAGCACACAAAGCTAACGTCGCGCCTTAGATGAACCGAGTACCATCCCAGGCCCTGGATTCAATGTAGCGTTAGTGACTGTTGTCACCGAGGCAAGCTCGAACTGCGAGTGCCGGATGCAGCGAAGGCAAAAACAGGAAGCTGGCCTAGGCGAATAACACTCGGCGACTGAGCTCTGCTATCGCTTTGGTCTCGGAAATCCGTCAGGGTCGAAGGCAGCCCCGTTAAGCGTAAATTGCCGCTCAACGGGTGTTGGTTGGAGAATGGTCTGCATGACATAACAGCCATTCTCCGCGTTCCTCATCACCGCTGCGACTTTTTCTGCTGGCTCAGTGGATTCCAACTCGCAACGGGTCTCAAAACCTAAGCCGACTGCTTGAACCGTCTCGCGCAATACCGAACCTTCGCTTTTGAAATGCGCGGTCACAAACACTTTGGCTTTGTCGATCTTGGTTTTCATCATTTCCCCGTACCGGGAAATTTGAGTGAGCAGTCAGAAAGCCAAAGAAAGCCCAAAGTAAGCCAACGGCGGCGGAGCTGAGTTGTCACCGCCGATACGCTCCCCTTCGTCGCAATAGACGGTAAAGCCTCTCGCGTGGCCCTCTTTGCGCATTCTTTCTAGTGTTTCCGCATCGGCTTCAAGTGTGATCTCTCTTTTGACCTGGATATCTTCGGCCATAGGTGGGCTCCTTTCGATCGAATCTGTGATGCACGCCAACATTAGGTGAATCGGTATTTAATGGCAAACTGCTCAGCTGTCATATAACCGCGCCTGCGCGGTGCAGTTGTGAAATCTTTCTGAGTGGCTGTAGGATCTGTTCTTTGGTCGGTCTCTTCTAGTGCGCCTCTAGACTTAGCGCTTACGCGGTTCTCCCGTTTTGCGGTTGGACCCTCCCGCGATTGACCACAGAGAACTCGAACGCTTTCTCAAATTTGCATGGTTTCCTGAGCGGAACTCCGCCCAACCTGCAACCCACGAGTTAGCAACTTCGGTGGGCGAAGGAATGGCTCCCTTTTCAGGCCCAAGAATTTGCAGCCGGGGAGTCCATAACAGCTAGAAAGCATTTTCTAGCCTGCAGGTTCTGCTCATTGGTAGGTCTCTTTCTGTAGTTCACCTCGATGAACTTCCGGCGCACGACCCCCTGTGGATCGATGACATAAGTTGCCGGGTGTGGCCAGCCTTTTCCGTCGGGATTGAGGATGCCGTAACGATCAATCACTTTGTGGTTCTTGTCTTCCAGAAAAGGAAAATCGTAGTCTCTAGGAAATCGTTCCTGCAATTTTTGGATGAACTTTTTGGAGTCCTCATGGCTATCGATGCTCGCTGCCAGAATCTGAGCTTTTTCTTTTTCCTGCTTGGTAAAAAGACTTTTCAGCTCGGCGAGCTGTTGTGCGCAGTAGGGTTACCACTGGCCGCGGTAAAAGACCAAAACGACGCTCTTTTTTCCGCGGAAGTCGGACAGCGAGAGCGGTTTCCCTTCCATGTTTTCGAGGGTGAAATCCGGCGCCGGCTGACCCACCTTAATCCGGCCGAGATCCATTGGCGCCAGGTTTGCTCCGTCTTTTGGCCCTCACTGAGCAAAAGCAGGTGCATACATTATAGAGAGGGCAAAGGCGAAAGTGACCAGGCATCGGACGACCATGAAAAATTCTTCCTGTTTCGTAATAATAACAGCCAAGGTATTCGTCCAGTTCCCTAGAGAAACAACTTTAACCCCGATTTTTACTTCTTTCTTCGTAGTGCAACCAGCGTTGGGTTATCCTAACTGAGCCTTTCTTTTCTTGAAGAACTGGATGTGGCTTAAGGCATCGGCGGCCACGATGCGGCCTATGGGACCGATGCTATATGAGGCGTCGCACACCTTTTTGTCCGAATCCAGGATAAAATTCGTGGCGTGGATAATCTTTCTCCGCTCTTCCCAAAAGGCGCCTATTTTGTCCGCATCCCTGGGCACTTCAAGTCCGTAGGCTACAGGAAATGTAAGCTGCAACTTCTCCACCGTCTCCTTGGCCTTGTCGAGTGGATCCACGGAAAGGGCCACGATCTCGACGTTTTCTTTCTTGAACTCCTCGATGTGTGATTGGAAATCGGCCAACTGCCGATTGCAGTAAGGTCACCAGCCGCCGCGGTAAAAAATAAGTACCGAGTATTCACCGGACAAATCCTGCGGGATATGACGCGTCCGGCCATCCACGGTTTGCACTACGTATTCGGGAAATAAATCGCCCATATTTAGTTGCTTTCCCATTTTACCTCCTCGTTTGGTAGTTCCGTTTGGTGGTTCATCGCCGGGAGCAGGCGGGCTAAGTTCAAGTAACGGCGACCTCTTGCCCGTTATGGACAAGTTTTCCCGACACGGGCACCGGATTTCTCAGCGAGTTGATGGTATGGCAACCCTTCTCGATCATCTCCAATAACTCCTGGATCTTTTCCGATGGTGCCGGGCTCTTAATGTTAAAGACATAGGTCAGCTCACGACAGGCCGGAGAGACATCCGCCAAAAGCAACTTGCCGCGCGTGTCGTAGGTCATCCGAATATCCATCTCCGCATCCTCGATCTCAATGTCCAGTTGCGACGCGTACCGCGTCAGTTGGCTAAACATCCCGCCGCAGCGACGAAGTACTGCAGCGGCGATGGCGCCTTGCCGCCACCCTTGCGCGCCTTGGCCTCATCGCATTGGATGGTATACTCTCCAACTCTCGCCTCTTTGAGCTGGTCCTCAACCAGCCGGACTACGGCGCGGGCAACGAGGGTATGGCCTTCCGGACCCTTTTTCGCCTGCTCTCGCTGCTCTTGATGAGCCTCGCGAAATTTCGCCAGATCGACTTTTCCTTGTTTGTTGCTCAAGGCGCCCTCCCTTATTCGTCTTCGCGGAGCCTTTCTCTCTTTGTAGTTCGGTGAAACCTATCGATGCACCGTAGGCTTACTAAAGTTTTTTCTTGAAGAGACCCTCGCGGTACAATTTTTCGATAAGCTCTTGTCGATCAACGCGTACATCTCTTGCTGTTTGAGGAAGATGTCGGCGATTTGATGACGGGTCTTCTTGGTTCAACATGTCGTCGTCCATTGACTTAAGTTGGCTTAACGCTTGTACGCTTCAGCTTAAGTTCGTAACGAAAGAGATCGCTGCGGTAAAAGCCCACGGTGCGCAACACCAATTCTCTTTTGCAAAGATAATTTCTCTCGACAAAGAGTACCGGTGAGCCCGCAGGAATCTCCAAATGGGCCGATACCTCGTCGTCGACGAGTTTCGCTCCGATCAGATGCTTCACGTCGGTTATCTTGATGCCCAATCTGGATTCAATGGCGCTCGAGAGCGGCAGTTTGAGCAAGCTTTTCGGCGAAAGCTTATCGGCGATTCGCGACGGAACATAGGAGTAAACATAGGCGAGCGGGCGCCCCTGGGCCATGCGAATGCGTGTCATCCGCGTTACTGTCTCCTTCGCGGACAGTTTAAAGTCTCGCTGTAATTCCGCTCCAGGTTCGATATTCTCCGTGCCCAGCAGTTTGAAGCTCGTCCCTTCAGGATTGAGCGTCACTAGGTTTTCCGCTTCGATTTCCAAGTTGATCGCCTGATTGACCGGTCCGCTCCAACTAACAAAGGTTCCCTTGGCGCGTTCGCGCCGGACAAGTCCCTCTTGAGCCAGTTGGCCCAATGCCTGGCGCACGGTGATGACGCTCACGCCGAGACGCCGGGCGAGACCCAATTCGCCGGGGAGCTGGAAGCCCCGGCTCCATGTCCCGGAAAGAATGTTGTCACGGATTTCGGTCATGACTTTGAAATAGAGCGGCACGGGAGACCCCGATCTTTTAGCAAGGCGCATGTTGACTGCTTATATGTTTAGTAGTAGGAGGTCAAATCGAGTCGCTAAACACTCGAGCGCCCGACCGGACAGCGCATGACCTGATTCGAAATTTAAAAAGGCAATCACCATGCCGGATGATTTGACCCGCAAAATAGACGAAACGCCTTCGGGCAGACATCGGGCGCCGCTATCGGCACTGTCCGTGTCGACATCGCGCGCCAGGAGAAAAAAACGTTTGAAGCCGTTTTCAAGACCGCGGAGAAATCGTTTCAACGATCGCGAGGGAGAGTTTTCACCGATATGATTTACCAGGTCGATCTCACGGGAACGATTTCTGAGGCGGACGCGGAATCTCTTGCCAGGGCGGCGAGCGAGCGCTGTTTCGTCGAGACGACCGGCGCTTTAGCCCTAACTGCTGGCGCATCAAGATGGCATTGCAGCATAAGGGGCTCGTAGCCGAAACAGTTCCATGGCGGTTCGTCGAGAAAGATGCCATAGCATTTTCCGGCCAGAAGTCTGTCCCAGTACTCGTGGACGGCGATAAAATGATTTCTGACAGTTGGGTGATCGCAGAGTACCTAGAAGCCGCCTATCCGGACGCGCCAAGTTTGTTTGGCGGACCAGCCGGCCAGGGATTGGCACTGTTCGTGAAATTCTGGTGCGAGCAGACGCTGAATCGCATCGTATTAAGAATCATTCTTCCGGATCTGTTTGCGTGTCTACACGACAAGGATAAAGCCTATTTTCGCGAGTCGCGTGAAGCCCGTTTCGGCACAACCCTGGAGCAGTACGCTTTGCCACCCAAAGAAGGAGTTGCATTGCTGAGTAGCGCCCTCACTCCCATGCGATCGTCCCTGGAGCGTCAGCCCTATCTCGCCGGAGTGGGGCCGAGTTTCGCCGACTATATCGTGTTCGGCGCATTCCAGTGGGCGCGCTCGGTGTCGCCTGTAGCTTTACTGGAGGCTGGTGATCCGGTTTTCCGCTGGCGTGATAGGCTCCTTGACGCCTTCGGAGGTTTCGCTCGTAACGCACGCAGTTGTGTTACATGATTGGCTCAGAGACTATTTTGAGGAGCACCGCATGATCGATCTCTACTACTGGACAACGCCAAACGGCCACAAAATTACCATCTTCTTGGAAGAAGCCGGTCTGCCGTATTCGATCAAGCCGGTGAATATTTCGATCGGCGAGCAATTCGCGTCGGAGTTTCTAACGATTTCCCCGAACAACCGAATCCCAGCGATCGTGGACCATGAACCTACGGACGGCAAAGGGCCGCTGAGCGTTTTTGAATCCGGCGCGATTCTGCAATATCTTGCCGAGAAGACCGGCAAGTTTCTGCCCGCCGATGTGCGGGGCCGAAGCGACGTGATGCAATGGCTTTTTTGGCAGATGGCCGGACTCGGTCCCATGGCGGGACAAAACGGCCACTTCAACAATTACGCGCCGGAGAAAATACCGTATGCGATCAATCGCTACGTCAAGGAAACCGAGCGACTTTACGGCGTGCTGGACGAACGCCTTGACAGCTGCGCTTTCATAGCAGGCGACTATTCGATCGGCGACATGGCGTGCTATCCCTGGATCGTGCCGCATGAACGGCATGGGCAGAACCTCGACGAATTTCCCAATCTCAAGCGCTGGTTCCTGGCGATTGCACAGAGACCCGCTGTCCAGCGCGCCTACGAAATCGCTAAGACGATCAATACCAAAGCGACGGTGACCGAAGAATCCAAATCAGTGTTGTTCGGGCAGGGACGACGTACGGCAAGGTAGTGCGATCGGACGGGGAGCGGCCGATCGACACGCGCAACCCGTCAGAGAGGAGAGAGGTTATGCCCTGGATCAAAATTATTCCCGAGCATGAAGCCGAAGGCGAGCTTAAAGAGGTCTATAAAAAGATCCGCGAGCAACGCCAGGGTGAGAAGATCAATCAAGATCGCGACGCGGGCCCGGGCGGCCAGCCCGTCAGCCCCCCGATGCTGCATAGCCTCAATCCCAAGGCGATGTGGCACACAGCCGAGCTCATGTGGGAGATCATGCGCGGCGAATCGCGCCTGACCACGGCGCAGCGCGAGATGATCGCCACGGTGACATCGGCGATGCTCCACTGCCGCTTCTGAACCGTCGCCCACGCAGAGTTTCTGCGTCAGGAAGGCGGCGACGATCTCGCGGTGGAGCAGGTCAAAGACGACTGGCGCCAGATGGTGCTGAGCGAAGCCGACTACGCCATGTTGGAATTTGCCGAAAAGCTGACGCTAATGCCGAGCAACATGCGCGAAACGGACGTGCAGAAGTTACGCGACGTCGGCTGGGCCGACCGCGACATCCTCGATATCGTGCATGTCTGCGCCTATTTCAATTTTCGCGTTCGTGTGGTCGACGGGCTCGGCCTGGAAGTCGCCGATTGGCAGATTCAGCGCGCCCGCGCGGGCGCCGAGCGCGCTGCGAAGTTGGCAGAAGAGCGGCGCGTCGCAATGCCGTCTGATCGTTGGAATGTACGTTGAGGAAAGAATCATGAGCTTCATCAAAGTCATTCATGAGTCGGAGGCTACCGGCGAGCTGAAAGAAGCTTACCAAAGAACTCTGGCTCGGCTCAGCCCGTCGGTTCGCCAGAGGCGCGGCGACAAGCTGCCGCCCATCGTACGAATTTTCAGCCTCTGTCCGGCGCTGTTCGAAGCGCGGGTCGGTTTCGACAAGGGCATTTACCGTCCCGGCCATTCCGGCTTAGGCCGGCGCAAGGAGGAACTCATCGCGACTCAGGTCGCGGCACTGAGCGGCTGCCGGTTTTGAGGCATCGGTCACGGAGAGTTTCTCCGTGTCGACGGCAAGATGGCGGTGGAGGAAGTCGCCAAGGTGATTTCCACCTGGCGCGAGGCTGATTTAGATGATCAGGAGAAAGCGATGCTGGCATTCACCGAAAAATTTACCTTGACGCCGAGTCAAGTCACGGATGCCGATATCGAAGCCCTGCGCCAGGCCGGCTTTACAGATGAGGAAATTCTTTCTATTGGCTTGGGCGCCGGCTACAGAAATTGGGTGGATCGAATCGCCGATCTGCTCGGCGTCGAGGAAGAAAAATTCGACTACCCCGTGGAAATCTTGAAAGCCTTCGGGGTTACGCGCAAACAACTTCAGACCTCCCTCTACGAGGATGACCGATGAGCCGCTTGCGCGTGGTATCGAGCAAACGTTTTGAGGATCTCTTGACGGCGGCTCCGGGAGCGCTCGAAGCGGACACGGCCATGCGCGGCTTGCTCGTCGAACAATTGACGCCGCGCCTGTACAGTTTGATCAAGGTTGTGGTTGCTGGTTGTTTGCGTTGCGAGCGTTTCGTTGATGATTTGCGTGGGCCGTTGGATCAATCTTTCGCCTTCCAAGCGGCAACCGATCGGCGCGCGCTCACGCTCACGGCGGCGGAGAAAGCAGTGCTGGCTTATGCGGAGAAAGGTACGATCGACGAGGCTTCTGTGCGCCGGCGCGACGTCGACGCGCTGCGGGCGGCCGGTCTTAGCGACAAGGAAGTTTTGCTGATCGCAACGGCGATCGCCTATCACAATTACGCGATTCGCATGGCGGCAGGTTTTGACGTGCGGCCACATTAGACCGTCAGTTGATCGATTTGCGGAGAAGAGGGTGTAACTCTGAAAAGCCAATTGCGATTACTCGACTTGGCGCGGTAAGCCGCGCAGTGACCTCGCGAAATGACCGCGACGCTACATTGTACGAGGAGGAATATTCATGCAAATTCTGAAAGCCGACTTGAGTAACGTCAAAGGAATTCCTCCGAGCGGGCTATGCGTCGGCGTTCATCGCGCCGGCGCCGTGCACCAGAAAATGGTCGCCAAGCACGGCGACGGTCTTGCAGTCTGGTCGCTCCGACCCGATCTGGATTTCATTGCATTCAAAAAGGAAGGGCTGGGCGAACAGGGGATTCGTTCCACCAGCGATATGGAATCGATCGACGCCGGTGAAAAACTGATTTACGGCGTGCGCGGGGCGCCGCCCGAGGTGAGAGAAAAGGCGCGCGAAAAAGGCCTCACGCTGCTGGCCGACGCGACCTGTCCTTTTGTCACGCAGCAGGAAGAGGCGGAGATCGAGCTGCTGAACGCCGGCTGTCATCTGGTGGTTCTCAGCAGTCGCACGCATCACGGTATCCCCAGGTTGCAAGGGATCGCGCGAGCGAAGGGGAAAGAAGTCTTTATCGTTGAGCGCGAGGAAGAAGTCGAATCGATTCGTCTCACTCGTTTCGAGCCCATCGGCGTGATTGTGCAGACGACTTTCTGGCTGGAAACCTACAAGAAAATCATGGCGCGCATACTGGAGCGCTTCGCCAACGTTCAGGTTCGCAACACGGCCTGCATCGACTCGCTGCAGCGACTGCCCGAAGTGGAGAAGCTTGCCAAACAAGTCGAGGCGATCATTATTTTCGGCTGGACCGAAGGGATGACGACCCGAATGGTCGAAGTCGCGCGCGCTTTCAATGCCCATGTGCACAAAATCGAAAAAGTCGACGACCTCAGGTTGGAGTGGCTAAAGGGAAAAGAGAAAGTGGGTATCATCGGCGCCAACGAGACCCCCGAGTGGATGATCAATGAAGCGATCGAGCGCATCAAAAGCATGGCGGCCTGAGCTATGCCGAAAGTAACGTTTTTGCCGGCCGGGCATTCTTTTGAAGTGGCGGCGGGCACGACGATCCTGGTTTCGGCGATCCAGAACGGCTTGCCGCTGCGCCACGACTGCACCGAAGCGATTTGCGGCACAGACCGGGTGAAGATCCTTTCCGGCAAAGAGCACCTGAGCGAAAAGAACGAGAACGAGGAATTGACCCTCGAAATGATGAACGCGGGGCCGGACGAAAGGCTGGCCTGCGTCGCGCGGATTGCCGGCGACGTGACTGTCCAAGTGATCGACTAAGCAGCTCACGGAGAATCGATGGCGGCGCCAGTGGCGATTTTAGCAAAACCGGAGGATCACCGCGGCATTCTCACCATGGCGGAAGCGGTCGATGCGATGCTCGATGCGTTTCGTAATTGGGCGAAGGATCCGCTGGTGGCGGAGCTTCGACGCCGTACACACACGCCAAAGAACGTGCGAATTACGCTACACCAAGGCGCGGCGCCCGATTACGGCACAACGGGCACCATGACGCACGCGGAGCTTGTGCGCATTTTCGGCGACAAGCAAAAATATCCGCGCGCGAGCAATATCGCATTGAAAAAAAGAGGCTATGTCAACCAAATGCGCCGTGAGATCGACGAGCGGACTCTGGAGCGCGCCGACATTTTGATGACCAACGTTTGGGGACAGGAGGAACTGGACAAGACCGCGGTGTTTTGGGAAGCCTCGCTCGATCGTCCGAATATCGCGCGTAAGATTGTCGACGCAGGACAGGTCATCCGCGGTGAAAAAAACGGCCGGACCGACGCTTCTCAAATTACGTATTTCAAAAACTGCGCATTTTGGGGCATCGGCGTCGCGGCCATCGGCGGGCTGATTTACGACAAACTTTTAGAGCAACGTAGGGGATTGGCGCTCGACTTCAACCCGCATGAATTTTACGACGATAAGTGGACGGAGGATTAGGTTGAACGAGAGGGAGCATCGATTGCGCGTGAAGATGATCGCAGGGAAGGTTCGTTAGTATGCGTGGAACGACACCAAGACGCGAGCAAGGTATGGCCGATCCTGTGTTGGCTTCAATGGTCCATGCCGCGGGATTAGAGACGGCGCGGCACTACACGGCGGCAACGCCGAAGATTCAGGCCTACCGCGATAGCTGGGTGAAGCTGGCGCCGCTGCGCGACGGCCCGGTCAATTCACAACGCCTCGAAGTTAGCGATCCGGCGGCGATGACGGAGCGAATCAAAGCCAGGGCGCTGGAGCTGGGCGCGAACATGGTCGGTATTTGCCGATTGCAGCCGCACATGATTGACCTTGGCGAGGATGTGCCGCACGAATTCGTGATTGTCGCTTGCGTCGCCGAAGATTTCGAAAAAGTGATTCTCGGCGCCAACGCCGTGGAAGAGGAAGCGATGCGGGTGTATGCCGAATGCACGGAGATCGCGACCGAGCTCGCCGCCTATGTTCGTCAGCTCGGCTACCCTGCCCGGGCCCACCACAATGGCGCGAGCGAGGTCCAGGCGATTCCCATTTTTTACCAGGTGGGGTTCGGAGAACTAGGGCGCCACGGGAGCCTGATCAACGAACAATATGGCGCGAGTTTTCGCCCCGGGTTTGTCACGACAGACTTACCCCTGACCGAGGATAGGCCTCGCGAATTCGGCGTCCAGGACTTTTGCATGAACTGCAATGTCTGCCAGCTGAACTGTCCTGGCGATGCCATTCCAAAAGAGCATGTCATGACGCATGGCATCAAGCGCTGGCTCATTGATCTCGAGAAGTGTTACCCGTACTCCCGCCTGCGCGATGAGTACTGTCACCTATGCGTCGATGTCTGCCCATACAACGTGAAATCTCATCCGGAAACCTACAAGGCGTTTATGAAGGAACGCAAGCAAGTCGGCTACAAAACGCCAAAATCTTGGTAGCGATCGGTGGAAAAGCTGTACGTCAATGAGATACGCCCGAATGGCGAAGTCAGCACGGTCGGCCTCTTTTATTCCCACGGTGAGGCGGAGAACATTGTCGCGCAATTGCGGAGTATTCCGGAAAACGCCGACTGTCGTTACGAAATTATTGAAGCGGTTGCCGGTTTGCCTTCGACAAATCCACCTAAACTAACGCGCGAACCGGCAAAGGAGTAAGCCATGCCCTATATACGAACGATCCCACCCGCTGAGGCCAAGGGTAAACTCAAGGAAGTCTACGAATCCGGCTCGGGCCCATCCGCGGCCAGAGGCAAGGTCTCCATGATCCGGCAGGTGCAAAGCCTCAACCCCGATGTTCTAGCTGCTTGGCGTGCGCTCGATGTCGGCATTATGCGGGGAGAATCGCGGATTACCCGGCGCCAACGTGAAATGGTCGCGACGGTCGTGTCGGCGACGAACAAATGTAGCTATTGAATGACCGCGCACGGAGAGGCTCTCCGTACGGAATCAAACGACGACCCTTTGGTCGAAGGCATTAAGAATGACTACACGGAGTTAGATTTGCCGGCACCGGAGCGAGCGATGTTAGATTATGCCGTGAAATTGACTGTTGCGCCGTCGAGCGTCGGCGCGGAGGATGTCAACACCTTGCGCTCGCATGGCTTCGACGACCGGGATATTTTGGATATTGTTTACGTGATCTGCCTGTACAATTTTAACGATCGGATGGCCGATGCCGTGGGCATCAAAGGACATGATTTTCTTCATGGCTGATACCGCCCCTGTTCTGGCGACGTTTTCGCTCCTCTAGGGACGATTCTCAAATTGGCCGCGATTCGCGACACTGCATCACTGGGATGCGTGTTTTCCGCTAAGATCGATCTCAACTTGGCTTAGCTTTTTGATCTCGCGAGCGCCAAGATTTGCGCCAACTATTGAACTTGTCTCAACGCCTGGAGGATCTGATCGTTCGTCGGCCTTTTCTTATAGTCTACTTCTATAAACTTCCAACGAATTACCCCCTGCCTATCGATGACGTAAGTCGCTGGATGCGGCCAGCCCTTGCCGTCCGGATTCAAAATGCCATAGCGATCAATAACCTTATGGTCTTTATCCTCGAGCATAGGAAAGTCGAGATCGCCTGGGAACCTCTCCTTCAGTTTTTGCACAAACTTTTTTGAATCTTCGTGACTGTCAATACTGACAGTCAGTATCTGAACCTTGTCTGTTTCCTCTTTGGTCAAAAGACTTTTCAGCTCCCCGAGCTGTTGTGTACAGTACGGTCACCATTGGCCGCGGTAAAAAACCAAGATGACATTTTTCTTGCCGCGGAACTCGGACAGCGTAATTCCATTTCCGTCCAGGTTCTCCAACGTGAAGTCTGGCGCGGTATCTCCTACTTTGAGTCTTTCGAGGTCTGTGGGTTTTAGCTTCATGCCATCTTTAGGTCCTATTTGGGCATAAGCGACTGAACTTGTTAGGGCCATACAAAGCGATATAGGTAGCAGGATACTTTTAACCATGCTTCCCTCCGTTATTGCTTGCTCCTTCTCGGCAGCAACACTATCCGTTCGTCTTTTGACTATTCAAGGGCATAAGAACCAAATTCGTAGGTAAGTCTGTAGTCGTTACCGCAGCAACGGATGATGTCGCCTGGCTTGGGATCATCGGAAAGGATCAGAATCCTTTCGCACTTGGGACAGCTGACTTTTTTCACGAGGGTTGCAAACGGCACACCTCCTTCTTCCCTCAGCCTGAGGGAACCGCCGGCTCAAAAAGGGCAGTCGAAGATATCGCCAGCCTTGACGGTTTCGGGAATTTCCAACGCTCTTCCGCACCCAGGACAGGTCACAGTCCTCATTTGCGTCACAAAGCCAAAATACGCTGGAGTTTTCCCCGATCAAACCCTACGATCACTTCGTCATCCACTACAATAACAGGGGTGGCTCGGCGACCAATCTTCTGGACCAGTTCTTCCATAGCGCTAGGATCTTCGGCCACGTTGCGATTAGCAAACGGGATGTGGTGGTGTGAAAGAAACTCTTTCGCCGCATAACATGCGGCTCAGCCAGGGGTTGAATAAACGGTAACCTTTCTTTCCACTTTTTCCTCCAACACGCCGCCCACCCCGCATTTACCGATCGTCGCCAGGGCGGTCACCTTCGCATGACCGGATGCTTTGCGCCCCAACATCTCTGGTCTTTTTTTTCGACCAGCCGTAAAGCGCCAGAATTAAAAAGATGGCCAGCAGGGGAATGAGAATGTAGTCGAGATAGGAAACCACAGCTGCAAGACCAAAAAAACCCAACGCAATGACGAGCCCGGGAGTAAAACAGCAGATAACCGCTATGATCGATCCCCAGAGTCCTGCCCTAAAGCATTTCTCTCCTCCCGACGATGAGTTTCTTGCCATCTCATTCCTCTGCGCCGAACCGGAAGGTTCGGTTTTGTAAAGCTCTGCTGTCCACGACCGCAGGCTCGCAAGGCTCTGCTCTACGCATGTCGTGTCAGCCCAGGAATCCCCTGCTTCAATATGGCAAAGCCGCCGCCAAGAATAATCCCGTAAATGAGATGTCCCATCAGACTTCCCATAGCGACCGGCCGCATCGGGGCCATCATAAGGGGCGCAAAAGCAGGCATTCCGAGAAATAGCGGCATCAATATCAATGCTCCCAGAATCCACCAGACGAAGCCGTACAAGGCGCCCCATCCCAGGCCGGCACCAATTCTCTGCGAGCGATTCCCTAATAGCCAGCCAAAGATGCCGCCGATCACCGCGCTGTTAAACAGGTGGTAAATCCAACCGGCGGTCATGCTATCGGAGCGGACTACTTTGGCCACCATTACCATCATGGGCATCTGTCCTCCTTCGGGCGTCGGCGCATTCATCATCTGCATCATAATTCCGAACACCAGGCCGCCTAAGAGACCCGCCGCAATGCCATTGCCAATATCAGAACGCATGACTTCCCTCCTTTTCATTTCGTTTTGAGCACGTACTGTGGAGAAATCGCATACAAAACTGGTTCAAACCCCACAAAGGTGAAAGAGTCATGGAGCATCCTCTGTCCACATACGGATAACCAAGAATGACTGGTAAAAGTTCCCTGAAATCACGCGGTTGGTTTGTAAAATCTCCAAGCAGCCGGCTTTGTCTATTCTAGCCTAGGAAGTTTTCGGTGGATCGCGGTGCGAACTCGGCTGGGAGGCACTTTCGCTGAAACATAGATCAGGAAGATGCCGGCTGCGATGAACGGAACACTCAGCAGCTGTTCGATATTCAGGAGCATGCCTTGCTCGAACGGCACTTGCTCTTCTTTGACGAATTCGATCATGAAGCGGAAGAGGAGACAAACCGTGAGGCTCGTCCCGGACGGATTGAGCTGAGCGAATGAGTTCTGTCCAGGAACTGAGAAAGCAAATGAATTTATCTTTGCAATGCAAACAGTTCGGTGTTGGGGTAGTGATCGACCCAACCAAACCAGAATGACGGGGTGATCGGTAACGCCTCCAGCTTCTTACCTTTGAGCGCGCCTTGGACCGCTCTGCCGCTCAGTCCTTCCCAAATTGAACCACTTTCATCGTCGACTAAGAACAGCCTCTTTTCACCTTCGAGTTGAGTTCTTTTAAAGGAAAGAGTTTTTCCATCCAGCTTTCTTCTGAAAATCATTCCCGTGGTCGTCTCCTCGTTAAACACGATCAGGAGAGGGACTCCAGCAAAGTTATCGTTGACAACAGACCGGAGGCTCAGAACCGAGAAAGGATAGGCTTTGGCTTTGTCATTTAGGATCAGCCCCAAGACATATTCCTTCGGATAAATCCTCTTGTCTGAATGGCGGGTGGGAATAATGCCAGTATCTGCGGAACGGTAATAGGACTCATAAGGGTCACGCTGGGAAGAAAACAGACCTGCTCGACCGCTGGACAACACCTTCGTAGCCGGATGGAGCTTCCTCCAAGTCTCCCACTTGGTAAACATTGACTGCAGCGGCTGAAGTTTTTCTCCTTTCATAGGCCCTGTTACAGCGGCTCCGACTAGATGGCTCCAGAGGCTGTCCGTTTGATGGTCGTACATGATCAACGAGTTTCCGTGTAGCTTACCCGACACTCCGAACGTCAGCTCCTTACCCTTGATTCGACGGTCATACACGATCGCCGTATAGCAGAGCGGTCACCAGGTCACTGCGAAGGGGATGCCGCCGAATTTATCATTAACTATTTCATGACGACTCAAAATCGGTACGGGATAGGCATGGCTTTCGCCACCAATGTTCACGCCAACGACTGCGTTATCGCCGCGAAGCCAAGAAGCCCCACTGGCTTCCTCGAATGATGGAGACATAATGGCTGGGATAGCATCTTTGGGCAGAACCGTGACGATATCCCCTGGGCGGAGATCGGCGCTTCCGGAGAGCGCGCCGATAAACCCAGCCAATATCATCAATGCAGCGGGCAATTCGTTTATCCGTAGCATAATTAGAACTCCTCTTTGATTTCGCGCAGGCCGTGCGGATCATCACGAATGCGAGTGCGCTGACTTGGGTAATAGCTAGTCCCAGACCATCAAAATATTTAACCAATTTCTTACGGTATTGGTTCCCGTGCGTGATGGGGTATTACTGCCTGTGCGGGGCTCCATCAATACAAAAAATCGGAATTCCTGGAACCTTTTCTCTATTGAATTTGTTCTTGTATTGAGGTTTTAGGAAAGAAGCGAAACTTACGCGCCCCAATATTAAGACGGAATTAAGATCGAATCGGGTCGTTCTGAAAGCCCGGCCAGAGTCTTCTGTGGAAGTTGGGTTTATTCAAAATGAGATTTACTAGCGCCATTGCGGTATTAGTTTTGCTGTTGCCCGTTACCGTTTGGATTCTTGGGCGAGAAGGTGTCCCCAGCCGGTAGCTCAATCGCCCGCCTCCCATCACGATTTTTTTGCTAGTCTGGGTATAGAACCTATCGAAAAAAAAGTAGCTCCTGATTTTCGCCTCAAAGATATCGACGGGAACACGGTCAGGCTTCAAAACCTCAAGGGTAAAGTCGTTTTGCTAAATTTCTGGGCTACCTGGTGTCCGTCCTGTCGCTATGAAATGCCCTCGATGGAGGCGCTTCATAGGGAATTGAGCTCTCAGGGTTTGGCTGTGCTCGCCGCCGCGCTGCGGGAAAGCGCTGAGGAGATACGGTCTTTTTACAATACGCATAGTCTATCTTTCCCTGCACTGTTGGACCACGACGCGAAAGCCTCCGAGCTCTACGAAACATGGTCGCTTCCGACGAGCTTCGTGATCAATAAGCATGGTTATGTTGTGGGTAAAGTCATTGGGTACCGAGATTGGAATAGTGACCGGAGTAAGGATTTTTTTCTCCGTCTCCTTAAAGACTCAACTTAGGGTCTATCAATCGGAATCAACTCTTCGTGTTTCGCTTATACGTTAGGAGTTGTTCATTGCCGACGCAACGAGATAATCTCTATATTGACACAGACGACCGAGAAAAGGAGAAATTAGTAAAGCTAGACATGGAGACATTTTTCAAAACCAATGGAACCAACAGCAAAGTCGTCTTTACCGATTTCGAGACAGCGGTGCTGCAGCGCTATGGCGACGCCGCGCAAGAGATGGAAGCCTGTTTGTGCCTGCCGGTCTGCTACGACGAAGCTCTATTGGATGTTATCGCCGAGAAAATCATCATCCAAGCTACACGGAGCTGCAATTACCACCAGCTGAGCGGGTGATGCTGGATTACGCCCTTAAATTGACGGTTGCGCCGTCGAGCTTGAGTGAAGACCATACCAAGACCTGAGCTCCCCGATTTCGATGACCGTGACATTCTGGATATCATTCATGTCATCTGCCTTCATTAATTCACAATTTTCTTTATGGGTGAAAACGCCCGTGCCGTTGACGATTTTTACTGAGCTAATATAACTGAATTGGCGCCACCGAAAGGGGATGAGTTATATGAAGAAAACTATCCAAACAGCGCTCCTTGCATTGGTGTTTCTTTTTTCGACTCACGCGTCGGGTGCGGACGGGCTAACTACTATCAAGAGTCCGCATCGCTCGAAGGACACGATGGATCGTCTAGAAGCCGTTGTGAAGCAGAGAGGCATGACGATATTCGCGCGCATCGATCACTCGGCGGGAGCGGCGAAAGTGGGGATGAAACTGCGCCCAACTGAATTGTTGATCTTTGGCAATCCGCAGAGTGGCACTCCATTGATCGAATGCAACCAAACAATCGGCATCGATCTTCCAGTCAAGGCATTGGTCTGGGAAGATTCGTCTGGGCAGGTATGGCTCGGCTACAACGATCCTGAATTCCTAGCAAGACGCCATGGCGTATCGCAGTGCCCGGTTGTGGAAAACATGCGTAAGGCACTTGCCGGCTTTGCTCAGACAGCCGTTTCGGAATGACCGGAGAACAGCTTTAAGAGCAGGCGCAGCAATATGCAGGGGTAAGGGTGGAGCGGCGAGGGCGTGATCAGACGAGTCCGATCTCAACTTGGCGTCGCTTTGGACCTTGCAAGAGCTAAGAGTTCCTCCATCGGCATCTCGGAAGCCAGGACACAAATAGCCGCGGGAGAACGCATAGAAATTCATCTTTTTTGTCGTGTCATAGAATCTCGCGGCATTGCCGGGGGCATCCTGTTCGGATCCAAAAAAAGTGTAGCAGAAAAGAGTTCCCCCTTGGCCTTGATAGACGGCGACCAGGATTTTGCGCCCCTGAATCTCTTGAACAAAACCGGCTACAGGCTGAAGATGCATCGCCGTGAGATCATAACCCATGGGATGGAAGTGTCCGCCTACCGCGCGGGTCAAATGTTCTACGATCTCCGCAGGGTTCTCCGCTCGATGCACTGAAAGCGCGCCCTTTCGAAAGAGATCATAACTTTCTAGGGCAGTAGCAGCGACGGGCTCTCTGCTCCCTCGAATGAAGAAAAACCCCGGCAGAGCGATCGCCAGGATCACAGCGGCGGCGAACGCCGGACGGGCAAGATTCGGCATGGGCCAAAGGCGATGTCGCCAGCGGGTGGGGCTTTTTTCAGGAAAGACGCGCCGGTCCGAAAGAATTCTATCACGCAGCTCACCGGGTGCGTGCATGCGCTCCGCGCAGCCGCGAATCGTTTGTTTAAGGAGCTGTTCCTGTTCCACAGCAAATCGGCAACGCGGGCATTCCTGAAGATGAGATTGCAATGAGCCCCGCTCGGGATCGAGCAGCTCTCGATCGACCAGCGCGGTGATGAGTTCCTGTGCTTCTTCGCAGGTCATTTTTGCGTGGCTCTCTTTGGTTCGCCGCCAACGTAGACCTTAAGGTATTGCTGCATCAGTTTCCTGCCTCGAGAAAGTCGCGAGCGAATCGTGCCGATGGGGCACGAAAGTATTGACGCAGCTTCGTCGTACGACAAATCAGCCATATCGACTAAAACGATCGGCGCGCGAAACTCCTCGGGGATTTTTTTTAGCGCTTGGGAGATTTGATCGTCGAGTTCCTTGCGCAAAACGTTACTGTCCGGCCCCGGATTCAAATCCGGCAGGCGCTGCCAATGTTCAGACTCGGGATGCGTCACGGCTTCTGCTGAGATCCATCGTTTCCTCTGGCGGTAATGATCAACGAAAAAATTGTGCAGGATCTTGGTTAACCACGCTTTCATATTGGTTCCAGGGTCGAACTGTTCGTGGGCAGCGAGGGCGCGAACAAAAGTCTCTTGGACCAGATCCTCGGCGTCGACAGGATCTTGTGCCAGATGAAAAGCCACCCGATACAAATGATCAAGGTGAATCATGGCCTCATTTGCGACAGCGTCGTGCTTGGCGCTCCCTGTCTTTCGCTTCCCGGACACGCGGGCATGTTAACGAATTTAATAGAGGCTGTCTAAGCAACATAACGTTTTATTGGATTGCCAAGTTCCCGAACATGCTTGGCTGACAGCCCTGACCGTCGTCGGCGCGTCCCCAGTTGCGCGTGGAACTTTTTGTTATTTACCAACGTTAGATGAATTGGGAAGATTGCGGGGAACCCGATCAAGGGAGCAATTCGCTTATGTATGCAAGAAGAAAAAGCTTCCGTGCACTTCTAAGCGCTCTTTTCGTTATCTTATTCACCGGTATCGCTTTCTCGGTCGCGAGCGCAGAAATCGGAACCCCTGCGCCGGAGATCAGCGGCCAAAGTTGGGTCAACTCCAAGCCTCTGAACCTTGCCGAGCTTAAAGGAAAAGTAGTGCTGGTTGAGTTTTGGACGTTTGGCTGTTTCAACTGTCGCAATGTCGAACCCCACGTCAAGGGCTGGCATCAAAAATACGCAGATAAAGGGCTCGTGGTCATCGGCGTTCATAGTCCGGAGTTTAGCTATGAGCGCTCGGTCGCAAATGTTCAAAACTACATCCGGGAACACGCAATTAAATACCCCGTGGTTATCGACAACGACTTTAAGACTTGGAAGCGCTACAGCAATCGCTACTGGCCCGCCATGTATCTCGTCGATAAGCGCGGAATCATGCGTTATTTGCGTGTGGGGGAAGGAGGGTATGAGCAAACCGAGAAGCAAATTCTTGCCTTACTTGAGGAATCATCCGGCTCGTGAGATGTGAGAACCCGAATGGCGCTCGGTTTCGCGCCATGCCGAAAGAATTCGGCGAAGGGGCTTCTTTGGAGAACTTTTTAAGACGACCGGGGTTTAACAGTAACCAAGTGTTTTGATTAAGATCAGAGCGAAGCAAAAACAATATCATCATTAACTGAAAGAAAAAGGGAGATAGTTATGACAACCAGATTGTATCCCTGGGTTACCGCATTGCTACTCGGGAGCGCGCTCGCCATCCCGCCGGTCATTCCCGCCGCTGAAAAAGACATGATGAAAGACGAGAAGGACATGATGAAAGAGGAAAAAGGCATGATGAAGGATCAGAAGGGGATGATGAAGGAGGGTAAAGACTCGATGATGAAAGACAAAATGAAAACCGACAAATCAGGTAAAACGGCAATGCCCGATGACAAGATGAAAATGAAGGACAAGATGAAGATGGATGACAAAATGAAAATGGAGGAGAAAATGAAGTAGGGTTCAGGCCGCGCGGTTGCTGCGAGCGTGGCACAGGTAAGCGAGCGCACGGGGCGTTCGACGGCATAACGCGCGCAGAGGATAGATTAGGCCTCAAGCGATCCCTTTGCCCAATTCTGTCGTGCAGGGACATTGGTCGAGGAAGCGTTCACAGTCGATCTCCGGAGCCGCTGTTGCGTTGACCTGACCGCGATCCGTTTTTATCTGCACTCTCATCTTTTGCGTGATCAGCAGCCAGACGATGACGGTGATGAGAGTTATCCAAGCCATCCAACTTGTATTGAGCGGGATGGGAATCGCTCCATCGGGCGCTGTTTGTTTGAGCCAGAAAAGAATAGCAATTATAGCTTACATCGGACGGCCTGCCAACCGACTTTTTTCAGTGACGATTCTACCACCGCAGTAAAACTCCTTGTTTTGTACTTGCGAGTAGATAAAATCAAAAGCGTGGATCTAGGTAAAATTTCCAAACCCCAATCCCCCTGAATTATGGCCGGGAAACTTTGCGCGTTTATCATAGACGGCAGGGAGTGCCGTCGCGAAATGACAGAAGAATCTGGCGGTGACTTGATCGCCCTGCATATCTTTCGATGTCCATTGGGACATAGATTGTATGAGACCGCCGCTGGAACTGAGATTAGATTCCGAAAAACCTTTACCGGTGAAACTTGGCATTTCTCGAAGGACTGCTCGCAATGGCCCGTCACGAATTTTTCCTCAATTAACTACATCTCCGGTGAAACTACGATTTGCAATGAATGTTTAGCTAAGGGCTGGGTGACGCTTTAGCAACACACTATTAGGAAGACACAGTGCATTCGCCGCGACTTCGGATTTTTTCAAACCGCCTCTGACCCCGCCGGTGGCCGCCAATGACCGGAAGATCGTAATCCATGAGTTCTCCAACCCGGCGTTTGTGTTTCGTTGCTGCCTTCCTGGTTTGTTGCCCGCTGCCCACGGTTCACTGATGGTACTGCTGGATGAGTTTGGCGACCAGTCCGGTCCAACCGGTTTGGTGACTCGCGCCGATGCCGGCGCCGTTGTCGCCGTGGAAGTATTCGTGGAACGGGATCAGATCGTGCCAGTGCGGGTCGTTCTGGAATTTTTCCGTGCCGCCGAATACGGGTCTTCTCTGATCCGCACCGTCCAAGAAGATGCGCATCAGCCGGTTTGAAATTTCGCCGGCCACTTCCCAGAGCGTCATCATCGTGCCGGAGCCGGTGGGGCACTCCACCTTGAAGCTGTCTCCTAAGTAGTAGTGAAACTTCTGCAGCGACTCAATGAGCAAGAAATTGACCGGAAACCAGATCGGGCCGCGCCAATTGGAGTTCCCGCCAAAGAGTCCGGTGCTGGATTCCGCCGGTTCGTAGTCCACGCGGTGGTCCATGCCATTCACCGATAAGTGGTAGGGCTGGTCGCGGTGAACCTGGGAGAGCGCTCGGATGCCGTACGGCGAAAGGAACTCGCGCTCGTCCAACATGTACTTCAGGATCTGGCGGAGCTGATCCTGTGTCGCGATGGACAGCAAGCGGCGCTCACCCATGCCCGGCGTCCTCATGCAGGCCACATTGCCGATGAGGTCCGGCCGATTGTCGATGAACCACTCCAGCCGCCGTTTGAAGCCCGGCAACCGGTCTAACAGCTCCGGCTCCAAGGTTTCCACGGCGAATAGTGGAATCAACCCGACCATGGAACGGATCTTCATTGGAAAATGCGCGCCGTCCGGCAGTCGCAGCACGTCGTAGAAGAAGCCGTCCTCTTCGTTCCAGAGCCCCGTGCCGTTCTGGCCGCGATGGCTCATCGCATGGGCGATATGGATGAAGTGCTCCCAGAACTTGCTGGCCACGTCTTCGTAGGCCCGGTCTTCCTTGGACAGCTCGAGCGCGATGGCCAGGAGATTCAGCGTGTACATCGCCATCCAGCTCGTCCCGTCGGACTGCTCGATGTAGCCGCCTGTGGGCAGCGGCGCACTGCGATCGAACACGCCGATGTTGTCCAAGCCGAGGAATCCTCCCTGAAAAATATTCATTCCGCTGGCGTCCTTGCGGTTCACCCACCAAGTGAAATTCAGCAGCAGTTTGTGAAAGACACGTTGGAGAAACTCGCGGTCGCCTTTGCCGCGACGCTTTTTCTCGACCTTGTAGACCCGCCACGCCGCCCAGGCGTGGACCGGCGGGTTCACGTCGCCGAAGGCCCACTCGTACGCAGGAATCTGGCCATTGGGGTGCATGTACCATTCGCGGAGCATCAGGCACAGTTGGTCCTTGGCGAAGTCCGAATCGACCAATGCGAGCGGAATGCAGTGGAACGCGAGGTCCCATGCCGCGTACCACGGGTACTCCCACTTGTCGGGCATGGAGATGACATCTCCGTTATGCATATGCGTCCACTCATGGTTGCGGCCGCTTTTGCGCTCCGGCGGCGGGGGAGGATTGCTGGCGTCACCGTCGAGCCATTGCTGGACGACATAGTGATAGAACTGTTTCGACCAAAGCATGCCTGCGACGGCCTGACGCATGACGTTCTTGGCATCCGAAGTGAGGCTCGGCGGGGTGACGGTGGCGTAGAACTCATCGGCCTCCTTTCGGCGCTCGGCAAAGATCATATCGAAGCTCGCGCTGAAGGGTCGGCTCGCGGCAGAGGCCATCTCTTTGTCAGTGAGCCGAAGCTTTACGACGGTACCCTGCCCCGGCCCGATCTTGAGTCGATAATGGCCGGCCACTTTCGTCCCCGATCCCTCGGCGTTCACCGCTTCTTTCGCTCCATGAACAACGTGGTCGTTGATTCCATCCTTGACGTGGGATGATGCGTTATCCGCGCCGAAGAGACGGCGATTGTTGGTCTCGTTCTCCGTGAAAAGCGGCTCGGCGTTCCCTTCACAGTAAAGCCATCGCTTGCCGTAATATTGGTGGTAAAGCTCTATGGGAACGACGCCTTCGACCGGCTCGCCTCGGCGCAACCAAGGCCGTTGCGGCTTCGCATTCCAGGACCAAGTGTTGCGAAACCAGAGCGTTGGCAGGAGGTGAAGCTCTGCGGCTTCGGGTCCGCGATTGATCGCTTCGATCCGGATCAGAATGTCATCCGGCGAGCCCTTCGCGTATTCTACAAAGACATCGAAATAGCGGTTTTCGTCGAAAACACCGGTATGAATGAGTTCAAATTCGAGATCGCGCTTGCCCCGTTGGCGATTCTCCTGCACCAGCCGCGCATAGGGGAATTCGCGCTGCGGGTATTTGTACAGGTATTTCATGTAGGAATGCGTCGGCGTCGAGTCGAGATAGAAATAATATTCCTTCACATCCTCGCCGTGATTGCCCTCGCTGCCGGTGAGGCCGAACAGGCGTTCTTTGAGGATCGGATCGCGGCCGTTCCAGAGCGCCAAGGCGAAGCAGATGAACTGGTGCTTGTCGGAAATTCCGGCAAGACCGTCCTCACCCCAGCGGTAGGCGCGGCTGCGGGCCTGATCATGAGAAAAGGAATCCCACGCCGTCCCATAGGCGCTGTAGTCTTCGCGCACGGTGCCCCACTGCCTCTCAGAGAGATAGGGGCCCCAGCGCTTCCAGTTCGCCTTTCGGCCGCGGTCTTCCTGCAGTCTGAGTTCTTCTTTGGTCACAACGTTTCTCCTACCTGCGGTGATTAGTGGGGGAGAAGAAAGCCTGTTGGCTGTATTCCCATTACCGGATCAGCGCGGCACTTGAGGTGCTTACATCCTTAGATGGCGCTCGCGCGCGAGAGGATGCGCGGATTTCTTTCCTTTCAGGGAGTGCAAGAACAACGCGGTCCAGGCGGAGCACCTCTGCCAGCGACCACGCTTGAAATGGGCAACCGCGCGGCGTGTGCGGTGGATCGGCGTCGGCGATCTCTGAGATATGACCGAGCCCAGCGTTGTTGAGATGTTCCATTATCGGCATGAGGAAACGTGTTCGAGCGTCGCGCTTGGCGCCATCGCTCTCGCCATTAACACGCACCCAGGCCTCGACGAACGGACCGATAAGCCAGGGCCAGACGGTTCCCTGGTGGTAAACGCTATCGCGCTCTCGCACACCGCCTTCATATTGCGGCGCATAGCCGGGTGCTTCGGGTGCCAGCGAGCGGAGGCCGAGGGGAGTCCATAGCCGCTGAGTTACGGCCTCGACAATTCTTTTTGCGCGTTCGCCCTCAATCAACGGGATAGGGAGCCCACCGACTGCGAGAATCTGATTCGGCCTGAACAATTCATCCACTTTGCCGGGTTGGTGGTCGACATCGACGACATCGTACAAGTAGCCGCCTTGTTCATTCCAGAAGCGAGCGCAAAAGTTTTCTTGGCCGCGCAAAAAAGGTTCTTTCCATTTCTCATTGAATTGGCTGGCGATCCAAAGGGCATTTAACCAGAGCGCCTGGACCTCGACTGGTTTTCCTGTTCTTGGCGTCACTACCCAGTCGCCGATTTTTGAATCCATCCAAGTAAGTTGAACACCCGGAATACCAGCGGCGAGAAGGCCATCCTGGTCCATGTGAATTCCAAAACGCGTGCCCTGCGAGTAGCCGGTGAGGATGGCTTCGACCGCTTGCTGCAGTGTCTTTTTCTGCCACTCGAGAAGTTTGCGGCCGCCAGTTTTCCTCGCTTCTAGGAAGTCATGAACTGCGATGATGTACCAAAGCGAGGCATCGACGGAATTGTACTCAGGTTGATCGCCCTGGTCAGGAAAGGTTGGGAAGGATCCCTTCCGAGACCACGCCGGCCCACTCAAGAAGAATATCCCGGGCGTCATCGAATCGCTCCGTGGCAAGACATAAACCGCGCAATGCAATGAAAGTGTCCCGCCCCCAGTCGGTGAACCAGGGGTAACCCGCGACAATCGTTTTACCGTTGCCGCGTTTGACCAAGTAAGCGTCCGCCGAGCGGTCCAGAGGTAAGGAAAATTTCTGTCGCCGACGAAGCTCCGCGCGACGCAGATCCTCCGCCAGATTTTCCGGAGAACTGTTCGAATTTAGCAAGCCGTTTTCAAATCCCTCCGCCGCGAGGATGCAGACTGCCTCGCCGCGCGCGAGATCCCAGCTGAATACTCCGGGCGCGGCGAGGTCTTCGGTAAAATCGAGACCCCGGGCGCGTTCCTGCTCATAGAGAAAGTTACGGTACCAGTCGGGCTGGTGGAGGTATTCACCGTTGGAGAGGGCGATGATGCCGGGAAGGCCGGAGTAGGGATGCCACGCGAGGCGTTTCCCCTGAATCTGAGGCGCGAACTGAAAAGCGCCATTCTCGTGATGCATGGAATGATAGTCCCGGCCGGAGAGAAAAGGCCTGAATGAAAGAATCGTTTTCCGATTCGAAGTGAGAAGACGCCACGCGAGTACGGTGACCGAAGCGCCGTTGCAGGCGAAAAGCTCAAACTGAATCTTTGCCCCGTCTTCAAGCGCGTAGACCCACTGTGGCCAGGGATCGGCTTTGAACTCTTCTATTCTTCGGGCGCCGTCCGGATGTGTGACATCCGGGTTGTATAGCTGGGACGAGAGGGCAAAAGTACCGCCTTCCGTTTCGACCCACGCGTCGAATCCATTGACGAGAACGACCCGCCCCGAGGGAGGCTTCGTCGCGGTAAGGAGAATGGCGTGGTAGCGCCTTGTTCTAATGCCGGAAACAGTGCCGGAGGCGAAGCCTCCGAGCCCGTCCGCTTCGAGCCATTCGTCATCTTTCATCTTGGGCAAATCATTCATCATAAGCCTTCCATTGCCTGGCCTGAGTTATTTCTCGATCAACTGCACGCCGTGACCATCGGGATCGCGCACTAGAAATCCTCTGTTGATTCCCAGCGCTCGGTCAGGAATTGTCGTGACGGCGGGCGAAACGAAGCGGACGCGTCCAGCCTTTAGTTTTTCCGCCGCCGCGTCGGCGCGGCCAACCCTCATGGCAGTTTGCCAATGCCATAGATCGTTGGCGCGGGAATCCACCGGCGTCGGCCGGCCGTCCCTTGGCGTCAAGTAGTCGAGGAACTCGACTCCGGGACCAGATTGCGCCCTGAGCCCGCTTATCCGCACCCTCGATCCAAACACATTGTTGAGATGTTCCTGTTCAGTGCCGTAGTTTTCACTCTCGCCGGCAAGCTTCATTCCCAGAATATCTCGGTAGAATTGTAAGCTGCGTTCCGTGTCCGATACCGCGATCGCCGTGTGATCGATACCCAAAAAAAGACGCCCGTTCGTGTGTTGCCACTTTGGATTGCCTTTGCCCGATGGAAAATAGATCAGCTCCAGATTGTGGCCGTCCGGATCCTTGAAGTAGAAAGCCTTGATCCCAGCCGCCGCCTTGTTCCAATCGGGAATCCGCTGCGGGCCCGTCGAGGTGTGCTGTACTTTATGAGCGCGCAGCTGCTGGTAGGCCTTATCCATGTCGCTCACGACGATGGCGATGTGTTGGAACCATTGATCGTTGCTGCGCGAGTCTACAGGAATCGGCCTGCCTTTGGGCGCGAGATATTCGATCAGTTCGATGATTTCATCGCCTAGCTTCATGCGGACGATTTTCATCCTCGCCCCGAAGACTCCCTGAAGCCGCTCGTACTCGCTGCCCGCGACTTCGATGTCTGACACTTTTTCAAACGACAGCACTTTGGAGAAAAATTCCACCGAGCGGTCCATGTCCGAGACGGTCATTCCCACCGCATCGACGGACTTGACGATCTGCGCAAGCACCGTGTTCCACGTGCCCGCGAGCACGCTCACGAACACGAACACGCTCACAAATTTTCTAATGCCTGTCGCCTCCTGCCTGTTGCCTGTTGGCTTCATCCTCCCGCCTTCCTACTTCATCCTTTGAATAAGATGGTCGCCCACCCGCAGCGCGTTGGCCATGATGGTGAGAGCCGGATTCACCGCGCCGCTAGAACAGAAAATGCTGCCATCGACGACGTAGAGATTGTCCACGTCGTGCGCTTTGCAGTTAGCGTCTAGCGCGCTGCTTCTCGGATCGTTGCCGAAGCGAACCGTGCCCACTTGATGCGCCACACCTGCCAGGGGAATTCTCTGACCGACGTACAGGTTCCGAGCGAACAGTCCCTCATGGCACTCGTGGCCGTGAACCTTGCACTTGGTCTGCTGCTGCATCAGTTCTTTCAGCTTTGCGGTGAGCCGCTTGTGGCCTTCCTCATTGTTGGGTTGGTAACTGAGGACGATGCCGCCATTGGAGTCGAGCGTGACGCGGTTGTTGGGGTTCGGCAGATCCTCGGATGTAAGCCAGAAGTCCAGGGAATGTTTTGCCATCAGATCCAGCGTCCAGCCGGGTGTTAGCGCAGGCGCGCCGCCCTTAAGGGTCTCGCCGTCGAGTTTGCCGACAAAGGAGATATGGCCCATAGGGTAATTCCATCCTGCGGTGCCGAAATAGAAGTCATTCACGGAGAGTGATTTCTGAAAGATGGTCGGATTTGGACACTTCGACAGAGCCATCAATACGGAGTTGACGTGGCCCATGTAATGGCGACCGACAACGTCGGAGTTGTTGGCCAAACCGTTGGGATGTTTGTCATTGGCGGAGCGGAGCAGCAAGGCCGCAGAATTGATGGCGCCGCAAGACGAGACGACGATGTCGGCCGAAACTTCCTCGCGACTGCCATTGTTCTTGATAATCACTTTGCTGATCTCGCGGCCGGATGCATTGGTTTCAAGCCGTTCGACGTAAGAGTTGGTCTTGAGTGTTACGTTCGCATGTTCAAGCGCCGGATCGACGGCACACACCTGTGCATCGGACTTGGCGCCGACGAGGCATGGGAAGCCATCGCAAGTCTCGCAGCGGATGCAGCGGCTGGCGTGCAGGTCTTTTTCGTTGAGCATGACGCCCAGCGGGGTGTGGAATGGGCGCAGCCCTAGCCGCGCGAAGTCGTCAGATAGTTGTTGAATGCGTGGTTCATGACTGACGGCCGGGTGAGGGTAAGGCGCGCTTGCGGGCGGTTCAGCGGGATCTTCGCCGCGGTTGCCGTGGACGTGATAGAGCCGCTCCGCCTCAGTGTAATAAGGTTCTATGTCTTCGTAGTGAATCGGCCAGGCGGGAGAGAGGCCGCCGTGATGGCGAATCTCACCAAAATCTTCTTTCCTGAGGCGGAACAGCGCGGCGCCGTAAAATTTCGTATTGCCGCCGACGTAGTAGTTGGTGTGTGGATGGAGCTCTTTGCCGTCCTTGTCGTGCCACATCTCTTTGGTCTGGTACTTTCCTTCGAGGTTCACGGCGCGCGGATTCCAGTTGTCTTTCTCCCGCGGAACATAGCCTCCACGTTCCAGCAGCAAGATGCGCTTGCCAGTGGGAGCCAGCTTATGAGCCAGTGTGCCGCCGCCTGCTCCGGTCCCGATAATAATCACATCGAAATGGTTTTGTATGGACATGTTCTTACTCCTTTTAGGCAGCGGATGGTTGCTTTGCCTCGCTTACGCGGGGGCCCGTTGCAGGCTCGTTAGTTTTGAACTGAACGAGATCCTTGGAGAAGAACAAATCGAGGGACCAGCCCAATGCCACTCGCAGTTTCTTCTCCAGGCGCGGCAGCTTGCTCAGGTAAATAGTGCGCCACATCCACCAGGCAATGAATCCTGAGAACTTGACGCCCATGATGTTCGCCACTCCGGTTCGCCTGCCGATGGCGGCGAGCTGGCCGATGGTGGAAAAAATGAAGGGTTGTTTTGCCGTCCCTCGAAGAGTCGCAATGATGTTGCGTGCCAGTACCCTTCCCTGACGCAGCGCATGTTGAGCCGTCGGTGGATAAAGCTTGCCGGATTTCGGATCGCGAATCGCCGCGCAATCTCCGAGCGCCCACAGGCCAGGCCAGCCGGGAATTTCTAGGGTTCCGTCGACGATCAACCTTTCTTTTTCCTTTGGACATGGCAGCGCCGCCAGCAACGGGTTCGGCGCGGTGCCGGCCGTCCAGATGAGCGTGTTAGTTTTAATGAGCGTCCCGTCGCTCAGCATGATGCCCATATCCGACATGGAAGTCACCGCCGTCTTGAGCCGTATTTCAACTCCGCGCTGGGCGAGTTTTTGCTGAGCATAACTGCCTAAGCTGCCGTCGAGCTCCGATAAAATGTCAGGGCCGTATTCCACCAAAACGACACGGATCATCTCTTCCGTGAGGTTCGGGTAAAACTGCACGGCCTCGCGCAAGAAATCATTCACCCCCGCGACCGTTTCCACTCCGGCAAAACCTGCTCCCGCGACGACGATGGTGAGAAGCGATTCGCGGAGCGCCGGACAGCATTCGAAATCGGCTTCGTCCAGGTGCTCGATGAGCCGGCTCCGCAGTGCAACCGCATCATTGAGCGATTTCATCGTCAGAGCGCGCTCTTCAACTCCGGGAAGGTTCAAGAAATTGGCGACCGAGCCGAGCGCGATCACCAGATGATCGTAGGACAACTCATGGGCGTGCTGCCCCTCGCCGTGACAGACGGCGACCTTCTTTGTGTTAAGGTCGATGGCTTCGACATTGCCGACGAAGAACTGAGTTTGTCTTAAGAGCTTGCGGATCGGGTTCACGATGTCTGTCGGATCGAGATCGCTGGCGGCGACTTCATGCAACATCGGAGTGAAGAGAAAAAAGTTATCGCGGTTCACCAGCGTGATCTCCACATCTGAATTCGTGCCGAGACTTTTTTCTAATTCGAGGGCCGTGTAGAGGCCACCGAAACCGCCGCCGAGAATTACAATCTGTTTTTTACGGTCATGCATCTCAGTCCCCTCAGTCTTCCCTTCTTTGACCTCACCTGTTTCCACTCCCGAGGGAGAGTTAAAGTGAGTGGCGGCGTCTTTAGCTCTTCTGCGAGCCAAGCGTAGCTGCGCCAAAGTTCACACCGAAGCGAGCGCACCAGATGCTGACTGATTTAAATTTGTTTAGGTCCGTATCCGCCGGCACTTCGTAGTTCTGATCGCCTTTGTTACCTTTCAGAGAACCGAGATCGATAAAACCCGCTTGCTTTACCGTCGCGTTGTCTTTGGCCACTTCGGCAGCGACCAGGTAGACGTGCACGTCGGGACCGTTTGAGGTCTCGAAGTTGCTGAGACGGAGAAGACGCTTGCCATCGGGAAGTTGGTAGACGGCCGCCAGACCTTTCGTTTCGTGGGCGAGCCCGCGAAAGTCACCTTGGGACAGAACCGTGGGACCGCTCGGCGCCATGGCGAGCGAAGCGGCGCCAAAGTTGACGCCGAAGCGCGCGCACCAGATGCTGACTGATTTAAATTTGTTGAGGTCCGTATCTGCGGGCACTTCGTAGTTCTGATCGCCCTTGTTGCCCTTCAGTGAGCCGAGGTCGATGAATCCCGCCTGCTTCACTGTGGCATTGTCTTTGGCCACTTCGGCGGCGACCAGGTAGACATGGACGTCGGGGCCATTAGAAGTTTCGAAGTCGGTTAGACGGAGTATGCGTTTGCCTTCGGCGATCTGATGAACCGTCGCTGCGCCTTTGGTCTCGTGGGCGAGGCCACGAAAATCGCCCTTCCCCAGAACCATGGGCTCGGTCCCTTTTGACATTGCCATCGAGGTTGGCTGAGCGGTTGGCAGCTCTTCGTTGACCGTTTTGTTGATGAAGAGCAACTCGGGCCGGAACGCGTACCAGGCGATCGCCAAGGCGATGACGCCTGTAGCGATAATGAGATTACGCTTACTCATGGGTAATCCTCCGTTAATTTTGTTTGCTGTCATGGTTGGGAAAATCTTGCTGTTTAGATGTCAGGGAGGGGTCGAAAGATGCAGAGCTAGCCAGCCTTCAATCTTTCAGAGCGAGGTTTCCTCAGCGAGACAGAACCGGAGTGCGAACCGCTGTAGCGGTGGCGCGTTGACAACCCGCAGTATTTGCTGCTTGCTGACTCGCCGATCCACGGGGCCTGTTGACTACTGAAAATACTTACAGTATATGAAATTTTCCGTGTTGTGGGGACGTAGCAAGGGGGCTAATGGGAAAATTTTAAGGTTCCAAGTCGTTTCGAAACCGGTTGAACATTTTGAGTTCCGAGAATGGTAGTAACAGTCATATACTACGTTGAACTTTGACCATTAAATTTTGAACGGCGTCCGCCACGGGAGGAGGCAACATGGAAACCGCCAACATCTACCGATTGAATCGAGACCGACCCGCCGCAAGCCCGGCAGCGCCAACGGCCAAGCCAACATCATCACCGCAAAAGCCCAAGCTGCTCGATCAGGTCCGCCAAGCGATCCGAACACGGCATTATAGTTACATGACCGAAAAAGCCTACGTCGGCTGGATCAAGAGATTCATCTTCTTCCACAACAAGCGCCACCCGGCGGAAATGGGAGAGGCGGAAATCGCTCAGTTCCTTTCGGCTCTCGCCCAAGAAAAGCATGTCAGCGCCTCCACGCAGAACCAGGCATTGAATGCGCTCCTGTTTCTTTATCACGAGGTCTTAGGAAAGGAGATCGGTTACATAAACGGTGTCGTCCGGGCGAAAAGGCCGATTAGATTGCCGGTTGTGTTGACCCGTCAGGAAGTCAGGTCTATTCTCGGCTGCCTCGACAGCTCGGATTGGCTCATGGTCATGTTGCTCTATGGGGCAGGCCTCCGACTCATGGAATGCTTGCGGTTGAGAGTCAAGGACATTGATTTCGGCGCTAACCAGATCCTCGTTCGAGCCGGCAAAGGTGACAAGGACCGACACACCATGCTTCCCGCAGCGGTGAAAGAACCTCTCGCCAAACACCTTGAGCTGATAAGGCGACACCACCAGCGCGATCTTGAGCGTGGCTTGGGCCGAGTCGCTTTGCCCAATGCCCTCGAGCGTAAATACCCGAACGTAGGGAAAGAGTGGGGATGGCAGTGGGTTTTTCCTGCCACCAGTCATTACATCGATAAGGTAACGGGAGAGAGACGCAGGCACCATCTTCACGAGTCCGTATTACAGAAGGCAGTCAAAGAAGCCGTCCGAAAAGCTGGGATATTCAAGCCTGCAAGCCCTCACACGTTTCGCAATGTTTCGACATAATAACCACCTGTTCAATATCCCTTATTTTATCGGCAACTCTGATTGTCCAGCGATAGTTGGCGGAAATTTCTTTCCCTTATGCACTCTTTGAATCGCCGTTTTTACAGCCGCTGATTCCAGGGCTTTCTCTTCGATGACCCACGGCGCGTATTGAACCACCTGCCGAGCTGGCAAGACGCCGCGACGAATCAGTCCTTTGACAAACGTGTGGCTTACTTCTGACCTTCGCGCCGCCTCCTCCAACGTCACCCATCCTTCATGTCCGCTAAACCCATCAATTCGGTGCGTGTGCCGAAAACTCACCACCCGTAAAACACGCCAACTGTTACCCTGGCCGGTGGTAAACCCCAGACGGTTCAGAACCCCAGCAATAGTTTTATCGTCGCATACTTTGGCCAACTCGCGTACTAACTCTACAACCTCGCCGCTAGCCATCCGTCGATGCATCCCCGTCTTGTTGCGCGCCACTCGCAATTCCGTATGCACTCCTCCAGCCCAGTGGATCTGCAAGCGATGCTCGGCCGGTTGCTCTACGCTATTAACCACAATCTCCTCGATCACCGTGCGCAGAATCCTCTTCTTTAATTTCACCGGCGCTTGCGGTTCATCCCATAATCTCCTCAAATCCTTTCCCATCTCCAACAACCTTCGTTTTTGTTCATTGGTGAGCGGCCACTAAGCGGTTCTCTGGTTCCACCGCGTCAAACTGTCGCTGCGCTCGCTTGGCCTCATAGCGTGCCCGCTCCAACGCCAGTTCCACATAACGTCGTTTCTCTTGATCCTCCAACGCGGCCTGCTCACTGGCCTTGAGCGCCGCTTCGATCCCAACCGGCTCAATCGCTTCGAGCACTTGCTCCACCACCGCCCCATCGGTCCGTAAACTCCCCACCGATAAACACGAACTCGATCCCCGAAGCTCTCTTCCCCCACTACAACCATAACGGGCCACTTCACCGCGACGGCCACTATAAAGCACGTGCATCTTTCGCCCACAGCGCCCGCAGCGCAACAGTCCCGACAACAACGCCGCTCCTTTCTTCACCGCTCCTCTTCCCTCTCCCTCGCGCTGGGCTAAGTTCTGCGCCATAAGCTGGCGGTTCCTCAAATACTCCTGCCAACCAATGTATCCGCTGTGATGATCGACAATCAACACGTCCCATTGCTCTATGGATTTGTAACGCCGGCTTGGGCTCTTATGCGCCCGGCCCTCCACCACGCTCATTTTCGTGCCCGTCCGACCGAAGGCGAAGGCTCCACCGTAGCAGGGATTTTTGAGAATCTGGCGCACTCGGCTCAGCGTTGCCAACTGCCACACAACCTCGCGCCCCTCGCTCCCGGGCCTAGCCTGCGGTAAACGAATCTGCTCCTCGCGAAACCAGATCATCGTCTGTCGCGCGCTGCCCAACTGGCGAAACTTCTCAAACACCGCCTCGATCGCTTGCTCGACTTGCCGATCCGGATTCTTCTCGATCTGCCCGTCTTCCGTGCGCACAAAACCCACCGCCACCTGCCACAGCGCACAGCCGCGATTGACCTTCTGCAAATACGCCTGGCGCGCCCGCTGGCGCAGCAAGCCCAACTCATACTCGCTCATCGTGCCTTTGAGTCCCAACAGCAACCGGTCATTGAGCAGCTTCGGATCGTAGATGCCGTCGTCGTCAATCAACACCGTGGCGGTCAACGCACAGAGATCCACCAAGTGATGCCAATCCCTGTTGTTGCGCGCCAATCGTGAGGCCTCCAGGGCAACCACCGCACCAGCCAATCCCTGACACACCGCCGCCAATAATCGGCCAAAACCGGGACGTTCTTGCACTCCGCTGCCCGAACGACCCAAGTCCTCGTCGATGACCACCACTTCATGGAAACCCAATTGCCGGGCTCGTTCGGCCAACCCGTATTGGCGCCTTTGGCCTTCAAGATGAAAACGGACCTGCTGAGAACTCGATTGCCGAATGTAAACGTAGGCCGCTCGCTTGAGATGCTCGTCTCTAATCTTCTCGCTCATGTTCCCTCCGAGGTTCACGGTGGACTAAGACCACCGCTCGCAGTAACTCAACGATCAGTTCGCGGCAGCGCACTCGATGGGGTTCGGGAAGTTTGTCCCACAGCTCCTTCTTCCCAAAGGCCAGCCTCTGTTGACGATAATCTCTCTTTGGTTCTGGGCGCATCGATTCCTCCTTCTTGAGGTGATGGCCCAGATTCTGAATTGGTCACTGAAGAAGGCAAGCGGGAAATCTCGATCACCTCAGCCAGCGCCAGCAGTGCCTCAAGCGCAATCAAGGGGTGATCTCGTTGTGGAAGTTGACTGCAATAAACCGGATCGAGCATCCATGCGGGAACAGCGATCTGGAGTCCTTCGGGGAGCTTGACTACAAAACTCTCCTCGTCGAACCGGCGCAGGCCGCGCACTACTTCGACTTCGGTTCCATAAAAGGGATGATGTCGGTAATGGATCTTCTGGAGAGAGAGTTTGTGAGTAGTATGATGACGCCTTGCGCGCCTGCTTTGCCACCCATCTTCTAGAGGCTGGAGTCGATCTAAGGATTATCCAATTGCTCATGGGTCACAGCTCGCTGCTTGCAACCCAGCGTTACCTTAGGCTACAGCAACAAACCTTGGGTTCCACCGTCGGTCCTCTGGATTTGCTCAACATATCTCACTGACGGTCTGAGCGATGTTGCCCGTCGCCGAGCGGGTGGCAGCGCAAAACCGCCGATGCGAACTGGCCGACATCTTCCGTAACTATGGCCAGGAGTATCGGCAGAACCATGCTCTGCCGCTTTCGCATCTGCGAGTCATGCGAGCCGTCGAGCGCTGTCGTACAGCCGCTTTGGGTGGCCACCTACAACAATGTGATGCCTGTGGGTTTGAGCGCCCTGCCTACAACTCCTGTAGAAACCGTCACTGCCCCAAGTGTCAATCCTTGGCCAACGCTCGCTGGCTGGAAAAACAAAAATTGGAAATCCTGCCGGTGGGATACTTTCATCTGGTCTTCACTGTGCCCCATGAGCTCAACCGGCTTATCCTCGTCAATAAGAAACCCCTCATCAACATTTTGTTTCACGCTGTCTCTGAGACCCTGCTAGAATTTGCTCGCACTCACCTTGCGGGAACCTTAGGTTTGACCGCTGTTCTGCATACCTGGGACCAAATCCTCTTGGATCATTTTCATCTCCACTGTCTTGTCCCCGCTGGGGCTTTGTCTGGCGATCAAAACCGTTGGATCCCTGCCGGCAAAAACTTTCTCTTCCCTGTCAAAGCCCTGAGCATCGTTTTCCGAGGCAAGTTTCTCGAATTCCTCAAAAAGGCTTTCGATCAAAAAAAGCTTCTCTTCGTAGGACAATCCGCTCCCCTCGCTGATGGTGGAACCTTTACGCTCCTGCTTAAAATATTGCGGCAAAAACCGTGGGTCGTCTACGCCAAAAAGCCCTTCGCTTCTCCCGACTCTGTCCTCGATTACCTCGGCCGCTACACCCACCGTGTCGCGCTATCGAACAATCGCATCTGCTCGCTCCATAACTCAGAAGTGACCTTCACTTACCGCGATCGAAAAAATCAAAATCAACTCAAACTCATGAAGCTTCAAGTCTACGAATTCATCCGCCGCTTCTTACTCCACGTGATCCCCAAAGGCTTCATGCGCGTGCGTCACTTCGGGTTCTTAGCCAACCGCTCAAAAGAGCGTCTCTCAACGTGCCGTCAACTCCTGGGGCTCTTGCCTGCGCTGCCAAAGCCTCTCCAACGCTCCACTCACGAGCTGATGCTCGCACTGACAGGCATCGATCTCACGCGATGTCCTCGATGCCGAAAGGGAACTCTGATCTGGCGCGCCCAACTGCCTATCCCACCACCACAGGATTCTTCGTGATGATCGCTCAACACCTCAACTCGCACGTCTTCCTGGTGCTCTGTGCCAGAGCCAATGCACCAGTGCGCCGTGTTTCATCACTTTACGTCTTCTCAGCCCACCTCCTCTTGCGTTGCGTCAGTTGGTTGCAGTCAGTCATCAACTCAAATGCCGCCTGGTCCTCTTACGACCACCAGCGCTGCTATATTTGCTCAGCTCAATCCCCCCGTTACAATCCCCATAGACAACCGTTGCTGCTTCACCCAACGCTTTAGTCCAATGGGTTTTATCCAGAATGCGCCCGACTCTCATTGCTATTATCGCAACGCCTTCCTCCCGCATTCAGGATAAAACCTGTACATTTCAATTCAATTTGTGGGCTAACGCTGGGCGTCAGCTGCACCCGGAAGCCGGAGGGTAGCGGAGACCATCTACGACTATAGTCAGGGTGCGTGACGGGGCCGAGTTGAATTTAATTTAACCGAGCCAATAATTGTAATCGTGAATTGTAATCGTGCTTGACCGACTAACCCACCTACGACTATAGTCTGAGCGCGTGACAGGGCCCGTGTTGAATTTAAGCGAGCCAATAACCGGTCACTGCTCCGCCGGTCCAATGGATGACATAGAAAAACGGATCTTGATAGCAGTTCTGATGATTATCCTTGTGATTCTATCTATCGCCGCAATGATCTGGCTTAGCATTCCCAGTTCAAATCTAGGACACCCCCAGTTGGAAGGGTCAATGCTTACGCTTGGCTTTTTGACGTTTGTACTTGTCGAGCTTTTTCTGTAGCTCTTCGCGGGGGACGGATAGCAGGTCTTTCGTGAGTTTTTGAAAGCGTTCGAATGGGGTCCTGCAGTTCCGGAAAACCCGTCCTGACGCTGCAACGGCTACGTCGGAATCGTCGTTCGTGAGCCAGGACGCAACACGTCGCTCCAAGCCGTGAATGGCCATTGCTTGGGGTGCGGCTATCGTATGCCGTGAATTGTGATTCAAAGCAAAGGTCGTTCTGCCGTTCGTGCGGATAGATTGTCTATTCGATCTAATCTCCACGCGGTCACGTGATCACCTTGTCCGCCCTCGCCAGTACTCTCTGCGGAATCGTCAGGCCGATCTGCTTCGCAGTTTTCAGATTGATGATCAGCTCGAACTTTGTTGGCTGCTCTACAGGCAGATCAGCCGGCCTCGTGCCCTTGAGAATCTTGTCGACATAGGCGGCGGCGCGCCGATACATGTCGTAGGGAGACTCGCTCCATAGAACATAAGTCCGCCTACGTCCACGAACTCACCGATTCTACAAACAAGATTGATGAGACACCAGCTTTCCTCATTGCACACACCATTTGTTATGTATCAGGCGGACGCCGAGAGTGCCGCGTTACGATTTCAAGCTTGACTCTTGGGAATCTGGTCTCCCACTCGAGCAAATAGCACCTACTATCTCGGACCTGATGAAGGCGGTGAAAAGCCCTATAGGTTACTTACTGACGCGCTGGCTAAGACGCAAAAAGTAGCTGTGGCTGAGCTTGTGAGTCGAGGAAAAGAACAACTCGTCGTCATTCGACCATATCGCATGGGCTAGTGCTTCATGGCCTTTACTACCAGAACGAGATCAGGGACTTTAATCAAATTTGACGGGCAGAATCGGAGCGTGTAACACAGGACGAAACAAAACTCGCTAATGGACTGATTGAACGAATGTCCAATGATGAATTTGAGCCGAATAACTATGAGGATGAGTACCATTTAAGAGTCTTGGCGCTGATCGACAACAAGGTAAAAGGCGGCGCGATTACGGCGCCACCGAAAACCATCGTTAAGCGGGGCGCCGTGATCGACTTGATGGAAGCGTTGCGGCAAAGCATGAAAAAAATCCCAGAGAAAAAAGCTGCTGCTCCGAAGACGCGAAAGAAAGCTTAAATGGAATTATGTCCTGCTGCCTTGCAATAAAATGACGATAACTGCGTGTTTCTCTTTCTCGTCCCTCTCTATACGCCGGGCGGGTGTGGAACCTGGCGTAGCCGGCCGAACAGTAAGAGAGTAGAGGGTTCCGGGATGGGGGTCGCGAGGAAGCCGTGGCGTGTGCCGTCCGATGAAGCCAAGCGTGCCGACGTCCAGGAGGATGAGGCTCAGAGAGACCAAACCGCAAAGCACCGACTTCATCGCCTGACCTCCTTTGAAATTGAAGAGTAGCCTACCGCGGCTTTGTAAGCGCATGAAACAAATATCCTACGGGAAACAACGTGAGACCAAGAACAGCACTTCAGAAATCGAGGTAATGACCAACGCCACAACTCGAGCTCGGGCGCGTCTTGGGAAGGTTGGCGAGTCAAGACTAACCGGCGCGGCATACATAAAGCTTGACTAGCCGTTTAGCACAACCCGCGCGAGTTACTCAATAAGATTTATCCAAAGTGAAACCACGGGCGGGTGAAAGTATCGAAGCCCCGGCGTGGGACCCTACTTCGCTAAACCTTAACCTACGACAACACGGGCGTAGGGCTTGACGCCAAAGACCATAATCAAAGACAATATCAAAAGGAGGATCGGTGAATGGAAGAATGGAACTATAGGGGCATCTCGATCCGGCAAACTTCTCGCAAGACCGAATCAAGTCGATGGCTTTCAACTGCCCGTTTCCGAACTCCCCAATGCGGCTTTGATCTAACGGCGTATCCGGCGCGAGAGTTTGATGGTTTTGGGGATCCAAAAAACGCCGAGCAGGCGACCGAAATATTTGCCAAGGAACAGATTGATAAACTCTAGGTTGCCGGGGCGCCGTTCACTCAAAAGTGAGCTCTAAGCCCGCTGGCAGATGCTCAACGTCGAGCTAAACGACCAAGCGAAAGATCGAACGCTATTAGTACTCACGGCGATAAGCCCGCCGACCGCCCTTGACACCCTAACCCCACACAGAAAGGCCCGCCCATGAAAAAGCTACTCGCCGCCCTTATTTTTTTAGTGGCCATCGCCAGCGGAGCAGAAGCAACGCTGATCGACCTCCACAATGGTCTCGTCTTGGACACCTTCAATGGGATCTACTGGACACAGAACGCGAACATGCGAGGGCCGGACACCTGGCCAAATCAGCTGGCTTGGGCAGCCGATCTGAATTTTGCGGGCCTAAGTGATTTTCACCTGCCATCGCTAGCCGCCTTGCGAAATCTTTACAATGAATTGATAGCTGAAGGGTTGTGTAAGCCAAACGCATTTTCGACCGGCGTTTCAGATTGTACCGGCAGTATAGGACCTTTCACGGAGATCCAAGTTGAGTACTGGTCAGGAACGACGTTTCCGCCTCCGCTTCCTCCCCTTCCTTTCTTCATCTCGTTTGCCAACGGACAATCGACTACTGAATTTTCAACATTTCCCCTTTGGGCTTGGGCGGTTCACGCTGTAGTCCCTGAGCCGCCCGCCTGGCTGCTGGTCGGCCTTAGCTTGATCGCACTGGTATTACTCACCGAACATCATGCCCGTATCAGGTAATCTTTTCCGTAAACGGCTCGCCCGGGCTTCCACCAGACCGGATTCAGCCCACGTTTGAACGTGGTCAGGAAAGTCCCGGAGAAAAAAGCCGGTGCCAAGCGGCAAATGAACGAGGGCCGGATCGCGGGCAAGATAGTTCGCCGCCCGGATGAGGTCGGGGGGTTTTACATTGAATAGGGTTCGACGACAGGGAAAAACCAAAAACCGGTGGATCTTTAGCAGTCGTGTGGTGCTTCTGCGTTACCAACGCGTAACTATTTTGGGTTCAGTGTGTCCTTCACAGATTTGTATGTCAACTCCTGCATCCCAAAATGGCTCGAGACTGTAACACGCTGAACTGAAATCTCTTTTCGTTCATCGGTGACATTGGCACCTCACTTGCTCAGCGTCGTGGTGACCAATTAGACGAAACGATCTCTGAAAAAAGGCAAACCAATCGAAAGGTTGGGACGCAAAACTTCTGACCTAACTCCTGAAATTTCAGGACAAGGTAGCAGGGTCGCCGGAAGAGCGCACACTGCCTGCTCGGCTGTGCAATTTCGGCTCGCGCAGAACTCAAATTTGTAGGAAGTAGTGTGCGTTATAGAGTCCCACTCGCATTTTTGTTGTGCCTCGTCTCATTAATCGCGTCGCCGGCATTCTCCAACAGTGCAATAGCGGCAACTTTTGAACTAATATGGGCCGACAATTCGTCGGACGAAACAGGCTTTCATGTAGAGAGAAAACTTGGAGCAACCGGAGCTTATGGCGTCATCGTAACGACCGACGCGAATGTCACGTCCTACAACGATTCGAATTTGGCAGACAGTACGACTTATTGTTATCGCGTCAACGCGTTCAATAACGCCGGCAACTCTCCCTATTCCCCGGAGGTATGCGGCACTACTCCTGCCGCAATGACGCCGCCGCCACCGCCGCAAGAGTTCACGCTCACCGTAAACGTCGTAAAAACAACCACGAGCAGCGGCACGGGGAATGGAACGGTGGCGAGCAGTCCGGCAGGCATCAATTGCGGCGGCACGTGCTCGGCTTCTTTCTCCAGCGGCACCATGGTCACTCTGATCGCCACACCAGCATCCGGCTCAACCTTCGCGGGTTGGAGCGGCACGGGTTGCAGCAGCAGCGTAAGCATGACTGTCGCCCGGACCTGCACGGCAACCTTCACTCTCCAGCTAGCTCAGACGCCGACGGCATACATTCTGTCAGTCGCCAAAACGGGCAACGGCAACGGAACCGTTACAAGCACTCCCACAGGTATAAATTGCGGCAGCACATGCTCGGCGGCCTACGCGAGCGGCACACTCGTCACTCTGAAAGCCACAGCGGCGACCGGCTCCAGTTTTAATGGTTGGAGCGGCAGTGGCTGCAGCGTTGGTGTCATGACCATGAACGCGAGCAATAACTGCACGGCGACATTTCAGAGCACGACTGTTCAACTCACGACTAAGCTTGGCGTCTTTCGCCCGGACACCGGTGAGTGGTTTTTGGATCGCAACGGCAATGGCGAATGGGATGGATGCACCGTCGACAAGTGTATCGGCTCTTTCGGTCAATCCGGTGACCTGCCCGTCACCGGCAACTGGAGTGGAAATGGCGTCACCAACGTGGGCACGTTTACCCCCAGCACAGGCTCATGGCGGCTCGATACCAATGGAGATGGTGTCTTGGATTGTGCCGTGGACACCTGCGGAGATTCCTCCGGCCAAGCCGGTGACTTTCCAGTGACCCGTGAACTTGGTGATGGAAACGGAAGCATCATCGGTATCTTCACGCCGCAAACTCTTACAACGGACCAAAATCAACGGAAAACCATCAAGCGCGGAGGGTGGAATTTCGAGGTGAACGGTAATAGCACACTCGATGGTTGTGAAGTCGACGAATGCACGACCTTTCGCATCCTCGGCGAGTTACCTATCGTAGGTGACTGGAACGGCACAGGAACGCAGGACATTGGTCTCTTCTTGCCGAGAAAA
>WNGA01001100.1_pt1 | contig 41907 bp, 40 predicted proteins | sample 5400061 | NCBI WGS metagenome assembly WNGA01 (sample SAMN13153366, study PRJNA577476) | soil metagenome | isolation source: 100 cm soil or saprolite under grassland replicate 2 | place: USA:California | collected 2016-06-15 | reverse complement strand
GTGTCCAGGTGGCGCAGCGCATGAGCGCGACGAACGACCGCATGCTCGCGGCCTATCGTGCAAACGAAGCGTTCTTTCGCGACTGTGCTGCGGCTGCGATCGTCGCTCTTGCGACCACGGCGCTCACCGCCGTTCTGCTGTACGCGTGGAACGTCAGGCGGATGCCGCAGCCAGTCGCATCTTCACGAAAACGGCACCACGTGTTGCTGACGATCAGCGCACTGGCGGCAGGCTTGGACAGCGTGCGACGCGCTGGCTTGACCTTCGCTCTTCAGGCGCTGATCCGAAGCGCTCCACACCGCCTCTCAATGGCAGCCGCAGGCGCTTTGGCAGTTGCGCTCTCCATTCTTCTCCTCGAGCGCGCGGGCTTGCGGCCGGTGCTGGATGGAGCGACGCCGCCGGCTTCGCTGCTCGCGCTGCAGACCGTGGTCGTCACCATTCTGCTCGGCGGTGTTCGGCGCGCGGTGAGAGTTCCCGCCGAGCTCAACGCCAACTGGATGATTCAGATGGCGTGGCGCCACGGCGAGCGCCGCTTTCTTTCCGGGGTCAAGCGAGCGGCAATCGTCGGCACCGCTCTGCCCGCACTGATCGCGTTGGTGCCGCTGCATGTCTGGATGATTTCGGGCAAGGCCGCCGCGGCACATTTCATCATCGGGGTTCTTTACAGCGTCGTCGTGGTCGAAGCGCTGTTTTGCGGGTGCACGAAAGTGCCGCTTGCGTCGTCGTACGAGCCGCTCAGCCACGTCAAGACGCTCGGGCCGATTGTCTTGGTGGTGTTTCTGCTGTTCGTAAACGTCTTCGCGCGTGTCGAGCGCGTGGCACTACGAAGCGATCAAGGCGTCATGAATTTCGCGATCGGTTTGACGTTCGCCATCATCGCGCTGCGGGTGCTGAATTACTGGCGCGTGCGAGGACATCACACCTTCAAATTCGATGAACCGGCGGAGCCCGCCACGCAGTGGCTCGGGCTCAGCGGTTAGTCAACAAGCGCTCGTATTCCTCCGGCGTGTCCACATCGAGATACGCGCCCGGATCGGCAATCGGCACGTTCAGAATCTCGCGCTCGTGCGCCCGGACAACGCTCTTCGCGCCCACCGACGGATCCGCGCGGCGCAATTCCGGGAACAACACCGAATCGAAGATGACGGGATGTCCATGCTCATCTCCGCGAGCAGGTCGAACAACAGGCGCACGCGCCGTACGCCACTCAGCAATGAGGCGCACGACGGTGTCAGCCGACACGAACGGCACATCCACAAGGGCTACGACGGCTGCGTCGAGCGGCGCATCGGCCGGTGCGTTCAAGCCCGCGAGGAGCGAGGTGAGCTGTCCGTCTCGCCAGCATGGGTTCTCGATGATGCGAATGCGGCCATCGATGAAGCTCGTCGCATTCGACAAGCGCGTCTCGGCTCCCGTGACCACGACGACATCGCGAACTCCGGCCTGGAGCATCGTGGCGACGATGCGCGAGAGAAAGGTTTCCCCGGTGTTGTTCAACGGCAGGTTGAGCTTGGGCCGACCCATCCGCACCGAGGCGCCGGCAGCCAGCACAACGCTTCGCACCACATGCGAATGATCGCACGGAGGCTAGGGTGCCTAGGTGCAGGCACTCCAGGCACTTCAGGCACTCCAGGCACTCTAGGAATAACTCGAAGTAAACGCTCGCGCCGCGGCGGCCGTATACTTGACTTCCCCGTCGGCTCCTGCCTACACTGACCGCGATTTCGGACGATCTGCCGCCTGCGCCGCCAAGATCCCGCTCGGCCTCATACGCAGATACCATCGGTATCGTGGTGCGGCAGCTTCCCGGACGTCGGGAAGTTCGCGTTCGGGGTCACGAACGCACGCTGGTCGACGCGACGCAACCGACCTGACATTTCTGTCTGCGGTCTTCTCGCTCGATGTCGTGATTTCGTGGCCATTCGGAGGATACGGGTATGCCGACCGGGACGATAGCACGGCTCCTGATAGACAAGGGGTTTGGGTTCATCCGCGACGAATCCGGGCTCGAGCATTTCTTTCACCGCAGTTCGGTGCGGGGGGCGGTGTTCGAGCTGCTGCGCGAGGGACAGCGAGTCGAGTTCAGCGTCGAGGAATCTCAAAAAGGCCCGCGTGCTGGTGACGTTCGTTTGATTGAAAGTTAACCTGTAATGCTTCCCCTCCCGGCCTCGGCAGCGGGGCCGGGGGTTGACTGCCCGATCCCGTCGAATGCCGCCATTCGGTTCCCGCCCCGGCGGCCGACTCCGCCTCCTCCTGTATGTCGCGCTCGTGCTCGCCGCCAGCGGCCTGCTCGGGCTGTGGGGTGTGCGATCGCTCGGCTACGTCCTGTACCACGAGGACCTGATCGAGCCCTCCGATGCGATCTTCGTCCTTGCAGGAGCCTGGCTGGAGCGCGTCGCTGAGGCGGGCGATTTGTATCGCGCTGGTCAAGCTCCTTTCGTCGTCCTCTCGCGCGAGCAGCCCGACAACGGCGAGCGCATGCTTCGCGCGCGGGGTATCGATGTTCCGAGTGTGCCCGATCTGCAGGTGAAGGCGCTCGAGGCGATGGGCGTGCCGCGAGCGGCAATCGTGGTGACGGAGCCGCAGGTGGCGACGGCTACCGAAGCAGCGACATTGCGCCGCCTGGCCGAAGAGCGGCAGTGGCATCGCGTGATCGTCGTCACCTCGAAATACCACACCGCCCGAGCGAAGCTGGCGTTCAACCGCAGATTGAAGGGGGCAAACGTCCAGATTCTCGTTCGCGGATCGCGATACGACACGTGGCCGCCGGATCACTGGTGGGACGATCGCATCTGGATCCGGTTCACGCTGATCGAATCGCAGAAGATGATTCTGTATTGGCTGGGCATCGCCGATTAGATCGAATGGATAGTGGAGGTGGCGACTCGCGGCCGGCGACGGTAAGCTGAATCGATCGCGGAAGCGAACGGGGCCCGGTGGCCCTCCCGGTCTTCAAAATCGGTCGCTGCCCTCTAGGGGGCAGGCTGGGTTCGACTCCCAGGCGCTTCCGCCAGAACGTCCATCACGGCGCGAATATCCGCGAGATCCGCCAGCACGACATCCGCCTGCGCAACCTCCAACTCACGCATCGTGTACCCGCCGGTCGCGACGGCAATGGCGCGGGCGCCGATTGCGCGCGCGCATTGGACATCCTGTGGTGTATCGCCAATCACAATCGCGTTGGCGCGCGCTGCCGTCGGAATGCGCCGCGTCTCGGCGCGCGCCAACGCAAGCCTCGCCAGCTCGTCTCGATGATGCGCCTCGTCTCCAAATGCTCCCCAGGAGAAGAACTGTCCGAGCTTGAAGTATTCGAGCTTGATGCGTGCGGCGCGTTCGTAATTTCCTGTGAGCAGTGCCAGGTGCATTTCGCCGCCAGCCGCAATCTGCGAAAGCAACTCGTGGACCCCGGGCATCAACCCTTTTGTTCCCGTGCCTGGCTTCAGAATTTCGTCTGCCAGCAGGTCGAGGTACGCATCGCGAAACTGTTGATGCGCCTCTCGCGTGTCCTCCAGCCCGGCACGCGCGAGCGCCTGCGACACGAGAAAGCTATCGGTCTGTCCAGCGATCTGCACCCCTTCAAACGCGTTTGCGACGCCGAAGATCCGCTCGAACGCCAGCGTCATCGCGCGCACGCCAGCGCGGCCACTGAGGAGCAGCGTGCCGTCGACGTCGAAGAGCACGAGGGCTGTCACTGGGATCGCTCGAAATGGATGTCGGTCGCACGAGGACCTCTTACCGTCCATTCAGGCGTGAACATCACACGCTCGTCGAGCCAGATGCTCGCGAAGTCGCCGCCTCGGATGTTCTCTCGAAGAAAAAACCAATCCAGACCGGCATCGTCCACGAGAAATCCGAAGCCGTGCTCGGGCAAAAGACGCGTAATGTGACCGTGCGGCATAACCGGCAGATTACCCGAAGAACCTGCGCCAGACACGAACCGGCTTGAGGGCGCCGGTCGCGGGCTCATGCGTCAGGAGAATGCCGCCGAGCGCACGGGCAAACACCTCATCCCCCGTCAACGCAAGCACCGCCAGCTTTCGCCGCGTGGCAATCGCCGCCAGATCGCGACCGAATCGCTCGACCGACTCGCGCGGCAATGTCGCCGATGGGTGCTCTGCGATCAGCAGCCGTGGGCCAAGGGCAAGCGCGCGCGCGATTCTGACGCGTGCCTGCGCCTCTGCGCCCGCAGAGCCGACGGGTGTCCGCCAGAATGTCTCAGGCAATCCAACTTCGCGCGCAAGCGATTCGACCGCGGGCCTCGTGTGCTCGCCGATGGGATCGATCTCGAGAGTAAACGGCATCGCGATGTTCTGCTCGATCGAGAACTGCTGAATGAGGACCGCACGCTCGGCGACGATGCCGACACCGTCGAGCATGGCCAGCCACGCTTCGCTGTCAGTCACGTCCGCTGTCGACTTGTCAAAGAGGCGGATTTCACCAGCGTCGGGCAGCAGGGCGCCCGTGAGAAGCCCCACAAACAGTTCCGCTGCGGACGCGTCAACGCCGGCGATTGAAACGACCTGTCCCTCTTGGACGACGAGCTCCTTCACCCGCAACGGTCGTAAGGCGTTGTAGTTCTTGACGAGATCCCGAACTGAAACGACGATGCTCACCGCTCGGCCTGCCCGCCGGCGTGACGACGGCGCGCGACAAACGCGTCAAAGTCCGCCTGCGGCAACGTCACTCCTCCAATGGGCCTTCGCGCGTCATTGCCGTGGTAATCGGATCCGCCAGTGACCGCAAGCTGCAGGCGCCCAGCCGTCGCAAGGGCGTCATCGCGCATCGCCTGCGTGTGATCGGTGTGATACGCCTCGAGGGCGTCAAGTCCTTCGCGGGCGAGCGTCTCCAGCAGTTCTGGCTCACGCGTCAGACCCGGATGCGCAAGTGACGCCAGACCGCCAGCGCGATGAATGATGTCGACCACGGCAACGGGAGCGAAACCGCGGCGGGGGACAAACGCGGGACGACCCGTCCCAAGAAGCTCGCGGAACGCGTCGTCGATCGAGCTGACGTAACCTGATTCCACGAGCGCGCGCGCCACTGCCGGCCGTCCAATCGCGGATCCTTCCGCGAGTGCCGGGTCCGACAACAGTCGCTCCACATCGATCGACATCCCGAGCTGCGCCAACCGCCCGGCTATCTCATGCAATCGCTCGACCCGTTGGGAACGCTGCCGTTCGAGAAAGCGCGCCAGCGGTTCGTTTCCTTCATCGATGAAATACCCAAGGATGTGGACGTCGCGACCGTTGTGCACGGATGTGATCTCGATACCGGGCACGAACGAGATGCCCGCCGCTCCTGCGTGCCGCCACGCGTCGTCGAGACTCGCGACCGTGTCGTGATCGGTAACGCTGATCGTGGTCAGGCCAACCTGTTGCGCACGTGCAACGAGCTCGGAAGGTGACAGCAGTCCGTCGGACGCTGTCGTGTGAAGGTGAAGGTCGATCATTAGTTTCCAGTTACCAGTTGTCAGTTCAAAGTTTAGTTTTTGCGTTGCGAATCAGGAAAGTCGCAAGTTCTGAGAGAGCGCAGAACTCTGAGAACTTGGCAACTCAACTTTGAACTGGTAACTGGAAATTGGAAACTGACCCGCGCGCGGTTCAGCGTCTAGATCGCGCCGCTAGGCTAGATGCGCGGCACCGTCGAGTGCCGACTGCTTTTCGCGTGCCTGGCAGCGCTGACCCGCGCCGGTTTGGCCTTTGCCTTGTTGCGATGCCGGCGCATCAGCGCACGGTATTCGCGGAGCAGCATCTCCAGGTGGTCTCGTTCCTCTTCGGCAAACTCAAGAAACACCTGCTTGCCCTCCGAATCCTCGAATCGCTCGCCGTACCGCTTGAAGAATCGATGCGACCCGCGCTCGCAGCGGATGCCGATCCGGTACGCCTCGAAGTCGTTGACGCCGTCGCGCAGCAGTTCGTCGGCTCCGCGGGCGAAAAGACCGTTTGCCGCTCCCTTGAAAAACAAGAATGTCGGACGCGACTCGAGGCGGGGATCCTGCTCGAGCAACCGGCGATAGCGCTCTTCCAGCGTGCCGAGATGATGCTTTTCCTCTTCGGCAAGGTGCTCGAACACGTGCCGGCCGCGCCGGTCGCGCGTGATGCGCGCGGCGCGCGTGTAGAACTCGAGACCGCTCCGTTCGGTGGCGATCGCGATTCTGAGCGCGTCGCGTGCGAACAGAAGCTCCGTCGTGGCCCCTTCGTCCGCAGGCGGCTTGCCGGTCCGGCACGATTCGCAGGTGCCGTAGATCTGAAGCACGCTCTGGCCTGCGGTAAAGCCGCGCGCAGTGGAGATTTCTTCAATCAGCGCTTCGATGTCCGAGCTCAAAAACTCGTACGAGCGGTTACAGCTCTTGCAGATCAGATGAAAATGGCGGGGATGACGATATGAGTGCTCGAAGCGGAACCGGCCTTCGCCGAAATCGACCTTGCGCGCGATGCCGGCGTCGACCATCCACTGAAGCGTTCGATAGACGGTCGCGCGGCTGATGCGATGGTCTTCGCGCTTGATGAGGTCGACCAGATCGTCGGCGCTGAGGTGCCCCTCCTGCCGGAGGAACACGTTGACGATCTGATCACGCTTCTGCGAGCGCTTGGTGCCCGCGGGGCGTAGTCGGTCGAGGTCCGGAACCGAAGACGTCATCTGACTTGCCCCGCGGCGCCAGTGGCGCTAGACCGTAAAGGACTGACCGCAGCCGCACGTCGAGGTGGCGTTCGGGTTCTTGATGGTGAATCCGCCCCCCGTGATCGTGTCGACGAAATCGACCTCGGCGCCCTTCAAGTAGCTGACGCTGACCGGATCCACGAACAGCCGAATGCCGTTCGACTCGAATGCCTGGTCACCGACGCCGCCGCTTTCCTCGATCATGAGTCCGTACTGAAAACCCGAACAGCCGCCACCCTGCACGAACACGCGAAGACCGCTGTCGGTCTTGCCTTCCTCGTTCAGCAGTTCCTTGATTTTCGCGGCTGCCGCCTCAGTCACCGTGATACTCGGCAACGACGGCGGAACGAAGGTCTGCACTGGGGTCTGAGTTTCTGTTTGCATGGTTGTCCCGTAACTGCGCCCGAGCCGGACGCTCTCAAAAGTATAGCCGCCTTCCGCTGCCGGGCGCCTGGCGGAAATCCGACTCTTATGGTCCTATTTTACCAAATGGGCAAGTTGAGCCAATTGTTCGGCCGATTCGTCCTCCAGGTCTTTGTGAAGGCTGTTTCCGTGCGCGTCCATCGTGACAATTGCCGGAAACGCCTTGAGCTGCAGATGCCACATCGCTTCGGGCGTACCGAATTCCAGCAGCGACACGCCGTCGACGCGTTCGATGCACCCGGCGTAATACTGCGCGGCGCCGCCGATTGCGTTGAGATAGACCGCGCCCGCGTCTTTCAACGCTTCGAGGGTCCGCCCGCCCATGCCGCCCTTTCCGATGACCGCGCGGACGCCGTACTTTCTAATGATGTCGGCTTGATACGGCTCTTCGCGAATGCTGGTGGTCGGCCCCGCGGCCGTGACTCTCCAGCCATTGCCGTCCTGTGCCACGACGGGACCACAGTGATAAATCACGGCTCCGCGGAGATCGACGGGCGGAGCGTGGCTCGCGAGATGATGATGGACCGCATCTCTTCCCGTGTATGCGGGGCCGCTGACCATCACCACGTCGCCGACCTCGAGCGAGCGGACAATCGCTTCGTCGAGCGGTGCGTTCAACGCGACCTCCTTGCCGGTGCGCTGGAATCCGGTCTGATCCATCATCGGAATCGTCGGTACCGCGGGGTCGCGATAGAGCCACTTCTCGATTGCACCGCTCATCGCGTTCAAGACCACACCCAGGCGACGGAACGCCCAACAGTCGTACGCGACCGAAACGAAAAAGCTGGCCGGCAGCCTGTTCAACGCGCCGACCTTGCACCCAATGAGCGACACGCGGCCGCCGAAGCCCATCGTCCCGATGCCCAGCGTATTGACCGTTCGCATCACCTCGGCTTCGAGCTGCGCCAGGCGATCGTCTGAGTTGATGTCATCGAGACTCCGGAACAGCTGCTCCTTTGCGTGCACATAACCGGAGGTGCGATCGCCTCCGATACAGACGCCGACGGCACCGGGCGCGCAGCCTTTTCCTTGCGCGTTCCAAACGGCGTGCAGAATGCACTTGCGAACGCCTTCGATTGTGCGATCCGCACGTCCGAGGTGAGGAAGTTCTGCCGGCAACGAGTACTGCGCGTTCATGTTTTCGCAGCCCCCGCCTTTCAAAATGAGCTTCACCTCGACGTCATCGCGTTCCCACTGCTCGCAGTGAATAATGGGCGTGCCCGGGCCGAGATTGTTCCCGGAGTTCTCACCCGTCAGCGAGTCGACGGAGTTCGGTCGCAGCTTGCCGCGACGCGTCGCTTCGGCGATGGCTTCGCGGATCTGAGTCTTCATCCACACCTGACTCACACCGACCGGCGCTTTGATTTCAAACGTCGGCATCCCGGTGTCCTGGCAGATGGCGCCTTCCGCGTCGGCGGCGAGATCGATGTTCTGGCCGATAATCGCCAGCGCCTGCGCCGAGCGCGACCCTTCGGGCTCCTCATTCATCGCGAGACGCATCGCGGCACGAACGTCGGGCGGCAGATCGGTAGATGTCTTGATGATGAGGCTCAGGACCGACTCGAAAAACAGTTGCATGGCGACGGGGAACTTTCGTCAGTATTCGCGAGCGGAGGCAGGCGAATACATCAGTTTACTGAAACGCCCGTTTCTCCCTCTCGATGGTTGGCGCCGGTTAACCGCAGAAGCGTAGATACAATAAGTTTCATCTGCGGCTATCTGCGGCTATCTGCGGCTAATCTGCGGCCATGTGCGGCCATCTGCGGCTAATCTCCATCTATGACCTTCCGCATCGAACGCGACCCACTCGGCGAATTTCAGGTTCCTGCCGACGCGTACTACGGTGTTCAAACCGCCCGCGCAGTTCAAAACTTCCCTGTCAGCGGCCTCACCGCGCCCGAAAGCCTTGTCACGGCCACGGTGCTCGTGAAGCGCGCCGCGGCAGAGGCAAATCGAACGCTCGGACGGCTCGAACCGGCGATTGCGGACGCAATCATTGCCGCTGCCGACGAGGTTCTCTCGGGCAAGCTGCGTAATCAGTTCGTCGTGGACGTTTACCAGGCTGGCGCCGGGACATCCCACAACATGAACACCAACGAGGTGCTCGCCAATCGCGCAGCCGAAATCCTCGGCGGCAGCCGCGGCACGTACGATCGTGTCCACCCGAACGATCACGTCAATATGGGCCAGTCGACGAACGACGTGTTTCCGACGGCTACGCGTCTGGCACTGCTGCTGCAGCACCCTTCGCTGATAGAGGCCGTCCGGATGCTTGCGGACGCTTTCGAGCGCAAGGCGCACGAATTCATGCACGTTCTCAAGGTCGGCCGGACTCATTTGCAGGACGCCGTGCCGATTACGCTGGGACAGGAGCTCGATGGCTACGCTGCATGTCTCAACAGCGCTGCGAAGACGCTCGACGATGGTGCAGTGGCGCTGCGGGAGCTGAATCTCGGTGCTACTGCCGTTGGCACTGGCCTGAACGCAGGCGACGACTACACAAAGCTCGCAATCGAAGCGTTGGCTGCGCGCACCGGAAGTCGAGTTGAACCAGCGAAGAATCGATTTCGCGTGACCCAAAGCATGGGCGACGTCGTCACCTACTCGGCGGCGATGCGCCGCCTGTCTGTGGAACTGGGAAAAATCTGCAGCGACTTGCGCCTGCTTTCGATGGGCCCGCGCGCCGGGATCGCCGAATTGCGACTGCCCGCCGTGCAGCCGGGTTCGTCGATCATGCCGGGCAAAGTGAATCCATCGGTGCCGGAAATGGTGAATCAGGTCTGCTATCAGGTGTTTGGCTGCGACGTCACCGTCTCGGCGGCGGCCGAGGCAGGACAACTGGAACTCAACGTGATGATGCCTGTGATTGCCTGGAACGCGCTGCACGCGCAAAAAATCCTGACGAACGCCAGCCGAGTCCTGCGCACGCGCACCATCGAGGGGCTCGAGGCCGACGAGGCGCGCGCGCGCGAGCTCATGGATCGCAGCACCGCGGTCGCCACTGCCTTGAGCCCGTACATCGGTTATGCCGCCACCGCGGAAATCGCAAAGGCCGCCGTGGCCAGCGGTCGAGCCATTCGCGAGCTGGTGATCGAACGCGGCTTGATGAAGCCGGAGCAGCTGGATCGCGTCTTGAGCGCACAGGCCATGACGCAGCCCGGCGTCGCGGGTGAAGAGAAGTGATCACGCGACGGCGCCCGCGGGTATTGCGCTATCTGTGCCTCCTTGCGCTGCTCTGCGGCATCGTGCCGCTTGCGGCGACGCCGGCGCAGCAGGGTCAGACTCCGCGGGCGCAACAGCACGGCCGCCTCTTTGCACCGACCGATCTGGGACTCCTGGAAGCGCCCGATCGCGATTTGTGGCAGCGGCCCGATCGAATCATGGACGTGCTCGGCGTCGCCGATGCGTCCGTCGTCGCCGACGTCGGCGCGGGCAGCGGCTGGTTCACGGTTCGCCTCGCGCGGCGCGTGGGACCCAATGGCGTGGTGTACGCGCAGGACGTCCAGAAGGAAATGCTCGCGTCGATCTCCCGCCGCGTGCAGCGTGAGGGATTGACGAACGTGCAGCCGGTGCTCGGCGAGGGCAGCGATCCGCGTTTGCCGCCACGAGCACGCGGCAAGCTCGACGCGATTCTCATCGTCGGCGTCTATCACGAAATCGACGATCGCATCACGATGCTGAAGAACCTCGCCGAGGCGTTGAAGCCGCAAGGACGTATTGGCGTGATTGACTTCACGTTGAAAGGCGGCGGCCCCGGTCCACCGATGGAAGAACGCGTCGATCCGCAGGTCGTGATCGGTGACGCCACGAGCGCAAAACTCAAGCTGCTGTCACAGGAATCGTTTCTGCCGTATCAGTATTTTCTGGTGTTCGCGAAACAGGCGAAGACGACGGACGCGAACGAACCAAGAACTAAGAACAACGAACTAAGAACCAAAAACTAAGAACCAAACCCGCGACCACGAACGAGGAACGAAGGCCCAAGTTCTTACTTCTTGCGTTGTTGCGTTCTTCGTTCTTCGTTCTTAGTTCTTGGTTCCCGTGCGAAGCTTCCAGACGCTCGGCAGAATAGGGCTCGCCAGATACACTTTCATGAGGTCCGGCAGCACGAACGGGTACAAACCTGCGGCGAGAGCCGCTTGCAGGCCGATGGGTGGCTGACTTGGGAGCGACGCGAAATACGCGAGCCACAGCACACCGCCGGCAAAAATGGTGGCGAGGCCTGCGAGCATGCCGAGCAGTGACGTCACGTAGCGGCGATCGTAGCCGCGCGCGGCAAGCGAGCCGGTGATGAATGCGGCGACTGGGTACGCGAGCAGGTAGCCGCCGGTGGGTCCGGCAAGTCGTGCAATGCCCTGCGGCAGGATCGGCGACGCGGCAAAGACAGGCAGCCCTGCGATTCCGAGCAGCAGGTAGAGCGCCTGACTTGCGGCGCCGAGCCGCGGCCCCAGGGCAGCCGCGCCGAGCAGGACAACGGTTGGCTGCAACGTGAGCGGCACCGGTGTGAACGGCAAATGCATGCTCAGCTGAGCGGCCGCGGCCGTCAGCGCGGTCACGAAGAGGACGGACGCCACGCGGATGCTCGTCCACGCAGCGCGTGATGCCGCACCGACGCTTACGTCCTCGAGCAACGTCGAGTCGTAGGTCACAAACGGCGCACGGGAATTCGGCATAGCGGGCGATTCTATCTCAAACCATGAAAACTGCCCTGACGATTGCCGGGAGCGACTCCGGCGGCGGCGCCGGCATCCAAGCCGACCTCAAGACCTTCGCCGCGCACGGCGTCTACGGCACCTCCGCCATTACCGCGGTGACCGCGCAGAACACCCGAAGCATCACCGGAGTTCATGTGATTCCGGCGGAGTTCGTCACGGCACAGATCGAAGCGGTTGCCGAGGACATCGGATGCGATGCAGTCAAAACCGGTATGCTCGCGACGACGGCAATCGTTGAAGCGACGGCCGCCGCAATCGAAGAGCTCGAGCTGCCAAATCTCGTCGTCGATCCGGTGATGATCGCGAAAGGTGGCGAGCGTCTGCTCGATCTCGATGCGGTGCACGCCCTACGGAAGGTGCTGCTGCGTCTTGCCCGTGTGGTCACACCGAATATCCCTGAGGCGGAGATCCTTGCCGACATGCGGATCGAATCGATCGCGGCGATGCGCGATGCCGCGCAGCGCATTTCGCGGTTCGGCCCTGCGGCCGTTCTCGTCAAGGGAGGGCACCTCGACGGAGAGACAGTTGTCGATGTGCTGTTGGAAGACTCGCAATTCACGGAAATCGCCGGGGTTCGCATTCAGCGTCACCCAATGCACGGGACCGGGTGCACACTGGCCGCCGCACTCGCTGCGCGGCTGGCTCTTGGGCACACCATCGCTGATGCCGCGCGAGGAGCACGTGATTATGTCGTGGGCGCTATGCAGCACGTTGTGCCCATCGGAACCGGTCATCAGCCGCTCGCGCATTTCTGGCGCGCTCGTGAGCTCGAATGAACCATCCGGGACAGCACACGGCCTGAATCGCGGCGCGCACTGGGTATACTGATCCGCGAGACCACACATCGACACCGATGGCCGCGCTCACCGCGATAACGACAGAGCCCCTGGATCTAGCGGTCCTTACTGATCTCGTCGGCGCCGAGAATACCGGCGCGGTCACGACGTTTCTAGGAGTGGTCCGCAATCGTAATCAAGGCCGGAACGTGCATCATCTCGTCTACGAAGCGTACGAACCGCTTGCCGAACGCGTGCTGCAGCGGATCCGTGAAGAGGCTCGTGATCATTGGCCTTCGGTGACGCTCGCCGTGCATCACCGAATCGGACGCCTTGAAATCGGAGAGGCCAGCGTGGCGATTGCTGCGGCGTCGCCGCACCGGGCGGATGGCTTTGCCGCCTGCCGCTATGCGATCGAGCGCGTCAAGCAGATCGCGCCAGTCTGGAAGCACGAATACTTTGAAGGCGGCGACGTCTGGATCGAGGGGGCGACGGCGGATCCCGACGATCTCGCCGCGCGAGAAGCGGCGATGAGGATCGCGTGCGCGTGACGGTGAGGCTGTTTGCCCGGCTGCGCGATCTCGCCGGTACCGGAGAGCTCGAACGAGAAGTTCCGGCCGGCGCAACGGTTCGCACGGTGTGGGACAGCCTGACGCGCGAATTCCCAGACCTGGCGCCGTACGCAGAGTCGCTCTCGTGCGCCGTCAATATCGACTACGCGCGCATGACCACCGCGGTCAGCGAGGGCGACGAAGTCGCGTTTTTGCCACCGGTGTCTGGTGGGGCCTGGTAGGTCAGGTCGGTCAGGTAGGTCTGGCGAGTCTCGTGCTCGTCCGTCTGACCCGACCAACCCGTCCCACCCGCCATACCAGGCGATCATCTTAGAATTCGCATAGAGATGTTCGACAAATTGATGTCGGTCGAGCGCAAGTACGAGGAGCTCATGGCCTCGCTCGGCACCTCCGCCGTGCAGAACGATCCGTCGGAGTACCGTCGCCAGGCAAAGGCGCTTGCGGACATCGAGCCGCTCGTCGACAAGTTCCGCGAATACAAGACAGTGGCCGAAGAGATTGCCCAAGCCGAGGAGCTCATCAGAACAGGCGACGCCGACATGCGCACGCTCGCCGAAGAGGAGCTGAGCGGCCTCGGCGGCAGGCGCGATCAATTGCTTGCCGATCTCAAGATGCTTCTCCTGCCGAAGGATCCGAACGACGAGAAAAACGTCATTCTCGAGATCCGCGCGGGAACCGGAGGTGAAGAAGCAGCCCTTTTTGCCGGTGACCTCTATCGCATGTACACGCGCTATGCGGAACGCCAGGGATGGAAGCTCGAGATGATGTCGCTGAGCGAAGCCGGGCAGGGCGGCATCAAAGAAGCCATCGTCAATATCGAAGGCAAGGGAGCGTACAGCCGGCTCAAATACGAGAGCGGCGTGCACCGCGTGCAACGCGTGCCCACGACAGAAGCGAGCGGTCGCATTCACACGTCCACAGCAACAGTGGCCGTGTTGCCCGAAGCCGATGAGATCGACATTGCGATCAATCCGAAGGATCTCCGCATCGACACCTTCTGCTCGAGCGGACCAGGCGGGCAGAGCGTCAATACCACTTACTCCGCTGTGCGCGTCACCCACATTCCCACAGGGCTCGTCGTGTCCCAGCAGGACGAGAAGTCACAGATCAAGAATCGCGCAAAAGCGCTCAAGGTGCTGCGCTCGCGCCTCTACGAAATCGAGATGCGCAAACAGCAGGATGCGATCGCGAGCGAGCGCCGCGGGCAGGTCGGCACCGGCGAACGCTCGGAAAAAATACGCACATACAATTTTCCACAGAGCCGGATTACCGATCACCGCATCAACTTCACGACACACCAGCTTCAGGGCGTGCTGGATGGCAGCCTTACCGAGCTGATCGAGGCACTGGCCACCTTCTACACGGCCCAGCGATTGAGAGAAGCGACAGAACGGGACGACGAGCCGCCTGACGTCGCGTCTCCAGTCAGGAAACCGCACTGATACGAGCGGCCGTGACCCTCCGCGAAATCGTAGACGCCGCGCGACAGCGGCTCGAACGCGCCGGGATTGCCGGCAGCGAGGCGGCGCTCGATGCGGAGCTCCTCGCGCGCGACGTCCTCAACTGGGACCGATCCGAGTGGATCGCTCGTCAGCATGAGCAACCACCGGCGTCGTTCGAGGCACAGTTCGCGCCGCTCGTTGCGCGTCGTGGGCAGCGCGAACCCATCGCGTATATTCGCGGACGCCAGGAATTCTACGGTCGCGAGTTCGCCGTGTCTCCGGCGGTCCTCATCCCGCGTCCGGAAACCGAGCTGCTGATCGACGAAGCACGGCTCCTGCTGCCGGCGCTCGGCTTCAGCCGGCCGCTCATGGTGGTAGACGTCGGCACCGGCAGCGGTTGCCTGATTGTCACGCTCGCCCTCGAGTACCCGCGTGCACGGTACGTCGCAACCGACGTATCTGACGAGGCGTTGACCATTGCGCGCGCGAATGCCGAGCGTCATGGCGTCGCGAATAGAATCGAGTTCGTTCTCGGCGCCTACTTCGCCGGAGTGACAGCTCCCGTCAACGTTGTGGTCAGCAATCCACCGTACGTGGCCGAACGAGATCGCGGCACGTTGCCGCCGGAGGTCGTCAATCACGAACCGTCCGCGGCGCTCTTCGGCGGAGACGATGGATTGCGCGATGTGCGCGAGATCGTCCGTCAGGCAGGAGACTTGCTCGATGATGATGGCTCGTTGTTGATGGAGATGGGGTACGCGCAGCTCGATCGCGTCGCGGCTGTGGTCGAAGAGACTGCCCACCTCGCGCTCGTCCGCACGCGCGCCGATCTACAAGGCATCCCTCGGGTCGCCGTCATTCGGCGGTGCCGGTAGCCGGTTCGAAGTTCGAGGTTCGACAGTTCGACGGTTCGGGGTTCGACGTTCGCGCCCTCTCAAAACGACTCTGAGGGGTCGAACTTCGAACGTGGAACCTCGAACCTGGAACGTCGAACATCGAACCCTCGAACCTCGAACCGCCGCGTATACTCCTCCTATGGCGTGTCTGTTCTGCAAGATCATCGCCGGTGAGATTCCATCGAAGAAGATCTACGAAGACGATCAGCTTTTCGCCTTTCAGGACATCAATCCGCAGGCACCGCTACACGCCCTGATCGTCCCGCGCCGTCACATTGCAACGTTGAACGACCTGGCGGCGGAGGACGAGGCGTTGGTCGGGTCGATGGTGCGCCGCGCGGCTGCTATCGCGAAGGAACGGGGCTACGACGGGAGCGGCTACCGGACCGTCCTCAACTGCAACAGCGACGCCGGGCAATCGGTGTTTCACGTTCATCTTCACGTGCTCGGCGGCAGAACCATGGCGTGGCCACCGGGATAAGGTGCCAGGTGCCAAGTGCCAAGTGCGAAGTACCAAGTGCGAAGTGCGGGCCCTCGCTGCGTGCTCAGCGCGGAGGACGCATCAGGGCGTTTCTTCCCCTTTCGCCAACAGATATCTCCCGCCGCCGTGTTGTCTATCCAATTCGAAATCCACGGCGCGGTAGCCACGCCCGAAATAGGTCTGGAAGATCTCGCGCGTGTGCATGCGCCATTCGAGAGCGATGTCCGGGGCCTGTTGCTGCATTTCGGTAAAACCCGCCGGAATTCGTACCCACACCCGGCGCTCGTCGATTGACGAGTCGATCGACTCGTTCACGGGCCACTCACCACGCTGCGCAGTGCGGTTCACAACGGGAGCATTTGCAGCTTCGGACGCGCGCGCAAGCGGGATCCGGGCACTTTGGCTCTCCGCCACCTGCACGTTGGAACTCTGGAACTCTGGAACCCTGGAACTTTGAAGACGCCGCAGCACATGCGGTTCGCGAATCTTCCACTGTACGACCAGCCGATCGGTCGGCGTGCCGCGGTGCAGCGCGCTGCTCGAGTCGCCGTAGATATTCACCGCGTACTCGTCAGCCACGACGCCAAGCTTTGCGAAGTTGAGATGCGCGTTCGCGGCTTGCAGCGGATCGAAGGTCCATTCGATCAAATCGAACCCGGCGTCGAGCGCGCGCTCCCGCTGCGCGAGCTTCAGGTCGCGACCGAGTCCTCTGCCGCGATATGCCGGCACCACGCCGGCCATGTGCGACCACTGCATGGGCTTGCCGTGCTTCATTCCGACGATCGAGTACACGAATCCCACCATCCGGTTCGTCTCGTCGAAGGCGCCAATCAGAATCGCGCCGCGCTTCACGGTGATGATGAGAACGGGCACCGTCACCACGTCCGCGAAATCTGTGTAGCCCCAGATTTCCTGTTCCAGGTCGATAACCTGTTTGAACTCGGAGATATCGTGTAGATCGCGCAGCAGAATCATGAGCTCACCGCTTGCGCAGCAGCGGCGGCAGCTCGGTCAGCGTCCGGATAACGTCGACGCCGGAGGGCAGCAGCTGCGGAAGATCGCCCGATCGCCGCAGCAATACAGCCTGCATCCCGACAGCGAGCGCGCCTTCGATATCGGCTCTCACGCTGTCGCCCACCATCAACGATTCGGTCGGCCCGACGCCCGCGTGCTGCATCGCACTTTCGAAGATGCTGGGGTGCGGCTTCATGTAGCCGTGCTCGGCCGACGAAACCGCCGTCGTAATCACGCGTCCGAGTTGAAAATGCTCCTTGAACGCCTCAAGACTCCGATGCGAGTTGGAGATCGCGCCGATGAGATAGCCGCGGGTGGCGAGCTCGGCCAGCACCGGCGCAACGTCTTCGTACATCTCGAAGTGGTGATTTCCGGCCCATTGATCGTAAATGCGGCGCGCGGCGTTGATGACGCCGGGGCCTCTGCCACCCATGTGCTCGATGATGGTTGCTGTGTAGTGCACGAACAATTCAACGTCGTAGACCGGTTCCTCGACTTCATCGAGGATGAAGGACGCTGCGGCGACCGCGTCTTCGAACCGGCTCGCATCGACGGCGACCGCCTCTTCAGAACAGAATCGCGCGTACCCTTCGCCCTGAAAAGTCGGGCCGGGGAAGATCAGCGTGAAGTCGACGTCGAAGAAGACGGCACGGATGCTCAGAGCAGGTCCTTCGACTGACTGACGGCGGGAGCGGCCGAGGGGTGAGACACGCTCAGGATCATCGCCTCACCGGTGTTGGGACCTTGCCACGGACCGGCCACTACGACGACAGCCTTCTGTGGATCGATGAGACGCCGCGCGACTGCGTTCACGTCTTCCAGCGTGACGTCCGAGATGAGCGCCGGCAGGCGTGCATCGTAGTCGATGCCCAATTCGTAGAACTCGGAGCTCAGAAGAAAGCCCGCGATCGAGGCGTTCGTTTCGAGCTGCCGCGGAATGGATCCGATGAGGTATCGCTTCGATTCGTCGAATTCCTTGACGGAGACGCCGTCGCTCAGCAGCGACTCGAGCTCCTTGTCGATGGTTGACAGCGTGCGCTGCACATTTTCGGCGGCCACGCCCGCCCGGATCATCATTGGTCCTTCGGCGAGGCTCGCATCGAGCGTGCTGTAAACGTAGTACGCCATCCCTTGCCGTTCGCGAATGCTGTCACCAAGCCGGCCGCCCAGAGCGTACTGTCCGAGCGCGTTGTTCATCACCCAGCCGGCGTAGTAGTCCGGATCGCTTCGTCGCAATCCGAGAAACCCGTAAGCTACGTCCGCCTGCGCCTTGCTCATCATGGGGACAACCGACAGCTCGCGTGCTCGTGGCGGCGACGGCGCAGAAAGAACCGGTTCAATCGCGCGGTTCATGTTCCACGATTCGAATTCCTCCGAGGCGGTCACGACTGCGTCTTCGGGATTCACATCGCCCACGACCGCGAGAAGGGCCGTTTCCGGGGTGAACCATTTGGAGTGGAACTCGATGAGGTCCGCCCGCCAGAGCTGTTCGACCGTTGCCGCCGTCCCGCGCGCGCGACGGCCGTACGGGTGATCGGGGTAGAGCCGCGCCATCAGGCTGTCGACGGCCACCGCCGCGGGATCGTCCTCATCCTGCAGAATCGACGTCAGAAGGTCACCGCGACGCGTCGTGACTTCACGCTCGTCGAATGCAGGCCGCTGAATGATGTCGGCGACAAGTGAGCAGATCGTCCGGAAATCCTCGGCGAGACAGGTGGCGCTGACCATGACTTGATGGCGGCCTGCCACGACCGACAGCGACGCCCCCCGTCCATCGAGCGCGTCCGCGATATCGGCGGCTGACCTCGTGCGCGTGCCGCGATCGAGCACGCGTGCGACAAGCGCAGCAGTGCCCTCGCGGCCGTCGGGATCGTAAAACGCCCCCGCTCTCAACCCCACGAGCAGAGTGACAGCCGGCGTCGTCCGCGTCTCTTTCGCGACGACGGTCATGCCGTTGTCGAGCGTAAGCCGCAGGGGATCGAGGGGCATCCGCTACTCCACCGGCTCGAACCAGCCGATCGTGCGATTGTCGGCGGTCAGATAGGTGCGCGCCGCGTCATTCGCTTCATCGAGCGTGACCGTCCCGAGCCGGGAAACCAGTTGCTGGTAGTCGCGCCAGGAGGCCACGGTCTCGAAGTAGCCCAATTGATGCGCGATATCGGTCACGCTGTCGCTGTCGTACACGAAGCGAGCCCGAAGCTGCGCGCGAGTCTTGGCAAACTCCGGCTCGGTGATGCCGTCGCGGCGAAGCCGGTCGAGCTCGGCGAAAGCCGCTTCCTCGACGGCGGCGAGCGTGCGGCCGTCTGCGACCGTCGCCGTGAGGTAGTACAAAAACGGGTGCTCCGTCGGCAGGAGCGCGCCACCGACGCTGGCGGCGAGACCCGTGTCGACGAGCGCGCGATACAACCTGGCGCTCCGCTGCGGCGGCGGCACCTTGTGGCCTGACCAGATGTTGACGCCTGATGCGCCGCTGAGCGCGGCGTCCACGAACAACATCGGAAAGAAGTCCCGATCGGTCACAGCAGGCGCGTGAAACGCTGCCCGCCAGTAGGCCGTCGTGCTCTCCTTGCGAAAATGAACCCGGCGCTCCGCTTGCTGAGGAGGTTCGACACGTCGCGCGCGAGGAAGTCCATTGCCGCTCGGAATCGATCCGAAGTGGTGCTCGATGCGGCCGAGCACTTCGTCGGTATCCACATCGCCAACGACAACGAGCGTCGCGTTATTGGGAACGTAAAACCGCCGATAGTGCCCATATAGATCGTCGCGCGTCATGGTCTCGAGGTCCGTTAACCAGCCGATAGTTGGATGCTGGTACGGATGCACTCGAAAGGCTGCCGCGGTGAGCTCGATATCGAGCAGTTGTTCCGGATCGTTCTCGCCGCCCTTGAGCTCGGAAATGATGACCGTGCGTTCCGATTCGCAGTCCTCGGCCGCGTAAAGACTCGCGTGCATGCGCTCGGCTTCGATGAAGAGCATCCGATCGAGCGCGTCGCGAGAGGCGGTTTCGACGTAGGCGGTTTGATCGATCCAGGTGTAACCGTTCCAGGTGCCGCCGAACCGCTCGATGATGCCCTTGATCTGGTCGCGCGGGATGTTCCGCGTGCCCTTGAAGTTCATGTGCTCGACCCAGTGCGATACACCGGTGAAGCCAGGCCCTTCGTCTTTCGATCCAACCCGGTACCAGCACCAGACGGAGGCGAGCGGCGCCGTGTGCACCTCCTGCACAAGCACCTTGAGACCGTTGTCCATGACTGCTTCGCGGACCGCGGGCACTGTCACTTCGAGGCGCGACACAGCCATAGGGCCATTATTACAATAGAAAGACCCTCATGCCGGAATGGAAGGACACGTGCAACCTGCCGCGCACGGCTTTTTCGATGAAGGCCAATTTGCATACGGCTGAGCCAGCGGCAGTGGCGGGCTGGGATGCGACGGATTTGTACGGCCAGATCCGCAGCGCGCGAAAAGGGTTGCCAACCTTCGTCCTCCACGACGGACCGCCGTACGCGAACGGCGAAATTCACATCGGCACCGCGCTCAACAAAGTGCTGAAGGACTTCGTCGTCAAATCCCAGAGCATGGCGGGCCGCGATGCACCCTACGTGCCGGGATGGGACTGTCACGGCCTGCCGATCGAGCTCAAAGTGGACCGCAAGCTCGGCGGAAAGAAACGCCAGATGGCCGTCGCGGATTTCCGGCGCGAATGCCGCGCGTACGCCGCCAAGTACGTGGACATCATGCGCACCGAATTCAAGCGGCTTGGTGTGTTGGGCGAATGGTCGAACCCGTATTTGACGATGAGCTACGGGTATCAGGCGGCGATTGTGCGGGCGCTTGGGAAGTTCGTCGAGCAGGGCATGGTGTACAAGGGCAAAAAGCCGGTGCACTGGTGTATGCATTGCCGCACTGCACTGGCTGAAGCCGAGGTCGAATACGAGCCGCACACCTCGCCCTCGATCTATGTCGAGTTCCAACTCGACGACAAAAGCAGAGATGAGCTGGCGCGCCGCTTGCCGCAACTCGCCGATCACAACGTTTCCGTGGTCATCTGGACGACAACGCCGTGGACGATCCCGTCAAACCTCGCCCTGGCGTTTCATCCGGACTTCGAGTACGGCGCGTATCCGGTAGACGCCGTGACGGTCATCGTCGCGAAAGATCTCGCCGCCGCCGTCGCAGAAAAGACGGTGCGCACGTTCGACGAGCCTGTGGTGACGTTTTCCGGACGCGAGATGGAAGGACTCGTCTTCCGTCACCCACTCTACGCGCGTGATTCGTTGGCGGTCCTCGCCGATTACGTGATGCTCGATGCCGGCACCGGTGTGGTCCATACGGCTCCAGGTCACGGCGCAGACGACTATCACACGGGGGTGAAGTACGGGCTCGATATCTATGGCCCGCTCGATCCCGGAGGTCATTTCCTGGACTCGGTGGAACTATTCGCCGGGCTCCAGGTGCTCGAAGCCAATCCGCGAATTGAAGCCGCGCTCGCGGAGCGTGGCCGGTTGTGGCACCGCGAGAACTACGATCATTCGTATCCACACTGCTGGCGTTGCCATAATCCCGTCATCTTTCTCGCGACCTCGCAGTGGTTTATCGCGATGGACGCGGAAAATCTGAGGCAGCGGGCACTTGACGCCATCGACAACACGCGGTGGATCCCCTCGTGGGGGCGCGAGCGCATCTACAACATGATTGCGCACCGGCCCGACTGGTGCATCTCGCGCCAGCGTGTGTGGGGGGTGCCGATTCCAGCAGTCGATTGCAAAGGTTGTGGTCAGCCGCTGCTCACGCGCGGGCTGACTGATCGCGCCGCTGAGGTGTTCGAGCACCACGGCGCCGACGCGTGGTACGAGCGGCCCATCGAGGAATTTCTGCCCGAGGGACTCGCGTGCAGCGCCTGCGGAAGTCGCGAATTCGACCGCGAGTCGAACATCCTCGACGTCTGGTTCGACTCCGGGTCCAGCCATGAGGCGGTGCTTCCCAATTGGAAGGACCTGCGATGGCCGGCGGATCTCTATCTCGAAGGCTCGGACCAGCATCGCGGCTGGTTTCACAGCTCGTTGCTCGTCGGTCTCGGCACGCGCGGGCGAGCCCCGTTCGATCAGGTGTTGACTCACGGGTTCGTCGTCGACGAACACGGCAAGAAGATGTCGAAGTCGCGCGGGAATTCCGTCTCGCCGCAGGAAGTGATGGCCCAGAGCGGCGCCGATGTGCTCCGGCTGTGGGTTGCCATGGCCGACTACCGGGAAGATATGCGCCTGGGCAAGGAGATTCTGGCGCGCGTGGTCGAAGCGTATCGAAAGATTCGTAATGTGCTGCGTGTGCTCGCCGCGAATTTGTACGATTTCGATCCGGCCACAGACATGGTGCCGGCCGGGCGCATGCTCGAAATCGATCGATGGGCGATGGCTCAGTACGCGGGGGTGGCCGCTCGCATCGTGAACGCGTACGAGGAGTACGACTATCCCGGCGTGTATCAGGCGGCCAACGCGTTCATCACCGTCGACTTGAGCGCCTTCTATGTGGACGTGACAAAGGACCGAATGTACACGTTCGGTGCGACGTCGGGCGCCCGCCGGTCTGGTCAAACGGCCATGTTCCTGATGGCTGACGGCATTTCCCGGTTGCTCGCGCCGATTCTGCCGTTCACTATGGACGAGCTGTGGCGAAACTTACCGGGGCAGCGTGAGCCGTCCGTTCACATCGCGCTCTTTCCTGAGAAAACCGCGGTCTGGCGGGACGATGACGTCCTGGCGCGCTGGGATGAGTTGCGCGCAATCAGAGATCGTGTGAACGTGACACTCGAGGAGCGACGGCAGGACAAGACCATTACGTCGAATCTCTCGGCGCGCGTGCGAGTGAGGCCGTCCGCCGAGCTCCGCCCGATCCTGACGCGATATCGCGACGAGTTGCCGGCGCTCTTCGGCGTCTCGCAAGTGGAACTCGAGGAACCGCCCGCGGCCGAGACCGGCGTCAGCGTCAACAAGGCGGACGGCGTAAAGTGCGAACGGTGCTGGCGATACGTCGCAACCGTGAGCGACACGCCAGAGTTCAAGGGACTTTGCGAGCGTTGCGTTGACGCACTGGCCGAGCCGGTGAACCGGTAACCGCGCTGTGACTCTGCCCGCGGTGTCGCGCCGTCTGGAGCTGATCCTTGTTGTCGCAATCGTCGTCGCCGATCAAATCACCAAGGCGCTGGTTCGCCGGGCACTCGAACTACACGATACCATTGAGGTCGTCCCGCGTCTCGTGAATCTGACGCGTGTTCACAACACGGGCGCGGCGTTTGGGATGTTCAATGCGATTGATTTTCCGTACAAGACGGCGGTGCTCACGGTCGTCGCCACGCTCGCCCTCGCCGGCGTCGCCTGGTATGCAGCGACGGTGCCGGAACAGGACAGACTGGCGCGACTGGGCGTCGCCAGCATCCTTGGCGGGGCCATCGGCAATCTCATCGATCGCGCGAGCGTTGGTTACGTGCTCGACTACGTAGATGTTTACTGGAACGGCTGGCATTTTTGGGCGTTCAATGTTGCGGACGCTGCCATTACGATGGGCGTAGTGTTGATGATTCTCGATCTTCTGGGGCTCGGACGCCGTGCATCCAATCCTGTTTGAGCTGGGGCCGATCACCATCTACACGTACGGCGTGCTGCTGGCCGCCGCGTACCTGCTTGGGTTGTGGCTTGCGGCGCGACGCGCGCGCCACGCTGGACTGGACGGCAACAAAGTTCTCGACCTCGGCATCTGGGTCATCATCGCGGCGCTCGTCGGCGCCAAGGCGCTGCTCTTCATCGTCGACTTCCGCCATTTCACGAGTAGTTGGCAGGAGTTCACCACCCTGCTGCGATCGGGCGGTGTGTTCTACGGCGGTCTGATCGCTGCGGTGGTCGTGTGTATCTATCAACTGCGAAAACACAACCTGCCGCTCTGGACGTCGGGCGACATGTTTGCGCCCGGCATTGCCCTCGGCTACATGGTTGGCCGTCTGGGTTGTCTCATGGCGGGCTGCTGCTACGGCAGGCCGACTGACGTTCCGTGGGCCATCACGTTCACCAATCCCGCCGCCAATCTGAATGTCGGGACGCCGCTCAACGTGCCGCTCCATCCGACACAGATCTACGAATCCGCAGCAGGTCTCGTGATACTCGCGGTCCTGCTCCTGGTCGAGCGCCGCGGGCGCGCGTTTGCGGGCCGCACGTTCTGGCTCTTCGTGCTGCTGTACTCGATTTCGCGCTTCATCATCGAGTTCTACCGCGGCGACGATCGCGGTATCGTGCTGAACGTGCTTTCCACGTCTCAATTCATCTCCGTCATCCTGGCGCCGCTCAGCATCGTGATGCTGTGGTATTTGAGCCGGCCGGCGCGGCCGCCCGCTGCTGAAACACCCGCTCGCCCAAGAAAACCCCGCTTCGCGTAACAGGCCGCTGGTGACATGCTGAACGGCCTGCCGGTCGAACTCATCGTCGGCCCCGAGCAGGATGGCGTCCGGCTGGACACGTTTCTCGCTGACGAGATCGCCGGTCAGTCCCGCTCGCAGATCCAGCGCCTGATCGACGACGGGCAGGTTTCCGTTCCACGGATTACCAAAGTCAAATCGAACAGCGCGGTGCGCACTGGCGACGTCGTACGCATCAACATACCGGCCGCGGTCGAAAGCCACGTCGCGGCGGAGGCGCTGCCGCTGGACCTGTTGTATCAAGACGACGATATCGTCGTCGTCGATAAGCCGGCGGGGATGGTCGTTCATCCGGCGGCGGGGCACGAGAGCGGCACTCTCGTGAACGCTCTTCTCTATCACGTGACGGACCTGAGCGGCATCAGCGGCGAGCGTCGTCCCGGCATCGTCCATCGACTCGACAAAGGGACCTCCGGCGTGATGGTAATCGCCAAGCACGACGCGGCGCATCAGGAGCTTGCGCGGCAGTTCCACGATCGTGAAGTGGAGAAGGAATACGTCGCGCTCGTATGGGGCCTCGTTCACCAGCGAAAACGGATCGATCTTCCGATCGGGCGCGATCCCGTGCATCGGCAGAAGGTTTCAACCCGCGCGAGACACGCGCGCACCGCCGCCACGCGGGTCACGTGGGCGCGCCATATTCCTGGAGCGTCGCTCCTTCGCGTGGCGATAGCGACCGGCCGAACACATCAGATCCGCGTACACCTCGGCGCAATTGGGCATCCAATCATCGGCGACTCGTTGTACGGCGGAGTTCACCGCCGCGTTCCGCACAATTTGCGTGCGGTGCAGCGTCTGGAACGCCCTTTTCTTCACGCAGAGCGCCTCGCATTCAAACAGCCACGAACAGGTGAGCCGCTTCAATTCAGCGCGCCGCTGCCTGCCGATCTGAGAAGCGTGCTCGAGGAGATCGAGCCTGCATTGCTCGAGATGCTCGAGCGCACGGAGCCAGCCGATGCCGACCGAGAAATCGAAACCGATCGTTGAGGAGCGCCGCATCGTCTACGACGGGCGCATTTTCCGCGTGGAGCTTGACCACGTGAAACTGCCCTCGGGACACGCGATGGAAATGGAACTCGTGCGGCATCCCGGATCCGTCGTGCTGCTGCCGATGCCGGGACCCGATCGCATCTTCCTGATCCGCCAGTACCGATACAGCATCGATCGCTGGCTCTGGGAGCTTCCCGCCGGCAGTCTCAAATCGGGCGAGGATCCCGATGTCGCCGCGGCCCGCGAGTGTGAGGAGGAAATCGGACTTGCGCCGCGGAGCGTCCGGCGCATGCGATCCTTCTATCCCACACCTGGATTTTGTGACGAGGAGATGATCTTCTATCGATGCACGGACCTGCAGCAGCCGGCCAGCGACTCCACAGCGCGAAAAGACGAGGACGAAGAGCTCGAGCCTCGCGTCTTCACGATCGACGAAGCACGGAGGCTCGTTACAGAAGGCGAGATTGTGGATCTCAAGACCGCTGTCGGGCTCACGTTCATTTAATCATCACTGAACGTGAGCTTGATGTGAGCGACGGTGCGATTTGCGCGGATGCTGCGACGGCCGGGGCATTGGCAATAACGCCAGCAGCAGAACCTCGTCGATCGTGTTGACGAGGTGAATCGTCAACCCTTCCCGCAGATCATCGGTGAGATCCTCGTTGACGTTCTTTTCGTTCGGCCGCGGCAGGATGACTTCGCGAATACCCACGCGTTTTGCCGCAAGCACCTTCTCCTTGATGCCGCCAACCGGAAGCACGCGGCCCGAGAGTGTGATCTCACCGGTCATCGCGACGTCCCCGCGGACTGGCCGCCGCGCCAGCTCTGACACAAGCGACGCGACCATCGTGACGCCCGCGGATGGACCATCCTTCGGAATTGCTCCCGAGGGCACATGGAGGTGGACCTCCGAACCCTTGAAGAACTCGGGGTCGATCGCCCATTCGGTGGCGTGTGCGCGCACCCACGACAGCGCCGCGCGCGCCGATTCCTTCATGACGTCGCCGAGTTGTCCGGTGATCGTCAGAGACCCCGTGCCAGCCATCCGCGACGCTTCGACGAGGAGCACTTCGCCGCCGACAGGCGTCCAGGCCAACCCGATGGCCACGCCAGGATGTTTTGTCCTCTCTTCCATCTCTTCGTCGAGGAAGCGCGGGGCGCCAAGGAAGCTGTGCACCAGCTCCGGCGTGACCTTGATTCGTGCCTGCTGGCCTTCGGCTCGCCGACGCGCCACCTTTCGACAAATAGCGCCGATTTCGCGTTCGAGGTTCCGGACCCCCGCCTCTCGGGTGAAGCCCCTGATGATGGTTCGCAGCCCGGCCTCGGTAAACGTCAGCTGCTTTTCGGTGAGGCCGTGGTTCGGAATCTGCCGTCCGACGAGATGCTCGCGTGCAATCGCGAGCTTCTCCTCCTCCGTGTACCCCGCGAGCTCGAGCACTTCCATTCGATCTTTCAGCGCCGGCGGGACGGGGTCGAGGATGTTGGCGGTCGTGATGAACAACACCTCGGACAAATCGAAGGGCACGTCGAGATAGTGATCCCTGAACGTGTTGTTCTGCTCGGGATCGAGCACTTCGAGCAGCGCCGATGCCGGATCGCCGCGAAAATCCGAGCCGAGCTTGTCGATTTCGTCGAGGATGAACAGCGGATTCTTCGATTCGGCGCGCCGCAATCCCTGAATGATCTGGCCGGGCAGGGCGCCGATGTAGGTGCGGCGGTGGCCGCGAATTTCCGCTTCGTCACGCATCCCGCCGAGCGATACCCGAACGAATTTCCGTCCGAGCGACTGCGCAATCGATTTCGCGAGCGAGGTCTTGCCGACTCCGGGCGGCCCGACAAAACACAGAATCGGACCTTTCACCGAGGGATTGAGCTTGCGCACGGCGAGGTATTCGAGGATGCGATCTTTCGCCTTCTCGAGCCCTGAGTGTTCCTTGTCGAGCACTTCGCGCGTGTGAGGCAAGTCGATGATTTCCTCGGTGCGCTTGGCCCACGGCAGCGCCACGATCCAGTCGAGATACGTCCGCGAGACGGTATACTCCGCGGCGGCGGGCGGCATTTTCGATAGCCGATCGAGCTCGCGCAGCGCTTCTTTCTTCACCGGTTCGGGCATGCCCGCTGCTTCGATCTTGATCCGCAGCTCTTCGATCTCCTTCGTCTGATCGTCGCCCTCGCCGAGCTCTCGCTGAATGGCCTTCAGCTGCTCGCGGAGAAAGTAATCGCGCTGGTTCTTGCCGACTTCCGATTGCACCTGCGATTGAATCTTCGATCCGAGCTCTAGGACCTCGAGCTCCTTGATGAGAAGCCGGTTCAACAGGTCGAGACGCTGCCGCACGTCGAGCGTTTCAAGCACCTCCTGACGCGTTTCCGTCGAAATCGATCCGAGGCTCGAGGCGATGAAGTCCGCGAGGCGTCCGGGCTCGGAGATATTGGTCGCGAGCGTCTGCAAGTCGTCGGAGAGAAGCGGTGACAGCGAGACGATCTGCTGAAAGTTCGTCTTGATGTTGCGCTGTAACGCGTCAATCTCCAGCCGGTCGTCGTCGTTCGACAGCTCGGGCGCTTCCTCGATGCGTGCGCGCAAATAGGGCCGAACGCTGACCAGATCGGACAGCTTCACGCGGGCCAGACCCTGGACGATAATCCGCAGACTGCCGTCGGGCAGCTTGAACATCTTGTGGATGTGGCTCGCGGTCCCGATGGAATACAGGTCGTCTTTCAGTGGCTCGTCTTCGCTCGCTTCGCGCTGCGTGAAGACGGCGATGAGACTGCCGCTCGAGACGGCTTCATCGATCAACTTCACCGAGCTCTCGCGTGCGACCGCGAGCGGCATGAAGGAGTTCGGGAAGAGGACCGTGTCGCGCAGCGGCAACACGGGAAGCTCGCCCGGCAGCCGATAGCTCGGCGACTCCTGGCTTTCGCTCGGCGTCGAATCCTCGAATTGATTGCGTTCGTCGCTCATGAGTTCCTCTGAACGAATGTGCGCACCGGTGCGCACCCAAGGCACTTCAGGTGTTTTGAGCCGCAGACCAAAAGACCCCAGCTGAGTCGTGCTCAGGCTGGGGTCACCGGGAGACTCTTGGCTCGTCCCCCGCGACGCGGTGACGGGGGACAGAGCCAGAGGCTCCTCCCCCGGCCGGGTTATCCCTGCAGGTCGTAGAACAAGCTGCTCGACCCGCGGCGCTGCGCCAGCATACGCTCGCGATTGGCTGCGTTCTCTCGCGCTTCCTCGCAGTCCTTGCAGCGAACCGCGAACGGCAGGGCGCGCAGACGCGCTTCGGTAATTTCGTCGCCGCATTCGAAGCACAGTCCATAGCGGCCTGTCTCGAGCCGGGCCAGCGCCTCGTTAATCTTATTGAGCGTTTCCGCCTTCATCTGGATGAGGGCCAGCTCGATGTCCTCCTGGATGTCGACCTCGGAGGTTTCGCCCTGATCCATCACCTCGTGCGGCTTGTCGGCGCCATCTTCGCGGACACCTCGAATGCGCCCCTGTACTTCGCTGGTGAGCTCCTGCTTACGCTCTTCGAGCATCCGCTTGAGTTCGTCGTATCGCGTGCTTTCCGGTGCTGCGACCGTTGTCGCGCGCTTCACTGCCTTCGCCATGATTCCAGCCGCTCCTCTCGCTGTCCCCACGTTCCTCGGGGACATGATGATTGCCCGCCCTGTATGCAAGGGCGGTGCCTATTAAAACCGGCCCAAGTGGACGCCGGGAACGATGATGAACGTAAGACCGCGCAGGTGGGAAGGATAAGAAATGGAAGCTGTGGGAAGGAGTCCGCGCCGGACGCGACCCTCCACCGCCTCCCCGTCTGCAGCAGTTAACCGCCGTATACGCAAGGCCTTACACGCACGTTTACCGCTTCTACTCAGCCGCTCCGAACACCGTTCAGTGCATTAGACGCCGCAGGGGCAAAACGGGTTCTTGTGACGCGCACTGTCGCCTCGCGCGGACACTTAACGAACCCGAGAGGGTAGCATAAGGTGTGTGGATTGGCAATCTATACACACACGACCTTCAAGTTCAAGGGTTCAAAGGTTCAAGGGTTCGAGGGTTCAAAGGTTCCAGGGTTCAAAAATTCCAGGGTTCAAAGGTTCAAGGGTTCGAGGGTTCGAGGGTCGAGGGTTCGAGGGTCGAGGGTCCAAAGGTTCAGGGTTCGAGGGTTCAAGAGTTTGAGGGTTCGAGGGGTTCGAGAGTTCGAGGGTCGGGGTTCACCGATTCAACTTGTAAGGGTTCATCCGTTCAACCTGAACTTCCCCTTCCGATCTTTCGGACCTCGGAGCTTCGAGCCTTGGAACTTTTGAACCCTGAACTCTTGAACCCTTGAACTTGAACCTTTGAACCTTTGAACCCTTGAACCTTTGAACCCTTGAACCCTTGAACCCTTGAACCTTTATTGTTGAAGGATGCGCGCGACAAGGGAAAGGTAGTCGAGCGGACCGGCGCCGGGTGCCAGGGTTTCGTGACGTGCGCCGCGCTCGATCCCTCGGAGCACTTCGGCAACGTCCCGGTCGAAGCGTGACCCGCCACGTTCTCCTATCTTCTCGAGCACCGTCTTGAGCTCGCGCTTGAGGGCATCTGCCACAACCGAGTCGGTTGGATGTTCGTAGATTACGCCTCTCCCCGCGGTTTCGAGCGTGGACGCGAGCGCACCCGCCGCGTCGGCGACATCGGTGTCAGTGACTCGCGACAATTCCGTGGGTACGTAGCGCAGGATTGCAGTCTGTAAGAGAAAGAACAACTCGAGTTGCGCCTCTGACACGCGTCCCAACGCCGTCATCAGGACGGTGAGATCCGCCGCTTGTTGGCGTTTGACCGCTGCCGCCGGATGGCGATGCGCGTGTTCCAGATAGACGCACGTCGCCGGACAGGCGATCTCCACGACGCGTTTCGTGCCGCAGCAGACAGCGCAGATCTCCTGGCCGACGGCAGGACATGCCCGTTTCGCTTTTCGTTGATGACATAGAGGACATGTCATTGCATCAGCTTACCTGAGACCGTATAATGCCCCGCAAAACCACACCTGAAAGCGGAACGTCCCTTGCACTAGCCCGTGCAGCGGGCGTCAGCCCAGTTCGATGCGAGGTGATGCGTGGGTGAACCTCTCGTGCATGCCAATTCGCCGGTGGAGTTTTTCAAGGAGCGAGTCGAAGCCGCTTGCGCGCGTCAGAACTTTTTCCCTCAGCCGCTGACGTCCTATTACATCGTCAGCCTGCTCACCGAATTTACACATCTTGGCAACTCGGTCACCGCCGAAGCGATGGCCTCGAACGAGGCGCTGGGCGTGCGGCTGGCCCGCGCGCTTCAAAGCGGCGGAACCGAGCAGCGGACGGGTCTCAAACAGGTCGGCGATGTTTCGCTTTTCGTTTCGGGGTTTTTCTCGGACAGCCTGCGTCGCAGTCTCGTGGACGTCGACTACTACATCACGCTCGGCGGCTATGCCTACGGTTCTCTGAGCGCAAGCACAGACATCCTGTCGCCGATTTTCGCCGAGTTGGCTGACAAATTTCTGTCCTTCGTCGACGTCCTGTCGGAGGTGAGTGAACGTACGTCGCTCACCAACGACGCCGACCTGTTGCGGCTTTACGAGAAATGGCTTCGCACCGGCAGCCGGCGTAACGGGAACCTCCTCGCGGAACAGGGCATCATTCCGAACGAATCTAGTCGCGCGTCGAAAGCCATTCACTAGTGGCGCTAGGCGCGTCGGCCCGCGCGGCTTTCCGGTGGGCGCTCGGCGTAAGGATTTCTACCGAAGGCTCACCGCGGAGCCGCCTCCCCGGAGGCCCACCTCGCGAAGCGAGGCCCGTCCATGTGGTAGGATCGGAGTTTCGCATTTGAGCGATAAGCTCTTAAGAGATCACGAGTTATGGCGAAGCGCTGTGAAATCTGCGGCAAGGGTCCGGTAGTCGGGCGTCGCGTCTCTCACGCCCACAACGTGCGCCCGCGTCGTTTCGAGCCAAATCTGCAGAGCGTCCGGGCCCTGGTCAACGGCGGCATCAAGCGGCTCCGCGTCTGCACCCGCTGCATCCGTTCCCAAAAGATCGTCAAAGCCGCGTAGATGCCCGCTCTCGGGAAGGAACTCATCACCTCGCCGGGCGCAGCGCCGGCCATCGGTCCCTATTCCCCGGCCATCCGCGCCGGTCAGTTCCTCTTTCTGTCGGGTCAGATCCCGCTCGATCCGGCCACCGGGCAGATCGTCACGGGAGATACTCGCGCGCAGACCGTGCGAGTGCTTGAGAATATCGGCGAGCTGCTCAAAGCTGGCGGCGCGGATTTTTCGAACGTGGTGCGGACGACGATCTTTCTGGCCGATCTCGGCGACTTTGCGGCCGTCAACGAAATCTACGCGACGTACTTCTCGGCGCCCTATCCCGCGCGCGCGACGGTTCAGGTCGCCCGGCTCCCGCGAGATGTGAAGGTGGAGATCGATGCCATCGCAGTCGTCGGCAGCTGACCTCCCCCGTCAAAGATCAACCACGAAAACACGAAATCCGCGAAAGCACGAAACGAATAGGCGATGTTCGTGTTTTCGTGATCTTTCGTGATTTCGTGGTTGAGTTCTTATCGTGCGGCTCTCTCGACCCCTAATACACCCTCCACGCCGCGAATCGACTTCAGCACCTTTTCGAGGTGCTTCAGGTCCTGGATCTCGACGGTCATATCGATCCGCGCGCGGTGATCGGTGCCGCCCGTGCTCGCCTCGAGATTCACGATGTTCGTGTTGATGTCGGCAATCCGTGAGCTCAGCTCCGCAATCATCCCCTTCCGATCTTCGACCTGCATCGTCAGTCGCACGGTATAGGGGGCGACATCGCCGCCCTTGTCCCACTCGACCTCGATACGTCTCTCAGGGTCGTACTGCAGATTCACCACGTTGGGACAGAGCGCCGAATGGACGGAGACGCCCTTGCCTCGTGTGACGTACCCGACGATCTTCTCGCCGCGAATCGGGTTGCAGCATCGCGCGCGAAACACCATCAGGTCGTCGGCCCCGCGGACCTTGATGCGATCGGCGCCCGCCGCGCTTGGATTGAGGACTCGCTTGACGGCCGAAACAACGATGTTGTCCGGCGCCCGCTCTTTCAGCTCGCCTTGCGGAACGAGTTTGTCCAGCACGAACTTCGGCGACATCTTGCCGTAGCCGAGCTGGGCAAAGAGCTCCTCGACCTTTTGCACCGCAAATTCGCTCGCGACTTTCGAAAACCCGTCTGCATCGAGCCGCTTCTCCAGATTTACCTGGAAACGGCGCGCCTCTTTTTCGAGGAGCTTTCTGCCCAGTTCGATGGCGCGTTCCTTCTCCTCGGCCTGAATGAGGTGCTTGATCTTGTTGCGCGCGCGCGCGGTCGAGACGAAGTTCAACCAGTCACGACTGGGCTTGTGCGTGGGATTGGTGACGATTTCGACAATGTCGCCGTTCTTCAAGCGTGTTCGGAGCGGCACCATCCGGCCGTTGACGCGAGCACCCACGCAGCGATGGCCCACATCCGTGTGAATGGCATACGCGAAGTCGACCGCCGTGGATCCTTTCGGGAGCACCTTCACCTGACCCCGTGGCGTGAAGGTGTACACCTCTTCGGGGTAGAGGTCGATTTTGAGATTGGTCAGGAATTCCTGAGGATCGCGGACCTCCTGCTGCCATTCGAGCAGCTGTCGCAGCCACTGGAAGTACTGCTCGTCGCGGCCCGCTCCGACGCGACCTTCCTTGTACTTCCAGTGAGCGGCAATGCCTTCCTCGGCGCGTCGATCCATTTCATCGGTCCGGATCTGCACCTCGAAGGGAAAGCCTCGTTCGCTGATCACCGAGGTGTGCAGCGATTGGTAGCCGTTCGGCCGCGGCATCGCGATGAAATCCTTGATGCGTCCGGGGACCGGCGACCAGGTCTGATGGATGATGCCGAGCGCGGCGTAGCAGTCCTTGATTGAGGGCGTGACGATTCGCACAGCGACGAAGTCGTACACCTGCTCGAGATCGATTTTTTGCCGCTTCAACTTGAGCCAGATGCTGTAGAGACGCTTGATGCGGCCGTCGACGCGAGTCACCGGGACCTGCGCTTCGTCGAGTTTCGCGCGCACCTCCGCGGTGAGATTGTCGATTACGCCTTCGGTCGCGCGCCGTTTGGCTTCGACCTTGGCCCGGAGCGATTCGAACGCCGCGGGTTCCAGATATTTGAACGAGAGCTCCTCGAGCTCGTTTTTGATCTTGGCCATCCCGAGGCGATTGGCAATCGGCGCGTAAATGTCGAGCGTCTCCTGCGCCGTTCTCACCCGGCGGTCTTCGGACATGAACTGCAGCGTGCGCATGTTGTGAAGCCGGTCGGCGAGCTTCACGAGGATGACGCGGATGTCGTCGACCATCGCGAGCAGCATCTTGCGGAAGTTCTCCGCCTGACGCTCTTCGCTCGAGGAGAACGGGATGGCGCTGATCTTCGTGACGCCTTCGACGATGTGCGCGACGTCTTCACCGAAGGTGTCGCGGATGCGCTCGATGGTCGTGAGCGTGTCCTCCACCACGTCGTGCAGCAGCCCGGCCGAGACGCACACCGCGTCGAGCTTCATGTCCGCGAGGATGTCGGCCACTTCCAGGGGGTGGATGAGATACGGTTCGCCGGAATGACGGACCTGTCCCTTGTGCTCGAGGGCCGAGAACACGTAAGCCCTTCGAAGCAACTCGACGTCGGCGTCAGGGCTGTATCCGCGGACCTTATCAAGAAGGTCCTCGAAGCGAATCATGCGGGTGCGGTGTCTAATGGAGAAAAGGGGCCTGTTCCCTTTTTCTCTGTTCCAAACGGAAAAGGGTCAACCCCTTCTCTCGCGTTCCGGGAGGGACCGAAGGCGCTAAAGCAATGATAGGTGTGGGGTTGCGGGCGGTCAAGAAAGAGCGATATACTCGGCCCTTTCGGCCGGCCACCTGAATCCAACGTCTAGAAGTACAAGAGGGGTTGTCACAAGCATGGAGGGCGAGCCACGCGTCCTCCGGTTGTCGAACGTGAGGGGGAGATGATGAAGATCTGGTCTATGGCAACCAGCTTGGCGCTCGTTGCCGGGTTGGGGCTCGCGCTCGCCGGTTGCGGCAAGGTGAATGAAGTCCGTGCCATGAAGGCGTTCAAGGACGGAAACAAACAGTACCAGGGCAGCCATTGGAAAGAGGCCGCGGAGAAATACGAAGAGGTCATTCAGCTCGATCCCGACAACTCGATTGACACGTGCTGGAACGAGCAGGGCAGCAGCCCGGGATGCGTGTACTTCTATCTCGCGAATTCCTACGACCAGATGTACCGGCCGACGCGCAAGGGCGAGCCGCAGAATGACAAGTACCTGGAAAAAGCCATCGAGAACTACAAAGTCGCCGCCGAAAAAATCAAAGATCCCAAGATGAAGACGCTGTCGTTGCAGTACCTTGTCGCAACCTACGGGCCGGACAAGCTGAACGATCCGACGCAGGCGGAGCCGGTCGTCAAGAACATGATCAATATCGATCCGCGCGATCCGACCAATTACTTCGCGCTCGCGAAGATCTACGAGGACTCGGGCGAATACGAGCTCGCCGAGCAGACCTTCCTCAAGGCGAAGGAAGCCAAGCCGAACGATCCTGCCGTGTATCTCCAACTGGCCGGCTACTACAATCGCCAGGGGAATTTCGAGAAGACGATCGAATCGCTGAACGAACGGATCAAAGTCGAGCCAAACAACCCCGAGGCGTACTACACGCTTTCGACGTACTACTGGGATGAGGCGTATCGCGACTTCAAGCTGAACGAAAAACAGAAGATGGAATACGTGCTGAGCGGAATCCAGGCCGTCAACAAGGCGGTGGAGATCAAGCCGGACTACATGGAAGCGATCGCTTACAAGAATCTCCTGCTGCGCCTGCAGGCAAACCTCGAGAAGGACCCGGCCAAGCAACAGGCGCTGCTGCGCGAGGCCGATCAACTGCGCGACAAAGCGACAGAATTGCGCAAGCAGCGGGCGGCAGGCGTCAGCTAGCTCGATCGACCGTCGTTGGTCGACGCGTCAACGAAATCCAGGGGCCGTTTCGCCGCCGGCGAGACGGCCCTTTTTACTTCGTTTTGATTTTCGCACGATACCAGCGAGGTGGTATCTTCCACTGGTACCCTCGGCGTGTGGTGTCGCGCGAGGCCGACAAACGGAGTTTGCAATGAAATATTGGACGAGAGTGTTCGTCGCGATCGGCACGACGATCGTGCTCGGCACGTCCCTGGCAACGGCGCAATCGCAAGCCACGACGGCGGAAATCAACGGCCGTGTCGAGGATGCTCAAGGCGGGGTCCTGCCGGGAGTCACGATCACGGCCAAGAACCGGGACACCGCATATACGCGGAGCGTCGTCACGAATGCGGAGGGTCTATACGTCTTGCCTCTGCTACCGCCGGGCGCTTACGACGTGACGTATGAACTTCAAGGCTTCTCGACCGTCGCGCGTCAGGTTCCGCTGACCGTCGGTGCGACCGTCACCATCAACACCATTCTCCAGGTCACCGCGGTTACTGAAACCATCACGGTTCGCGCAAGCGTCACGATGGTCGAAACGAGCGCGACGACTCGAACGACCACCCTCAACAGTACGGCCATTGAGAATCTCCCGATCAACGGCCGCCGGTTCCAGGACTTCATCACCCTTACGCCCACCGTCCAGGTCGATACGCAGCGCGGGCAGCTCTCGTTCGCGGGTCAGCGTGGAATCAACGGCAACGTGAGCATCGACGGCGCCGATTACAACCAGCCCTTCTTCGGTGGCATCCGCGGCGGCGAGCGTTCGAACAATGCGTTTACCGTTCCGCAAGAGGCCATCCAGGAATTTCAGGTGATCGCCTCCGGCTACTCCGCGGAGTTTGGACGGTCCACAGGTGGCGTGGTGAACGCGATCACGAAATCCGGGACCAATACGATGCGCGGATCGATGTTCTATGTGAACCGCAATCGCGACTGGGCCGAGCAGAATGCCTTCGATCAGAATGCAGCGCCCACACAACAACAGTTCGGCGGGTCGATCGGAGGTCCGTTGAAGCGCGATCGACTCTTCTTTTTCGGTGCCTTGGAGAGTCAGAAATTCAAGAACACCCGATCCGTGGTGTTCAACCTCACGGGAATCTCGCGCACGGCGGATAATGCCGAGGCGTACGATTATTACCGGTCACTCGAAGAGCCGTTTGATACCACGAACGACGCTGTCGCTTTGCTGGGCAGAGTCGACTATCAGCTCCCGGGCGGAGGCCGCTTCAACCTTCGATACAGCTTCAGCGACAACAAGGCGTTGAACGCGAACGCGACCGGCAACGCATTGTCCGATACCACCATCAGCGCGTTGTCGAATAACGGCACCGAACGAGACGGCACCCACACCCTTGTCGGACAGTACAGTTCCGCCATCAAGTCGAACATGTTGATCGAGGCGCGCGGTCAATACTCCCGTGAACGCCGGCCTCGAGACGCCAATGTGAAATCCCCCACCGTGCAGAATGCCGTGGGCAACTACGGCACCGTCAACTTCCTGGGGGAGAACATTCAGCGCGACTGGCGAGCCCAGGCCGCCGCGAACCTCACCGCGATTTTCAGCAGCCACGTGTTGAAATTCGGCTCCGAGTACAACCACGTCGACGCGTTTCAGCTGTTTGGCTTCAATCAATTCGGTCGCTGGACGATCAATGGCAGTGCCGCCAGTGCGCTCGAAGTAATGACGCTCGGCGGGTCGACGCCGAATCGGTTCGATGTCCCGATCAGCGGGACAACGTCGGCCAACTATCTCAAGCAGTTGGGGAATCTGCAATTGTCGCTGTCCACCGACGAACTCGCGTTCTTTGCTCAGGACGCCTGGAAGATCGGCTCCAGATTCACGCTGAATTATGGTTTGCGCTGGGAGGGCGCCTTCAATCCGACCCCGGAAGCGAATAACGACTTCATGGTCGGCGCATTGCGCGGCTTCGTCTTCCCCAACGGCCGCACGCTCGATCCGGCGCAAATACCGGATCAGACAAGTCAGTTCGGCCCTCGAGTGGGTTTTGCCTGGGATACCAACGGCGATGGAAGAGCGGTCGTCCGCGGATACAGCGGCCTCTATTACGCACGCACGCCGATGCTGCTCTATGCGTCTCCGATGAACAATTTTCGCGTGCCGCCGGGCGACCTTTCTGTTCAGCTTCCGTTCACCGTGCCAGCCGGCAATCCGAACAACACCTTGTACCGCCAACTGCTGCTGATCGGCATCGACCTCAACCGGAGCAGCCTCGATCAACTGCCGGTTTTGTCGACCGACCAGATTATGCAGATCGCGGGCGCGCTCGGCCTCGTCGTCAACCCGTATGCCGGCGCTCAGCCGATTGCCGTCGATCAAGACTTCAAGAATCCGCGTGCGTTTCAGGCGGGAGCCGGCTACGAACGGGAATGGATGCCAAACGCCAGTGTTTCCGCAGATGTGACGTACGTGAAGACCGACCATCTGCAGCGGAACCGGGAAATGAATCTGGCCGTTCCCGCCCCGCGAGCGACCGACCCGGCGCAGCGCCCGTTCTTCGCGACGGCACGGCCGCTCGCAAACCTCGGCTCGGTGCAGGTTCGTGAATCATCTGCGCGCTCGGAATACACTGCGCTCACGCTGACCAACCGCGTCACCAAACGGTGGGGTCTCGTCCACGTCAATTACGTGCTCAGCAAATCGATGTCAGACGATGACAACGAACGCGACTCCGGCGGTCCTGGATACGAAAACGCATTTGACCTTTCTCCTGAATGGGCGCCAGCGCGGCTCGATCGACGGCACCAATTCAACGGCTACGTGATGTTTTTTCTTCCGTACCACGTCGACGTGTCGACAGGGTTTCGCGCCTTATCGGGATTGCCCATCGATGCCACGATGGGCCGCGACGCCAACGGCGACCGCGGCGGCCCCGATCGACCATTCAGCGCGCCGGGCGTGCCATTTCAGCGAAATGCGTTTCGCAACGAACCGTTCAAGGAAGTCAATCTGCGGGTGCAATGGGGTCGCGACATCGGCGGCCGCAGACGTGTGCTCGCCACCGCCGAAGTGTTCAACTTGTTCGATTGGGACAATATCCAACTGTCTGGCACGACCGTCACGAACTACTGTGCCGGGACGGCACCGGACGACTGCGGGTTTGGAGCGCCGACCAACCTCAATTTCCTGTCCCTCGTCGACAATAACCCCGCGTCCTCGACATTCGGTCAGCTAATTCGCACGAACAACCCGGGAGCGCCGCGACAGGTTCAGTTGGGACTTCGATTCCAGTTCTAGATCTTCGCAGGCGGCGGATGCCGCCAAGCAGGTCGCCAGTGAAGCAGGGGTGGAGCGGTACACCCGCCTCACTCCTATTTCATGTACGCGAGCAGACCCGCCATTGCACCGAGAGCTGAGTGATCCAGAACACGAACGACCACCGGATCATCTCGACGCGCTTGACCGCGAGCTCAAGAGAGCCACGAGCTCCTTGACAAACTTCGCCGCCACGCGCGCGGTCAAGTCGCGAAAGTCGTTTCGCGGGTTGTATTCGACGATGTCGGCGCCCGCGAGCGACACGCGGAACGCGCTGAAGACTTCGAGCACGTCGCGAATTGTCAGGCCGCCCGGTTCTGGATGCGAAACACCCGGCGCAAGCATCGGCTCGAGGACGTCCAGATCGAGCGAGAGATAAATGGGCGCTTTCGCGCGCGCGATGAGCGGCAGCGCCTCTCGCCACCGTTCCGCGCCGAGGATCTCCACACCGAATTTTGCGGCTTGCGATCGCTGGTGTGCCGTCAAGGTGCGTACGCCCACTTGCAGGAGACGAGCGGCGAGCCGCTCCTCCATGATGCGGGCAAACGGACACGCGTGCGAGTAGCGATCGCCTGTCGCCGTAGAAGCCGCATCAGTCGAGCGTGCGGCCGGCAGCGGATATTCATCGTACAAGTCGCCATGTGCATCGAGATGAATCACCGTCAGCGGCGACAAGCGGCTCGCGAACGCGCGGAGGACTGGATAAGTGACCGAATGGTCGCCACCGAGAAGCAGGGGCTTTGCTCCGCTCTCGAGAACCTCTCTCACCCCCTCCTCAATGGCTGCACGCGCGGCTGCCGCGTCATCCGGCAGCATGAGATCGCCAGCGTCCGTCAGCATCGACGGAGTGCTCACGTCGTCGCCGCGCTCGTTCCACGTATTGCTCGAGGCGGAGTTCAGCGCCTCGCGGATTCGCGCCGGCGCTTCGGCCGCACCGCGCTGAAACGACGACGAGCCGTCCCACGGGAGGCCAAGGAGGGTCACAGACATGTGCCGGGTTCCTTCGATCCGGCGAGGCGTAGCCGAGCGCGTACAAAACTTGGGCCGCTCAACGGCGGCCCACATTAGATCGATGGTGGAAGGTGGCTACCGGGTTCCTGACGCACCGCCCGTGGCGGCCCGCCGCATACCTTCGGTGACGATGCCGACTTTCTCCACGCCCGCGCCTTTGGCTGCGTCGATGACTTCAACGATATCGCCATAACGCAAATTGCCGGCGCCGTTGATGAACATCGTCTTGTCCTTGCGCTCTTCGTAGATCTTGCGCAGACGATCTTCGAGCTCGGCGACCGTGACGTCCTGCTTGTTGATGGAAATCTTTCGATCGGCGCTGTATTCGAGAACGATCTGCGACACGTCCGGCTGCGGCTGATCCGGTGTCTTGGTTTCGGCAGGAAGGTTGACGTCGAGACCACGCTGCGACAGGGGGAGGGCCGCCATGAAGATGACGAGCAGCACGAGCAGCACGTCGATCATGGGGGTGATATTCATGTCAGCACTGGCTTCGAGCTTTTTGCCAGTGATGACCTTGTCCGCGCCGAGATGATGATGCGCGTGTGCCACGGTTAGTTCCCTCCTCCGCTCTGGCCCGGACGCGCCCGGCGCTCGGTGATGAGGCCCATGTCTTCGATGCCGGCCGCGCGCAGTTCGTCCATCGCGTCCATCACCTTGCCGTACGCGGTATCCTCGTCAGCTTTGATGAGCACGATGCGCTCGCTCTTGCCTTCGAGGACTTCTTCGACGCGTCGACGCAGCTCGGTCGGCGGAATCGGGACCGCATTCACGAAGTACTCGCCCTTCGCGTCGATGCCGATTACCGTGTTTTCCTGCGTGTCAGGTTTCTCGACGCTGTTGGTCGCGACAGGCAGACGCACGTTGACGCCCTGCTGCAGCAGCGGAGCGACGATCATCATGATGATCAGCAGGACCAGCATGACGTCGACGAGCGGCGTCACGTTGATGTCCGCCTTGACGCCACCTTTTGCGCCGCCGACATCCATTGCCATAGTGGTTCTCCAGCGAAGGGCGACCGATCGATCACCGTTGCATTAAGACTACGCCGTTTTCTTGATGAAGTAATCGACCATTTCTGACGACGAGTTGTCCATCTCGACGTTGAAATACTCGAGGCGCGTCGACAGGTAGTTGTAGAACCAGACAGCCGGGATGGCGACGAAGAGTCCCAACGCCGTTTCGACGAGCGCTTCGGCAATACCGGCCGAGACGGCGCCGATACCACCTGAGCCCGTGGAGGCGATGCCGACGAACGCGTTGATAACGCCGACCACCGTGCCGAGCAGTCCCACGAAGGGCGCGGTTGCGCCGATCGTTGCGAGGCCCGTGATGCCCTTCTTGAGATCGTTCGACGTCAGCGCGGTCGCGCGCTGAATGGACCGCCGCACGGTGTCGAGCAAATCTTCACGCGAGAGGTTCGCGCCGCTCTCCTGCTGGAACTGATACTCCTGCAATCCGGCGAGCACCACCTTGGCAAGATGGCTGTAGCGGTATTCCTTGGATGAAGAAAGCGCGATGGCCTCCTTCAGGCGCCCGTCCTTCAGATGCTTGGCGACAAGCGGCGCGTACATCTTGGACTGTTTCTTCGCTTGGGAAAACGTGTAAATGCGCTCGATAGCGACGCCTACCGACCAGAACGACATGATGAACAGGATCACCGCAATTGCCACGGCGATTGGACTCATCGTCTGGAACATTTCAACAAGATCGAGACCACCCTCCATCGGTATCCTCCACGAAATAGAACCGCTGTTGCCGGAACGAACCTGGTCGGTCGAACCGGCGCGGGCCTCCGCGCCGGCGCATTACATCTACTGAAGCGTGAACTGAACCGTGACCGTCATGATGACCGGCACCGGCACGCCGTTGAGCAAGGTGGGCGTAAACTCCCACTGCTTCACCGCCTCGAGCGCGGACTGGTCGAGGAGCGGAATCGACCGCAGCACGCGCGCATCGCGCACTTTTCCATCGGGGCCGATCGTCGCTTCGACGATTACCACTCCCTGCACGCGTGCGGACTGCGCAATCGGCGGGTAAACGGGACGAACATCTTTGGTCTTGGTCGGCTGCTTGATGTTGCCACCGACACGAACGGGCTGGGTCGGCGCGGGCGGCGGTGGCGGCGGAGCTTCGGGAATGCCACCGACAATGCCGCCAGGGACCCCACCCGGGATACCGCCTT
>WNGA01001097.1_pt1 | contig 41934 bp, 35 predicted proteins | sample 5400061 | NCBI WGS metagenome assembly WNGA01 (sample SAMN13153366, study PRJNA577476) | soil metagenome | isolation source: 100 cm soil or saprolite under grassland replicate 2 | place: USA:California | collected 2016-06-15 | reverse complement strand
GCGCCCTGATCAGTAACGGCGATTTCGACCAGTACTGGACCTGGCACCTCACCCAAGAACAACAACTCATCCACAACAGCCGCTACCTCGGCGGTGTCATCCCAACACAGTAGGCACCTTCAGAAGAGCCGCACCCAAATGACTCCGCCCTGCGGAGTCCCCGCCATGGTAGGCGAGAACCCTTGCCCGACCTCGAACACCCCAGCTTTCAACCAGCCGGCGACCATCCGCCTTGCGGGGAAGTCACTGATCGCCAACAGCAAGTGATCATGGCCGATGTTGTCGAACGCGCCAGCCAAATCGGCGTCAAGAATCCACACCCGCTTGGATTTCCCGCACAGGGTTTGGAACAAGGATGCTATCGCGTCGTGGCAGCCGCGGCCCGGCCGAAACCCATAACTTCTGGGCTCCATCCGGGCCTCCCACTCGGGCTCCAGCGCGTTACGGACTCGGGCCTGATGGCACCTATCCATGATCACCGGTATGCCGAGCGGGCGCATTTTGGTCTTGTCACTGGCTTTCGGTATCCACACCCGGCGCACCGCGACAGGTTGCCACGAGCCTCGGGTGGCGTGCACCCGCACCGCCACCTCGGCCCGGACCTGGCTGGACAGGGCGACCTGCCCATCCACCCCCGCCGTCCGCCGGCCCGTGTTGCGCTGCGTGACCTGCCGCACGCTGATCAGCGTGTTCGACCAGGACCGCAGCACCAACCGTTGCAGATTCCTGGCCGTGGCCAGGTCCCCGTCCTTTACCGCCGTGAAAATCCTGCACCGCAACCGCCGTACCCGCTGCTCGTGCGTTCGCCAGTCCACCTGATCCCAGGCGTCCCCGTCGAAAACCGAGTCCGGGCCCGCAGGTCCGTTCACCGAAGTGCCCAACTTGTCCCTTGGTTCTGGCTTATACGGTGCTTCGATTCACAGGCTCACCTGTCCACGTCAGCACCCCCTTCGGGGCCGGGCACAGGCCCGGTATCCGGCCAGTTATCCGCCGACCCTCCGAGAGGAGTTCCCGGTGTTACGGCCTACGGTTTCCTGCCGCGTTTCCGCCGCCGGCGTTCGCTTCTTGGACACCCTGTCCTGCCAGACGGGATTCCGCCCCCCTTACGGTCGGCCTACCGCCACCGGTGCACATACCCGCACACCACTGACGGACCCTGGCAGGGTTTCCACGTTCCCCACGCGTGAGACCCGAGCCGGGCCGGGCGCTCTCTATACTCCGGGGACAACGGTGTTCGCTGGCCATCGGCTTGTCCGTGGCCGCCGCCTGCCGCCTTACAACGGCCGGTCCCTGTCGTCCCGGTACAGCCTTCCCAACCCGGGGCGTTGGATTCACGAAGCATCGGCGAGAATTTCCTGACAGTCGCCCTCCGGCTCTTCCCCTCGCCTGTGACCACCACGGTTGGGACGGCGGCCCTTGGGCTTACCCGCAAGCTTCGCACCCGACCGATCAGGAATCGGCCGCGCACGTTGCGGTGGGGACAGGTCGAACACCAACCCGTAACTACGTCTTCGACATGCGTCGAACCTCCTCGACGAGCTCACTCACCACGTGGGACCTCGTGTCGCAACAAGCAGATCCAGTACCGGCCGGACCTCATCGACGGCTTCCTGGCCCAGACCGGTCTGACGCTCGACCCGCAGCCGCCGTAACCGGCCGCACGCCTCTTCAGCTACCCCGGCTCCTTGAAGCCGGGCTGGAACCGGGGCGAGGGTGCCCCGCGTTCGGCCCACCACCGTCCTCGTCGTACCTCCACGCCTGGCACGCCGTCCAGCATCCGGTCTGGATCGACCACGCTGGCCAGTGCCTGCACCAAATCCGTGCGCAGTTCAGCCACAGCGTTCTCGACCGTGTCCTGCTCACTCGGCCAGTCGATATCGGCCTCCCGCAGCCGCTGCACAGCCAGCTCCGCAACCGCAGCCGGATCATCGACCACAACCCCAACGCGGCAGTACACCTGCATAACGACCGGCTCGCCTCTTGTCACGGCGGGCAGCATCGCACGAAGGCGCGACCGCTAACCAACCAAATCTCAGCAGTTCAACCTCTGTAGCCGAGGATTCTGGTGATGATGTCGTTGTCGCTGGTGGCGTGGGCTTTGAGTAGGGCGGCGAACTGGTCGGCGGGCAGGATCCGGATGCCGAGTTGTTCGGCCTTGTCGGCTTTGGTGCCGGCGCCCTCGCCGAGGACGACCAGGTCTGTGCGTTTCGACACCGAGCTGGATGATTTACCGCCGAGCGTCTCGACCGCCTCGTTGCCTTCGGTGCGGGTCAGTCCGGGTACGGCGCCGGTGACGACGACGGTCATCGGGGTGCCGTTGGCCTTTCGGAGCGGCAGCAGTGGCGTGGCCGCGCCGCCCGGAGCCGGTCCCGCAGCTTCGCCGCCCGGTTCGGTCATGTTCACGCCGCGCGCGGTCAGCCTGCCGATCAGCGGGGCCAGTTCGACGAGTTCGGCGCCGATGGTGACCGCCCGCTCCGGCCCGACACTCTCAACCTGTTGAAGGTCCTCGACGCTGGCGGCGAGGAGGGCCTGCATCGTGCCGAAGTGGCGGGCCAGCCGCCGGGACATGGACCGGCCGGTCATCCGCACCCCGAGCCCAGTCAGGACCCGCGACAGCGGCTGGGCCTTCGACCCCTGGATGTTGGCCACGAGCTTGCCGGCGGAGACCTCCCCCATCCGGTCGAGCGCCGCGAGGGCGGGTACGTCGAGGCTGTAGAGGTCGGCGGGGTCAGTGACCAGGCCGGCCGCCACGACCATGTCGATTATCTTGTCGCCGAGGCCCTCAATGTCCATCGAGTCCCGCGCGGCGTAATAGGCCAGGGCCTCGTGCGCGCCGCAGGCCCGACCCCGGGTGCAGCGCCACCGCTTCTGCGAACGGTCAATCTCGCCTCCACAGCGGGGACACGACGTCGGGGGTTCGAACGGCGATGAGTCGGCCGGCCGGTCGTCGAGCTTGGCGCCGGTGACCTCGGGGATGACGTCGCCGGCGCGGCGGACGAACACCGTGTCACCGGCGCGGACGTTGCGTCGGACCAGGTCGTCGAAGTTGTGCAGGGTGGCGGAGGTGACCGTGACCCCGCTGACCACAACCGGCTCCAATACCGCGACGGGGGTGATGACACCGGTCCGGCCCACCTGCACCTCGATGCGCAGCAGCCGGGTGGTACGGGTGTCGGCCGGGAACTTGTACGCCACACCCCACCGCGGCGCCCGGCTGGAGAAACCGGCCCGCTCCCGGTCGGCGGGCTGGTCGGCCTTGATGACCGCCCCGTCCACGCCGAACCCCAGCGCGCCGCGACCGGCGTGCACCGCCTCCACCGCGGCGATCACCTCGTCGATCGTCGGACACAGCCGCATCCCGGCCGCCGACCCGGCGGTCGTGGCTACGCCAAGCCCGTCGAGGCGGCCCATCGCGGCGGAGTGCGGCACCGGGTCACGGTCCGCGTCGTCGAGCCCGTGCACGGCGTAGGCAAGATACGACAGCGGCGCGTCATAGGGGCGGTCCTGCGCGCGCAGGGTGCCAGCCGCCGCGCTGCGAGGATGAGCGAACACCGGCTCGCCATGGCCGGTGCGCATCGCGTTGGCCTCGGCGAAGTCGGCGTCGGTCATGAACACCTCGCCGCGTACCTCCACGGTCAGCGGCTCCCGCAGCTGAGCCGGCAGCCCGGCCGCCCGGCGGGCCTGCCCGGTGGCGTCCTCACCGGCCCGGCCGTCGCCGCGGGTGGCGACCAGCGTTAACCGCCCGTCGACGTAGCGGGCAGCGATCGCAAGACCGTCGATCTTCGGCTCGACCGTGAACCCCCCGACCGGCTGGCCCAGCAGCCGCTCCAACCGCGCCGCCCACCTGCGCAGCGCGTCCTCGCCGAACACGTTGTCCAGGCTGAGCATCGGCGCGCTGTGCTCGATGTCGCCCACGACACCGCCACCGGCCGCGACCACCTCGGTCGGCGAGTCGTCGGCCTTCCACTGCGGGTGTGCGGCCTCGGTTGCGGCGACCCGGGCGATCAGCACGTCGTAGGTCGTATCGTCCATGACCAGGTCGGGGCCGCTGTAGTACGCGGCGGCAGCTGATCGGACCTCGGCGATCGCCGACCGGTACGCCGCCATCGACTCGTACGGCTCGGCGAGTGCCGCGTCGACGACCGGGTCGACCGTATCGACCAGGTCATCCACGCCGCTGCCACCGGGGCTGGGCATCGCGGCGACCTCCTTGACTTCCGGACGGCATCGGGAATTGGCACCCGCACCACGGTCGCTCGCCGCAGGCTCGCTGCCAAGCAGTTAGATCTGCCGCGCAGCCTAACGACCGGGTACGACCTCCGGTCGGCCGTCGAGGGCGACCGGCGGTGCCAGGACGAGGCCCGTAGGTGGACGCCATCAAGGAGCGCCGCCATCACCAGCCGCCTTGCTACCAACACACGGCTCGCCTCCGGCTGCCGGCGTTTCGCCCGGCGACCCTGGGCCTACTCGGCCGGAGCAGCGGGTGCGAGAGGTTGGGGTTCTTGTTGTTCCGGCTGGGGGCACTGTTTGCGTCGGCGGATACGCGCCGCGTGGAGGGCGGCCGTGATCTCATGCTCAAGGGCCGTGGCAGCCTCGGCCGCCTCGGCAAAGTCGACCTCCAGGGGTGCTCGGTGCTCGTCGGTGAAGAAGTAGAAGGACGCAAGACTGTTGACGAGTCCGTAGTTCGCCTGCGGAGATGTTCCGCCTTGCTGCCCGGTGCCCGCGCCGCGGAGGTAGTCGCTGTAGTGCGCGACGGCGTTGCGCAGTCTCCGGCGGTCCGGGCACGCGGCCTCGAAGTGGGCGATCGCGTCGTTGATGTCGCTGGCCACGTCGGCGGGTGTGTGGAATCGAATGGCCTGGGCGGCGTCGGCGACCTGCTCGAGCGCGAGGACGAACATCAGCCCGTCCGCGCCGAGCCGGGTGACAAACGACCAGACCTCCTCCCTCGACACCGCACGGCCGGGACTCGTCGGCGGCGCTGGCCGCAGCCGGTCGCGTTGCAGCCGCACCGCCGCGACACAGAACGCAAAGTTGATCTCGGCCTCGAACAGCTCGGTGAAGGGCTCCAACTGGTCGTCCACCCGGTCATGGTCGACCGGCCCGCCACGGATGACAACCGCTTTGCCATCGAGGTAACTCGTCCGGGCCGTGGCGCCCAGCGCGGCGATCTCCGACTATCAACAACGCCGTGATCTTTTCCACCGCAGCCACACGGTCGCCGGACACGGATGAACCGCGCAGAACGTCATGAGAGCCGCGTCGGACGAGCGCCCTACGGATCTCGCAGCCCGCGGTCAGCGACCTCACGGAACGGGTGGGAGGCCGCAATGCCGATGGCGCTGGGATCATGGCGGCCTGACGACCAGACGCGGAACGAACGGCTCGGGTTGCCTGAGCCGGCGTTCGCAGCTTGGCAGCCGTCGGCGGCACCAAGAAATGGGGTAACCCGGACGGCGTACGTGTCAGATGACGTGCGCCCTTCGATGCCGCTTTCCTGCATTACGTGGAAAGAACCACGCGTACCGCGTATTGGCGGTGAGCTTCCTCAAGGTCGCTGATGATGTGGAGGAACACGGTGATGGCGTCCTCCGTCGCATACGCTTCCTTCATTCGCTTCCACACACGGTCGAGCGCCGCGTGGATGATGCTGTCCGCGTCATTGGGGGTGATCGCGGTGAGGGCTGTGACGAACGCAGCCGGGTGGCCGGGCCCTGTCCAGTCCTCGCCGAGCGTCGCAGCGGTCAGTTCAACGAGGTTGTTGTAGCGGTGATCCGGCGTCGATGCCTGGCTTAGCCCGTGCAGCGCGGCGTACGCCCATCCGGCGAGCATCTCGCGTGGGGCTTTGCGGAACGCCGCCCGGAACACCGCGATCGCCGGCTCGACGGCAACCCATGAGGCTGGGCGGCTCAGGACGGTGGCGACAGAACGCGGCTGCCAGTGCTGGTCGGCAGCGACGGACAGCAGCGCGGCCTGGTCGAAGAGCAGATCCACGACGTACTCGCCGATCAAGGCGCGTGTGATCGAAGCGAGTTGGGTATCGTCGATGCGTCGACGCTCGTGCGCTACCGACAGCAGCGACTGTGTCCCGAACGTCTTGAGGCCGAGTGAGTGGGCCAGTCGCCGCAGTCCCAGGTCGTCGGCCCACAGCACGCCGTGGTTGTCTTTGGCCGCGTCGACGTTGAGCAGCCAGACCGGCTCCCGGCGCTCGTCCATCGACGGCAGGTGGACCATGGCGGGGTGTATCACCCTACGTAGCTCGCGGGCGGCGGCCAGCATGGCTCGGATCTGGCCCTGCTGGCGCTGGATGATGTCCGGTTCGCTTTCGGTGGCCACGATCCGGCCCAGTCTGGAGTCGAACGCCAGTGTGCCGGCCGCCGGCATGCTGAACAGATCATCCGCTGCGACCAGGTCGCCCAGGGCCGCATCGGTGATGGTCGGTCGCTGGGTCAGCGAGATCAAGGTCTGCGCGAACCCTGGGATCAACGCAAGGGTGTAGAGCGCGCTAGCGTCGATGAAGCACGTGGTCGTGGTGGCCGCACGCGCCATCTCAAGCTCGATGGCGATGTCTTGCGGGACGGTCGAGGCGGAGCGGTGGTATCCGAGCGGCCGGTACAGGAACACGGCGGAGTAGGGCTTGCCGACAACGCGATCGAGCAAACCGATCGGCATCCCCTGGTGCTCGACCATGCCGAGGACTTCCTGGAAGGTGGCCGCTTGCGCGCGCAGTTGAGGTTCGATGTCTGCCAGGGGGTTGTCGCCGTCGCGGACGGCGTAGGCGGTCACGAGTCCGGTGCCTGAATAGCGCTCGATGAACGATGACCAGGCTGCGGCTACTTGAACTCCGATGTCGTCGGGAAGGTCGCTGCGGTCCGCCCTCGTCGTGACGGCGTTGATCGCCGCGGCGTGTACGTGCTGCTCATCGGGGAACGCGCGCAGCATCGTGAGGGCGGTCTGAGCCACGCGGATCGCGTCGGCGTACCGGCGGAGGAGGTCTAGGAGGAAACCGCGCGATTGGGGGTGAACGCCTCCATGGCGACGCCGGCCCGGTTCAAGGTACGCCACGCGTCCTGCGGTTCGCCGCCGCGGTACCGGGCAAAGGCTAGGTTCCAGCGGGCCTCGTCGTCGTTGGGGTCGATCTCCAGCAGGGCGCGGCAGGCCGCTTCGACCTTGGGCCAACTCCTCAGACCCAACTGAATGGACACCACCCGGCGCAGCACGGTTGCCTGGCCAGGCCACAACGGTCCGGCATCGGAGAGCACCTGTTGTGCCAGCACATCGGCTCGCGCCCAGTCGCCGGCATCGACATAGCAGTCGATGGCCAGCAGCAGCAGACGCGGATCACCCCACCGGGCGGTTGCATCGGCCAGGACTTCGGCGGCGAGCCGCGGGTCGTCAAGCCGAAGGAGCTCGGCTCGCCGCACGGATGCCACCGGTGTGCGCGACTCCAACGCGCGCAGCCGTTCATCGGCGTCGGGTCCGGTGATGGACGTGACCTCGAAGGTCGTCTCGATGTCGGCCACCACCTGTGGGTGCCGGGAACGTAGGTCGTCCAACGCGGCCTGATCGGTGGCGCCTTCCATGGCCAAGCCGCGGAGCGCCTGAAGCTTCTCCTCGTCCGTCGTCGAGGCGTCGTAGACCGCCATCCACGCCGCCGTCGCCGCAGGCTCTGCGCCGTTGGCCGACACAGCGCTGGCGATCTCCGCCTCGACACGTTTGCGGACATATCCGTCGGGCGCCTGCGTGACCAGTTCCCGGGCCCGGGCGACTCTGCCGGTAAGGACCGCACCCATCGCGGCGAGGGGCAGGACCCGCGCGTCGGCGGCCTCGCCCGCGGTTGCTTGCCCATCGGGCGCGGGCCGGGTGATCGACCAGACCTGCTGCGGGTCGTCGGCGATGATCGCCGCTTCGGCGGCCACGGCCACCGCCTCGGCGCTGTCGCCACGCCATGAACGCCGCAGGTTCCGGGCACGCAGTGCCAGCTCGACGGAGCGGAAGGCGTCCCTCCACCGGCTGTCGCCGCCGCCCAACACCGACCGGGCGCGAAGCAGCCGGGCCAGTTGCAGCAGCAGTCCCGCGTTCGGCGTCTCGGTGGTGCCGGCCTCCAGCGCGGTGATTGCGTCATCGAGTCGCTGCTGCTGCACCAAGGCGCCCCCCAGGACGGCGAGGGCGGTGTCACGCTCCCAGGCGGTAGCCGGACTCCATCCGGCCAACGCGGCCTCCGCCTTGTCCCACGCGCCCGAACGGCCCAGGACGATGGCTTTGAGCAGCGGGTAGTCGGCGTCGATTCCCCCCGCCTGCGCCAGGAGTTCGGTGGCGTTGGTGGAGTCCTCACCCTCGATCTTCCAGGTCAGATGTGTCATGCGGATCAGCCAGTACGTACGGGGCGTCGCTCCCAGCCTCAACGCGGCCCGAAGTTGTTCGATGCCGGCCACGGCTTGATCGTGCGCCACGAGAATCTCAGCGACGACCAGCCGGCCGCCCGCCGGAAGCTCCTCCAGGACCGATGGGGGCGACGTGGCCCACTCCCGCGCCAGGACGCGTGGATCGATGCTGTCTTCGGTGAACGGAGCGACGACCTTCCAGATCGCCACCCGATCGTCACCGCTGGCAAGAATCAGCGCACGAGGATAAGGAGGCAACCGATCGACTCGACCACCGACACCGGCACGAGCAAGCTCTGCCTGGTCGAACCGTTGGTGAAGTCGACCCTCCACATCGAGAAGGTCATCTGTCGACGCCGCCTCGGGGCTCCTCTTGTCCCAAATGACCGCAACAGCGAGGACGACAAGCGACGCCATGACCAGGACAGCGACGGACCGGACCGGATGCCGACGAACGACGTCGAGCCACCCCGGCCACCGCCCCAACGCGCTCGCCGCGTTGACCGCGAACGCCAGCGGCACCGACAGCACAAACACGATCACCGTCGTCACCAGGGGCACCCAGTACCTGGGACGGCGCCTCGCCATCGCGAACCTCACCCATCCTGCTGACAGCACCTAATGATCAAGGATCGATGTCTCGGCCAGCTTGCGTCGTCGGCTGCTCCAGCACAGGACGCCCGAACCAGCGATCATCACCAACCGTAGACGCGAGGTGCGACACAACCGGTTGACCACGCCGCGACAGCGACGCATCGAGGACAGGTCCCACCAAGCCCGGGCAACGTAGTGTACGTTTCGATTGAATATGATCTTGTGCTTCTTGGCCGTTCCGTGTGGCTGCCGTGGCCGGCGCATCGCCGACCGGCGGCATGACTCCGATGGTGCCAGGGGTGCACTCCGGGGGTGTGATCACGTGGCGACCAGAATGTCAGACCCGACCGGTCGATACGCATTCCAGGAAGGTGGGCTGCGGTGACCGGGGTGGAGTTGATCGTGGCGGCGTTGGTCGCTGGCGCCAGCGCCGGGCTCACCAACAGGAGCCATCGTGGGATGAGCCGAGCGAAACAATAGACCAAGCTGATTGCGGCGACACCCGACCGTGCCGTCGATCGTGACGACCGGGATCCGGCGCGGCGTCTGCGGCGCATGCAGGAGTCGATGGACGGCAACGGCAGCTGGGCCGCCACACAACGGGTCATCGCCGCGCACGGCACCGACAACCTGGTGCTCCTGGCCGACGGTCGTACCCCGTTCGAGGTGTTCCACGACCAACGATTCCTCGTTCCCTCACCCAGCGGACAGGTGTCGAGGGAGATCACTCGCGAACGTGCCCGGTCGGAGGCTGGCGCGCGAACGCTGGGGCGGCACTTGCGCGGGTGGCCGTCCGACGGCTCGCCGTCGCCGCCAGCCGGTCTTGACTTGCTGTCTTGACTTGCTATCTTGACTTAATGTCTTGACTGTGTAGCATGGCAGCATGACAAGGGCGGACCGTATCATCCCAACCGGAACTTGCTGGTGCGGCTGCGAGAGGGAGACTGCGCTAGGCGCGTTCTTCGTTCAAGGCCATGACAAGATCGCCGAGGCCGCGGTCCTTGATCTGCACTTCGGTGGCAGCGTCGCCCAGCTTTTGCAGGACAACGGCTACCACCCAGGCAATCCAGTGATCAAGGCCGCGTGGCGGGCTGAAGTCTGGGATGCGTGCGCCTGCGGCTACCACGGCCGGCCAGCCAGCGTCGCGCGCCATCTCAAGCAGCATGGAGGGGATCCGGCGCACCGAAAGAAGAAGCGAGTCCGCCGCGCGGCGAGTTGAAGGCTGGCAGCCGACCATACCTAGTCAAGAGCCAGGCTCGACCGCGAAGCCACTGTAATGCTGCGGAACGCGACAACCGAACCTACTGGTGAGGAAGCGAGTTAGGGGGTGAGCTGATGCGGCGCACCGCATCGCAGTTCGGTCTCACGGACGAGCAGTGGGACAACGCGAAGCGACAGGTTCGCTCCGCAATACTTGAAGCCGCCTACGACCGCCGGATGACCTGGTACGGCGAAGTCGCCGCGCGGGTCGACCTATTTGATCTCGAACCATACTCGGCCCTCATGAACCACCTGCTCGGAGCGGTGTTCGAGGATGAGCGCGATGCAGGACGACCGGCTCTGACATCCATCGTGACGCACAAGTACGGCGACAAGGAACCTGGCTCGGGCTTCTACGCCGAGGCGCGCGCACTCGGCTACCGGTTCACAGAGCCGTTCATCTTCTGGGCCGAGCAGGTGCAGAACGTGTTCAAATGTATGGGCGCCCCGACGGCCGCCGCTAGTCGCCAATCAACATCGGGTTTGCCTAATTCAGGCAGGGCCAACCGCAACGCGGTAAGGTGTCTGGCTGTGCACATCGGTCCGCACGCCGACGCCCGGCAACCCGGTCGGGAGCCAGGCAATCGATCGAGTGTCTCGTGAGATATCCGAATTCTGGAGAAGGACGGCAGCGGTACCTGGACGGTGGAGCTGTGCGAATGTCGTGGGCGACGAGGCGCCGCGGGTAAGGCTGGGCACGCCTACGCCACGGAAACCGACGCACGCGTCACCCTTGCCGCGATCTACCAGCTCAGCCGGCACCGCGCGCCACTGCCCACCTGGGACCCGCACAGGTTGGAATCGGGGCGATGGCGGGTGGGTGTCTGCCAGCCCACGGTGCAGGATCTGCGTCAGCGGGCGCCTGCTGCCGCCCGGCGTCAGAACGCCGCCGTACCGGGCCTACCGCCCCTCGCGGGACAGTGGGCCGTCGAGGACATCCGGTTTGTAGCGGCATGCAACAGGGCCCACCGTGCGGAGATGTAGAGCGGGTTGGACCGGCGTCGTAGCCGGCGCTAACTTCGGCGATCCGGTCGTCCTCGCGGCGTCGTATAGGACCACGATGCGGCGCCGTCGGCCGGGGGTGATGTCCGCCGAGCAGAGGCCCTGTCGCCTGGCCATACTCGGGCGGGGTTGGGGAGCCCTGCCCGACGGAGTGCCGGTTCCCGGGGGTCGGCCGCCCGGCTCCGGGGACGGCGGACCGGGCGGGCGGGCGCGCGGATGGTGGGCAGGTTGGGGCGCTTGCAATGTCGTGGCATGTGGGCGGAGCGTGCCGTCGACGCCGAATGTCGTTGACCGGCTTTTCGCGGGTTGGCTACCGTGGATGGGCGAGCCCCGGACCGACCGATGAGCTTTGGCCTATCGCCGGGGCCTTCCCATGCCGAGCCCCGGCACCGGCCGCTGCTTGCTCAGCGAAGCCCGGGGACGATGTCGTTGAGGTGGTCGAAGGACACCGGCCGGTCCAACCGGTCGAACGTGCGCGAGGCCGGGGTGCGGTCCGGCCGCCACCGCACGAACTGGGCGGTGTGCCGGAACCGGACGCCCTCCATGTGGTCGTAGCGGACCTCGACAACCCGCTGCGGCCGTGCCCGGGTCAGGCCGGCGTCGAGACGAGTCGCCGGGGATGGGTGTGACCGACACGGCCGCCGCCTCGTTCAGGCCGGCCGGTAGGTTGCCGGCATGGCAGGCCAGCCGACCGGGACGGTTGTGGACATCTACACCGATGGGGCGTGTAGCGGCAATCCGGGTCCGGGCGGGTGGGGCGCGGTGCTGCGCTACGGCGCGCACGTGAAGGAGCTCTACGGTGGGGAGCCGCAGCCGACCACGAACAACCGGATGGAGCTGATGGCCGCTATCGCGGCGTTGGAGAGCCTGACCAGGCCGGTTGCGGTGCGTCTGCACACCGACAGCGCGTATGTGCGTGACGGCATCACGAAGTGGTTGGTGAACTGGAAGCGCAACGGTTGGCTGACCGCCGACCGGAAACCGGTCAAGAACGCGGATCTGTGGCAGCGGCTGGAGACCGCCGCCGCCCGGCACCGGGTGCACTGGCTGTGGGTCAAGGGCCACGCGGGCAACCCCGGCAACGAGCGTGCCGACGCCCTGGCCAACCGGGGCGTGCGGGAGTGCCGCGCCTGATGTGCCGCCGGGATCGGGCAGCCGTCGGCCGCCCCGCGGCTGACAAACTGGGACGATCGGCTGTGCGAGGAACTGGGGACGTACACAACCTTGGGCCAGGGGGTAGCGAGTCCCCCACGCTGCGCGGGAACTCACCGGTGGTCGATGTCCTGTCTGGGCGTGCCAGGTGCGGCGGCGTCGGTGGTCGTCCAGGCTTACCCGGCGGATTAGTTCAACTCAGCTGCAACTGGCAAACCAGCGCCGACCGGCCCGGCCACGAAGCGGCACCATGCTGCCGCCCAACTGCGACCGGTGGCCGAAGATGTGGAACTTGCAGTCGTTCTGCAGACCGCTTGATCGCGGCGCACCGTAAGCTGATCAGCGCAGCACCGCGCTGATCGATGTCGACGACAAGGATCCGCGCGTCGATCGTTTTCATGGACTCCGTCGGGGGCGGGGACCGGGTCGGTGTGACCGCAGCGGAACAGTCGAGTCGTTAGTCCTTCCGTCGAGACGAGCATCTCGTGCGGTGGCCTGCCGGTAAGTCCTGACGACGGCTGAGATCTCCTGACCTGAGGGCCGGGCTGCCAAGATCAATGAGGCTAGCAGCTCCTTTCGGTTTGTCCTGTCCCCGACCGTCTCCGCGAGGGCGACGAGCGCGTCGAGTCGATCGCTGAGGGGCAGCGGCAAGGCCAGACCGACGTTTCCCTCAGGACACTCGCAAAGAAGGGCATCGGCGCTGATTCGACGCCGCGTGGTCATGTACCGACTCCGGACACCGAGGTAGCATATCCGCAGTCACGTGTCTAACACATATCTATCACGTATTAGGCTCCTGCGGTGGAGTGAGCCGACCCCGCGTCGGTAGTCTCCCGGTCGGTGTTGGGCTGTGGGAGTGTGAGAGGTGCTAGCGTTCTGATGGCCAGGCAACTCGACGACGCTCGGGTCTTCAGGCCGAGCCTCATCAACCCCGCCAACTTCCTCATCGCCACAAGAGATACCGGTTACAAGACCACCGCCTTGGCGATCGCGGAACTGGTTGACAACTCGCTCCAGGCCGAGGCGCGCCAAGTAGCGGTGGACGTACGGCCCGGTTCCGACGCTGGATACCCGATCGAGGTCTGGGTGACGGATGACGGCATCGGGATGAGTCGGGCGGTCTTGATGCGAGCGTTGACCTTCGGGGGGTCGAGTCGTTTCGGCGATCGGTCCTCGCTGGGTCGGTACGGGATGGGCCTGCCGAATGGAGCCTTGAGTCGTGGTCGTCGTGTTGAGGTCTACACCTGGCAGGGCCACGACGTGTTGTGGAGCCGGCTGGACCTCGATGAGGTGGTCGAAGCCGGGTCCAGGACGCTGCCGCCGGTGGAGCGCGTGAAGCGGCCCCCGTTTGTCCCTTATACCCCAACCGGTACCGTGGTGCGCCTGCTGCGCTGCGATCGAATCGAGTACAAGCGACCGTCCGCTTTGGTCCGAAGGCTTGAGGAGGACCTGGGAAGGATCTATCGACGCTTCTTGGTGAAGGGCCTCAACCTGCAGGTGAACGGTCGCGCGGTAGTAGCCGTTGATCCGCTGTTTCTCCAGCGCTCGTCAAGGATGACCGGCGGCAGGCCGTTCGGGGACGTGCTCGTCTATCAGGTGCCCGCCACAGCAGGCACCGGGAAGGTTATGGTCAGATTCAGTGAGCTACCCATCGATCGATGGCATGCCCTGCCAGCGGAGGAGAAGCGGCAGATGGGTGTGACCAACGGCCCCTGCGTGTCGGTACTTCGCGCGGGCCGGGAGATCGATCGAGGTTGGTTCTTTATGGGTAGCAAGCGGCGGGAGAACTACGACGACTGGTGGCGGTGCGAGGTCAGCTTTGATCCCAATTTGGACGAGATGTTCGGTATCACCCATGCCAAGCAGGCAGTCTCTCCTACGGACGAACTGCTGAAGATCCTTGTGCCGGATCTCGAGTCGATCGCGCGGGCGCTCAACGGCCGGGTCCGCCAGCGGTTTCAACTGGTCAAGGCGACCGCGCCGCTGGGCGCGGCGGAAAGACAAGCTGGCCGGGCGGAGGCCTCTCTCCCGTCGATTCCAAGGCGCAGGGACGCGATCCCCGACGTACTCAAGGATCTTGTGGATAGCTACGGTCTGGGAACACCGGGACAAGAGTCGCCGTACCGGATCGTCGTGGCCGACTTGCCCACTACCTCGGCGTTCGAAATATTCGTGCGCGGTGGCAGTCTGCTGTTGTTCCTCAACGCAAAACACCCTCTGTATCGAGACCTCTACGGTCCGTTGGCCATGAGTGACTCGACAAAAGATCAGGAAGTCGCAAAGCAGGTTGCTCTCACAGTCCTAGCGGCTGCGCGGGCCGAGGCCGGCACCCGGAAGATCGCCGAGCGAGGGCAAGCTCGACGCCTGCGGCAAACCTGGGCGGACGTGCTCGCTACCTTCATGAACGCCTGAAATGACCGTCGACTGGTACGCGCTTCCCGCCCCGGCCAACTGGGCACGATCGGACCGACGATCGTTTACGTCGTTGGCACAAGCCCTTGCATCCCCATCATCGAGTGGCGACCAGGCCGTCGAGTCGGCGAGACGTAGCTGTCTGCATCCGGAGCGCCCCAGTCTGGCCGCTGCGGCGCACGTCCTATGCGACCTCGCCAGCCAGGGCTGGTCGGTTCGGATCGACGACACCGATGTGGTCTTGGTAAACCCACCGGAAACGGCCGGCCACCCAGCAGACGAGAAGAGGCGTGTTCGCGACCAGGAACTCCTGAAACGGGACGAGCAGTTATCGTCGCCGTCGGTGCGGCGCTTCATCGCCGAGATGGAGAAACCCCGCGAATTCGATGGCAGCTTCGTTTCCATCTTTAGCCTTATGCGCGATGGTCGCGAACTGAGGACGGCGCTGGAAGGTGCCGCTGCGCAGATAGCGCAGGATCCTTCCCACCTACGGGCGGTCATCGATCCCTACGTCCAGGTTGTGGAGACTGGCGTGCGGTGCACATACACTGGTCTCCGGCTCGGCGACATCTGGCGGTATTTCCGGCACACCTGGACCAACCAGTACACCAGTACGCCGGGCCGAACGCTGACGATCCTAGTGCGTGACCGCGCTGCGCCCTTTCATCCCGTCATTGGGATCGCAGCACTTGGCAGCGCGGTCGTCCAGATTAGGGAACGCGACGACTGGATTGGATGGCAGCCCGACACGTTCCTGACTGCCCTAACCAAGGACCCAAGCCTGCGAATGGCTCGTTGGGTTGTACAGCGGCTCGATGGCGCCCTCGGCGAGTTGTATCTGGACGACCTCATCAAAGACGGCCTCTATTGGCCGTCGCTGTGGGAAGCACCCACCGCCGAGGCTGTCGAACGGCTGCAAAAGGAGGCAGATGCGCGTCGCCGCGACCACCACCGCTTCGTACGAGCGTCCGACTTCAAGAAGGTACGAGACGTCAGCGACCCCGATGTTTGGCGCAGTCGCGCTGAATCCGACCTATTTCGGAGCAAGCGCTGCCTGGCCTTGGCGGACCTGCTACGCGCCCGCGCGGCGCTCGACCAGTTCCTCTACCCAAAGCCCAGCCGAGATGGGCTGGGCCAGGCGCTTGACGATGCCAAGGGCAAGCGTGCTATCGCCATGGTCTTGCGGCGAGCGAAAGCGGAGTCAGTGGGCACCGAGATAGCCGATCTCACCGTCTGCGGTGCGGTGGCTCCCTACAACGCGCTTCTAGGCGGCAAGTTGGTCAGCATGCTAGCCGTCAGCCCATCCGTTGTGCGCGCCTACCATCGACGGTACGCGGACTACTCTAGTGAGATCGCCTCTTCCATGGCTGGTCGACCCATCCGACGCCGAACAAACTTAGTGTTCGTCGGGACGACCTCCCTCTATGGATCAGGGGCGAGTCAATACAACCGCATCCGTATCCCTGCCGACGCCCTGGGCGGCAAGGGGGGCATCGAGTTCCGTCAACTCGGACGCTCCCGATCCTTCGGCACGTCGCATCTTTCTGCGGACGCGGTGAGCTCTCTCGTCCGCCTTGCAGAGCAGAGCCAGACCGGGGTCCGCGTAAACAGCATCTTCGGAGAAGGCGTCAACCCGAAGCTTCGGAAGGTTCGGCACGGCCTTGACCTGTTGGGATGGCCCTCCGACGAACTGCTGCAACACGGTCGTCAACGGATCGTCTATGGCGTCCGCCTGGTCGGTAACCTGTTGTCATATCTCCTCGGCGTTGACAGCGAACCGAGCTACCTATTCCGGCGCACGTCCGCGGGTGACGTGAAGACGATCTCGGAATGGTGGATGCACCGGTGGCTGGTGCAACGAATTAGGTCAGCCGATGTACTTGATGCTGTTGTGGAGCATCAGCTCAATCGGCCCGTCCGTCACGGCGCGCGTGTGCTGCTGCCACCGTTGCGGCCGTCGAGCAGCGGCTAGCTGGAGTCCTCGAGCACGAAGATCTCCGACGCCTGGGTCATGGAGCCGATCGACACGGGCGCATCCGGATCGCGTCCACGCAGAAGGTTGAGCGCTCGGATGCGGCTACCAGCTCGGAGGACTGTCGCCTCGGAGGAGGTACGCAGAAGCAGCGTTGGACCGTCCACATCCACAGCCAACAGCCAACTACGTGGACCGTTCTGACTGATGACGGTGCCTTCACAGTCGAACCACTGCGGTTCCTCGTCTGTTGATCCGGCCGGCCCCACTCGGCCAGGACCTGCCCAGTAGGCGTCACACAGCTGACGAACACCACACAGCCTGCACATCGGCAAGGATGGACGGGCGGCAGGGGGACGTTGCTGCAAAGCGGTCTCCGCTGCTTGGACACGAGCAATGAGGTGGGAAGCGAGCTCATTCAGTTCGGCGGCGCTTGGCGGATCGACAGCGACGTCGTGCGAAGTGTAGGAAACTGTCAGCCGAAGAACGGGAAATGAGGTCGGATTAAGCTCCGAGTCGTGGTTCCACAACAGCGCATATATTCGCAATTGATCGGAATGGTCCGGCTTCGGTGCGCCAGTCTTGTAGTCGGTGATGCCGCATGCTTCATCACCGATGGTTATCAGGTCGACCCGCCCTCTGAACCGGAGGCTGGCCGCCTGCAACTCGACTTCCGGATAGGACCCCTCCCGAAGCGGACCCCGCCGCGATGACGAAGAACCGCCCGTCCCGGCGCCGGCCGACGGCTGGAGCAACGTGCGGGCGACGATGTCCTGTGCCCGCTGGCGCATGTCCGGTACCTTCGCCAGAAGCGCCACTCGCAGTTCGTGGACATAACGGGAGGAGCGAGGGTTGCCGGCCAGCGGCTCCAGCAACTCGGCGATAACGCGTTCAGCGATATGGGAATAACCCCCCAACTCCTTCAGAGCAGATACTGCGGAGGGATCTGCCAATGATGTGCAGTTGCGAGCGTGCAAGGCGCGCAAGACGATTTCAATGACTCGATGTATTGCCTCCCCCAGCAGGGTAGGGACAATGAGGTGATCTCACCGAGGTAGGTATCCGTGCTCGAAATGGGTGAGCACAAGGGCGGCTTTCGCGATATCGCCGATGCGGCTGGGACTGGCGGTGATGTGCCGCAGGACGCGCCGGCGGCCTACCAGCAGGGCGAAGCCGCGTTCGCCGAGGGCGCGCATCGCGCGGAGCAGCTTGTTGTAGGTGCGGTTGTCCACGCCGAGCCGGTGCCCGTCGGTGGGCTGCTTGAACGGGACGTGGATGCCGATGCCGGCGCCGTCGTAGCCGGGGTCGGCCAGGGTAGGCAGGCCCTGAGCGGCTGCGGCGTACAGCGCGCCCAGGGCGTGCTCCTGCGCACAGGTCAGGTCGTGCACCGACCCGGGTTCGACCGGTCCGACCCAGATCGGCAACCCGTCCGGGCGCATCACCGCCTGGATGTTGCCGCCGAAGTCGTGGCGCTTGCCGGAGTACCACACGTCGATGAGCTCACCCTTGCGGCTGACCGTCTTGGCGCGGCATCGGTCGGTGTCGACGATCTTCCCGTCCAGGATGACGTGCGAACATCCCTCCTGCTGGACACGTCGCAGGGCGTCGGACAGCTCAGGAGCCTCAACAGCCAGCACCGCCACCGCCTCGTCCCGGTAGCGGTAGCCGGTGGCCCGGCTGATCCCGAACCCCGCGGCCAACACGGTGAGGTCTTCCCGCTTACGGAACCAGACCAGCGCGAACAGCGCCTGCTTCCCGCAGCTCAGCGCCCGGCTGCGCCGTCGGGTACCGCGAGCACGGCGCCGGGCGGCCAGCAGCGAAGCGACGTAAGCGACCAGTTCTCGGGGTACGTCGGTGAGGTAGGCCGGCGGGCGCGGTGTCGGTGTTTCCACCGGTCGTTTCCCGCCGGCCCCCTCCCGAACCCGGCGTACCGGTCTCGCGGTACCGGGCTCTCCACGTGTTCTCGGTCGTTGGTCAGCCGCTGGTGGCGGCTGCCGGTGTCGGAGTCCATGGGGTTGGGATCTTGCTGCCGCGGTAGCGGTAGCGGGTCACCGTGACGCTGGATGCGCCGGTGAACGCCACCCCGTTGTGGGCGAATCTCCATCCGCGGTCGCAGAAGCGACGGCGCATGTTCTTCAGCGACAGTCCGGTTCGGCCCTTGTACTTCGCCCGCGTCCAGCGCATTAGCCGACCCCAGGCGTGGTGGTCGACGGCGCTGAACGTGGTCTTGGACACGCCGTGCCGGAAGTAGTTCGCCCACCCCGCCAGGGTCCTGTTCAGGCTGAGGATCAGCTCGTCCAGGTCTTCGTGGCGGGTTGATCTGTACGTCTTCGCCGACACCTTGTCCTTGATCGCCTGAACGGCTTTCCGGGATGGCGTCGTGTAGACGTAGTGCTTTTGTGTGCCTCTCTTCCGCAGTCTGCGGATGGTGAAGCCGAGGAACACGAAGCCCTCGTCCAGGTGGACCACCCGGGTCTTCTCCGGCGCCAGCCGCAGCCCCATGGGCGCGATCACGGCAGACACCTCCTCGCGCAGCGCTTCGGCATGGCGCCGGTCACCCGACACCATCAGGACCAGATCATCCGCGTAGCGGATAAATTTCCAGTTGCCTATGCCTTGCCGCCTGCGGTTGGCCCGCTGCCGAAAGCTACCCATCTCCTGCTGCCATTGCTGGTCGAAGTGTTCGTCCAACCTGGACAGTGCGATGTTGGCCAGCAGCGGGGAGAGGATCCCGCCTTGGGGGGTTCCAGTGAGGGTGTCTTCCCGGTCGCCGGACTCGGTGAGGACTCCGGCTTTCAGGAACGCCTTTATCCATGCGCACACCCGCTTGTCCTTGATCCGTTCCCGGAGCCGGGCCATCAACGCCGTATGATCGATTTCGTCGAAGCAGCGTTGGATGTCCGACTCGAAGACCCAGTGGTATCCGCTGGTCCCGAGATGGTGGATCTCAGCGATCGCGTCCTGCGCGCGGCGGTTCGGGCGGAACCCGTACGAGCACGGTTTGAAGTCCGCCTCGAAGATGGGTTCGAGCACCGCTTTCAGGCTTGCCTGCACCACTCGGTCGATCACAGTTGGGATCCCGAGCTGGCGGACCTTGGTTGACCTTGGCTTCGGGATGGTCACCCGCCGCACCTCGACCGGCCGGAACTCGCCGGACTTCAGCAAATGCCGGATGTGGTCCAGGAAAGCCCCGACCCCGACCACGGCCTCGATCCAGGCCACCGTGGCCCGGTCGATGCCCGCCGTCCGCGCTCCCTTGTTGGTGGACACGCGTTCCCACGCATGCACCAGAAACGCCGGGTCGTAGACGAGATTTGCCAGATCACCGAACCGGCGCTCAGGATCGTCGAGCGCCCACCGGTGCAGTTTGGTCTGCATCCTCCGTACTGCCGCCCAGGCCGAATCGACGCTCGGCCACGAGTCGGCGGCGCCGGTGTTCACCGACGCGTCTTCGGACATTGCCGTCCCTCCCTGATTTGAACACGCTGCCGCCCTTCCCCATGCGCACGGGCTTTCCCCGGCTCGGAGTACTACGGCGGCTCCGCCACACCCGCGACCTTCGGCTGGCGTCGCACGCCTATCCGCCCCTGCCAGCCTGGCCGGCCAGCACTGAACGGAACGCGTCGCGGATGCTTCCCACGTTCACTGATGCCCGGTTGACGAGTTAGGCACCCGGCTCTACCCCTGCGGCATCGCCACGGCTACGCCGTAGTCATTCACCGTGGCCTCCCGGCCCGGACACGCTAGACCCCGACCGAGAGTTCCCCGCCCGTGATGAATGAGCGGGTGCGCACCGCAAACCAGCCAATCCACCGGATTACAGCTGGCATCGTGTTAAGAGGCGTAACGCAACCGGTTCCTCGCGTATACCTTCTCGTCTCGCTCACCGCACCCGACCCGTCCGGCAGTACCGGATCGGCGCGACTTCGTCGAGGCTGCTCCCACCCCGTCCCGGCGACCCCAGGACGCGGCTGCCTCCAGCTTCACCCCGCCGCTACGACGGCAAGGAGATGGCGGTCTCTCACCCCCATCCGGGAGCACCAGCGCCTCGCGGCGCACAGCATGGCACCATAGGCAATCACGTGGAGTCCTTCGGGTCGATGGTGGTCTTGTGGTGAGAACCCATCTACCTGGGACTCCACGCTTCTTCCACCACCGTCCGATATGGACGGTTTACCCGTGTCGCTCCAAACGACCTTCAGCGCTTGGTGAGATCACCTCAATGGGTCGCGGTGGGTAGCCCTGCCGAGCCCAGATTTGTGGATAGCTGGCCCGGCGAAGCATCCAGCGGCGTGGACATTCCTCCGCTTCCTTCAGGCTCGAATAGCTCCAGGCCCGCGGCAGGTCTGGCCATCGCCCTGACGAGTCTTGAACGCCGGTGTCGAATCCGCCCCGTTCGTTCATCAACAGACCCTCGCGATTACTTGTCCGCTGGCGAAAGGCAGGTTGCGCGAGATGACAATCTCGTCGATCAGAATCACCGGGACAAGGCTTCCGTACTCCTTCGCATCTCGCAGCTTCTCGTCGGTCGCGTGGTCGGGTGTGAGCGGGCCGTGGATACCGATGATGAATTCGCGCCCGCCGGACCGGACCAGGATGGGCGCCTCGACCGAGCCGATGCCGACCAGGTCGATTCGTGCGTTACGCGCTAGGCTGACGCCGTCAAGGCCTTGGCGGCTGAGGTCCTCAAACAATCGGTCGGCGGCCAGTTCCACTCTCGCCTTGTCGAGGCTTGGCGCCTCGCCGCGGACGAGGTACCGCAACAAGCTCGCTCCGAGATGCCTGTCGAGCAAGTCATGTTCGAAGCGGTTCTTGAAGCTGCGCAAACACCGGTAGCAGGACCGGTCGCAGTTGGCAGGACAGTGTTCGAGGAGACGTATCGTCTCCTCGAACAACGTTCGACCCAACCCGCCGATCCGGCGCGCGAAGCCAGCGCCACCGGCCAAGGTGTCATAGATATAGATCTCCGCTTCAAGGCCCGCGTGGCCGCCTGGGCTAAGCGCGGGCCTGTACTCCGCTTGGAGTTCTCCCGACTCGATCTCCAGCCGTTGGGTCGCTGCGATGGTAAGGGCCTCGGACACGGTCCGCAAGGCGACCTCCGTAGCCAGGAAGCCCGGCCGCAGCGTCAGCGGCCGTTCGACTCGAACTGAGACAAGCAAAACGTCGGAGATGAAGTCTGTCCCGAGGACGAGCCCTCGCGTCGAGGCCGAACCTTGGCACGTCGGTTCCTTGAGGTCGGGGTAAGGCTTGGGATGGGGGCCAACGACGGTCGCGGTGGGGATGGCGGTCGGCTCGATTAGGCCGCAACGCGTGCAGTAGGTATAGCCCTCGCGCCGGGGGCCGGTGTTGGTGACCAGGAGGTGTGTCCGGTCGTAGTACTGGCGGATGCCTGGTGTGACCGGAGCCCAGTTGCTCGGGTCGGCCGGCCCCGGCGCAACAAGCTTTGCCCTGGTGGCATAGCTTCGGGCCGGTTGATCGTCTAGTGACGTGCCCTCTTCGACAAACTGCGGGTGGGCGAATCCTGGCGGCCGGATCCAGTTCTTGGCTGCCCCAAAGGTCGCCTCGGACCCGCATGCGGGGCAGTCTCGGAGTTCACCGCGCTCCGCTTCCGCGTCGGTCGCGGTCATCGCGTAGTGGCACACCCGGCACTCGAAGTAGAGTTGACGCTCCTGCCAGGCGCGAAAGCGATCGCTGGACATCGGCGAGAACAGTGCGCCCGATGTCCACAGCTTTCCGTCGATCCAGATCTCCTTGCCGGGGGCGTACTGCGTGAGGGCGATCGGAAGGCCTTGGCTCGGGGCGTACCGGTACTCCGGCCGGAAACGCGTTGACCGCTCGCGATCAAAAACGTAGAAGGACACCACGTCGGTGGGGAACGCATAGCGTGGCAGAACCCCCTTGTAGAGGAGGCGGTCGAGGAGGTTCTCGACTGCCAAGCGGGGGTCGGTGCGCTCCTCGCCTTCCTCAGCGGGAGCCTCGACCACGGTCGGTTCGTCCTCGCCGGACTGGTCGGAGGCAGCCTGCGGACCGTCCGTGATGGCAGCGTCAACGTCGCCGATGGCGTTGTCGACGGCTGTCAGGGTTGCACCGACCATGTCGGCGAGCAAGGCTTCGCGCTCTCTCGGCGACAGCTCAGTCGGCAGCCAGTCGCGGACCTCGCGAACGAGCGCGACTTCGTTTTCACGTAGCCAGGCCTCGAAATCCCGGCGGTTGAGCAGCGACGTTGAGCCGACGAAGCCGGCTACCGTGCCGAGTACCTCAAACAGTTGTGGCTGTTCCTCGGGACGGATCATGGGCAGCCGGGCCTGATGGTAGCGCTGAAACAGGAACGCTGTGACGTGGCGTCGGGCGATTTCGGCGTTGTCAAGGGTGAGGACCGGGTCCACCACGGCGCCTCTGATCATGGCGTCTGGTTCGGCGAAGTAGTGTTCGTCGTGGCTGTCGGCGCTGCCGAACGCCACGACAGTTGCCACGGCGTTGCCTCGGCGTCCAGCGCGACCGGACCGTTGCTGGTAACTTGCCCGCGACGGTGGCATGTTGCGCAACGCGACGCCCGAGAGGGTGCCGATGTCGATGCCCACCTCCATGGTGGTCGTGCAGGAAAGAACGTCGATCGCGGCGCGGGGTTGTTCGCCGGGTCCGGGAACACCCAGATCGATGTCCTGGAAGAGCAACTCGTGCTCTTCTCCCTTGGAGAAGACCTCGTCGGCCTGAGCGGCGTTGAGTTGGGCGGTGTGCTCAGCGGCGATGATGGCCATCGGCGTTTCGGGACGATCGCTGAGTGCCCGGATCGAACTGGCGCGGTAGTAGCCCTTACGCGCCGTGAACACGGCATCCGTGTCGGGGTCGATAACGATCACTCTGTCGCGTCCACACGTGACGCACTTCGTCGATCCGGGGAAGGGACGCTGGGTCGTTCGGCACGCCTGGCAGTAGCCCCAGTCTGAGGACAGGTCGACCGCGAGGTTCGCTGCGCGGATCCGGTATTTTCTTGGCGCGACAACCTCGCAGAAGATGTCAAGCAGGGCCGGGATCCAGTTGCGCTCGAACGTCTTCTTGGCTTCCCGGTCGGCTAGCCATTGGTCGATAGGGCGGAACTTGCCGGAATGTGGCCTAACGCCTCTGGTTGTCTGCCACCAGCTCGGATTCATGTTCTGGAACCAGATGCCGGCGGTTGGACTCGCCCACTGCGAGAGCCACAGGCGGGCCAGCGCTAGCCGTTGCGGCTCAGTGGTCGCAACGCCAGCCACTGGGGGTAGCTCTTGCAGCCGCCCCTGAAGGTTGCGCCGTTCGCGAAGCGATGCCAGTCCGAGGGACTGCAGCCCGTAGTAGCGGTCGGTGAGGGTGGCAACCATGCCCCGTAGCAGCGACTGGGGAGGCGGCTCGGACCGCACGTTCAGCAGTTGGAGGAGTTCGGCCGGGTTGTGCAGGGCGTCGCGGTCGAGTGCGGCGGCGACCTCGCGCATGGCGTGCAGCGACTCCGTGCCCTTCAACTCCGGCCTCAATCGCACGGACAGCAGCCGTGCGCCAACGAGCACGGCGAGGTAGAGATCTTCGAGGGTCAGGGACGGCGACAGCATGTCCACGTCGTTCAGTTCACGCCACCCCCTCAGGATCAGGGGCCGGAGCACATCGCGCATCGAGTAGGTCTGCAGGTTCGGGGCTAGGCGGGCGGCGGTCTGACGGGAGTCGGAGAAGGCAAGCACTTTGCGGCCGCGCAGGGGAGCGAAGTCAGAGTAGGGCTGCGCGCCCGGGGGTTGTACCTCGATCTGCCGCGTAATCAGGGCCTGGAACGGTTGGTCGCCCTTCGTTTGGTGATCCTGCACCGACGACCGGCCGTAGCCAGCGGCGGTGCCGCACACGCCGCACGGCTTGAACTCCCCACCCGCAGCCGATCCGCCCTCGTCATCGGCGTCGTTGGTGGCATCCATGGAGCGGTTAAGGCGAAGGAAGACCTGCCGCATCCGATCGCCAAACGCCATGGGATTGAGCCGGCCCGTTGTCAGGTCCAACTCCGCCGGCTCGACGGGGCCGATCGGCTCCTCCAGCAGCAGGTCCACGGGTAACAACTCCATGACTTGACCGGCGACCGACATGAAGCCTCCACCAGGTTCGTTCCACAAGAAGCGTGGCTCCTGAAGGTTGTCGGTGTAGGCGCGGGCGTAGGCCGACCCGCAGTTTCGGCAGGTGTACAGCTCAAACACCCGGGCTCCGCAGGCGCAGGCGGCCAGTGGCTGGGAGTACAGCGCGCCGACCGGGCCTCCGCGATGCTCGTCGGTGAGGGCGGAGCAGTTCTGGTCGACACACGCCCAAAGGCCGGGTAGGCCGCGAAAGAAGGCGTGGATTCGGCAGGGAAGGAGGCCTGGTTCGCCGACAGAACGCCGCGCGGTGCTGCCCAGTGCGATCAGCGCCGTGACGGCCCGCTCGGCCAGGTCGGCGTCTGCGGTGTCAAATATCCTGCGTCCGAGTTCTTCAAGGGGTGTCGCCTCCTTCATGGTCAGGTTGACCAGGAGGCTCATCGGTGGAAAGTCGTGTAGGGCCTGGTACAGTGCCGGCGCGACTGCGTCGGCGCCGCCGTCCGCACCGCGGTAGGCGAGGAATCCGCGTACGGCGTCCAAGCGGCCGGGGTCGTTGTCTGCGGCGTAGAACACGTCGAGTGCCACGTTGGCCAGTGCTTGCGCGTCGGCTTCCGACCCCAGCGCCGCTGCCGGTCGGAGCGCGAGCGTGCCTTGCACGGTGTCGAAGTCGTCGGGCTTCTTGCCGACGAGTTGGGCCGCGAACTCTCGAGCGTAGTTCCGGTCGCTGAAGCTGGCGCTGGTGCAGATCACCTGAAGCCGGTCGGCCGTGATGCCCAAACGAGCGCGCAGCCGGCGCAGCAGCAAACCAACCTCTGCGCCCGCCGCGCCCCGGTACAGGTGTGCCTCATCGACGACCAACAGCAGCCGCTCGTGGGGGTTGTCGGCGAGCCATTCACGGGTTGCATCGAAAATGGGCCGCTCCAACGGACGCATGAGCATGTACTCGAGCATGGAGTAGTTGGTGACGAGCAGGTCGGGAGGGCTTCCCAGAACCTCGTGCCGGGTGAGTAACTCGGGGTCTTCAGGACGCAGGACGGCTCGAACGAACTCGCCCTCCCGGTTCTGCCACCGTTTGCCGCTCTCACCGAACCATCGACGTAGATCGGGTTTGGCCGGCCACTTGCCACGGCTCTGCAGGCTCGCGACTAAGTCACGGGCACGCTCATGTTGGGGTGAGCGGGGATCAGCTGCCTGCTCGAGCAGCGAGACGTAGAACCGTTCGATCGAGCGGAGTCGGATCTGGTCCTTCTCGGCTGTGCGCACCCCCGGGTACAGCGTGCGACTGGTGTACCGGGCGAAGCGGGCTGGCCGTCCGGCCCACGCGGTGAACTGGGTCGTCACCCTGGGGTCGCCGATAAGGGACCGTAGCCGGCCGAGTTGATCGTTGACGAGGGCGTTCATGGGATAGAGCAGCAGCGCCCGCAGCGCGGGTGTTGCGAACGACTTCGGCCTTCCTTCTGCCTCGCTGGCAAGCTTGGCCAGGATCGGGAGAAGGAAGGACTCAGTCTTCCCCGACCCGGTCCCCGTCGTGATCACGAGGCTCCTGCCGTCCCTGGCCGTTGCTTCCAACGCGGTCGCCTGGTGGACGTAGGGCGGGTCGTAGAGAAGCTGGGGCCAGCCCTGGGCCGGACGTGCCATGACCTCGAACAGGGACTTCGCCGACGCTGGGATATCGAGGTCGCCGAACTGGCGCGACACCGTGTATCGCGGCGTGCTCTCGATGTACGGAGCTCGAAAGAGTACGCCCTCCTGCTCCAGCAATACCCGTCGTTGGGCGATCAACGCGGGGTGCCCGACGTGATAGGTGGCTTGGATGTAGTCCTGAAGGGCACCGCGGATCTGCGTGATCGTCTCAGCGATCGTCAGGCTGCTAGCCGTCATCGTGGCTTCCTTCGGGCGAGTCGGTGGTCATCCAAAGCCTCTCGCGGAGGAACCGGCGTTCCTCGTCGATCTCGTCGTCAGGGACGCCGTAGGAGAACAGGGCGCCCCGTGATCTCAACAACGGGGTACCGATGACGTCCAAACGTCGCTGGGCCCAACTCGGCAGCGGCGAGAACAGGTCCAGCACCAACGATCCTGGTCGGGGGCCGACTCGCACACGAGCGCGCTGCGGCCGCCCGGCCAGCGCGTCGAGGGCGGCCTGCAGCCGCCAAGCCTCATCCGCTGCCGGCGCCACCGCCGCACCAAGCGGAAGGTCGACGAGCTTGACGACCTGACCATGAGACAGCTGAGCGAAGCACCACAGGTCGGCGCCGAACGCCTGCGGCCGGCGCGCCACGAAAGATCCGTCATCGGTCTTCCTCGGCGGCCGCCACCGACCCCGGTTGTAGGTGACCGATGTCGACGGGTCGACGAGCGTGAGGTCTGCGATGTCACCGGACGGTCCCGCCGCTTGGAGGCGCCGCTGATACTGCTCGACAAGATCGTTCGCTGAGGTCACTCGCGGTGCCTTGAGCCACTGATCCACGTCTAGCTCAAGGAGCTGGGCTGACGTGAGCATGTCCACAGGAACGAACGGCCCGGCCGGTCTGATCAGTCGAACATGACCCTCATACTCGACCAGGGAGGACAACTCATCGTCGACCAGCGGGACCCCGTCCGGCCGGACACCTACCAGCAGACAGGTACCTGACGCTCGCCGCACGAACGCCGGGGCCCCGAGGAAGATACGCCGGCCTCCTGTGTCAGTGGCGTCAGTTGGGAGCTCGAGAACATCGCCATACGCGATGAGCGTTTCCAGCATCGACTCCAGCTGATCCCTCGTGCCATCAACGGTGTATCCGGGAAGCCCACTCAGCGCATCGACCACGGATTGGACGATGCGCCGGGGGGTCGCCGGGCATAGGAGCGACGCGGCCCTGCGCAGCGATGCGGCGAGGGCTTCGGGCGAAAGCAGGTCGACGCCTGCTTGCCCGAGTCCGAGAGTGCGGATCGCGCTCTCGGCGGCTTCGGCCGGGCTCATTCGTTTTATGTCCATGCCCAGCCCCGATAGGTCGCGCCGTCTTCATCCTCGACAAGGTGGATCGCGAGAACAAGGAAACGGGCCGCGCGCACAAGCACCGGCGACACGAACGCCAGGTCCAGCCACGAAGGGGCCTCGGGCCATCTGCCGACCGAGGCGGGATCGCTGGCCAGACGCAACAGGAACTCGGCGAAACGCTGTTCCGCACGGCCAACGCCGTGCAGGTGCACGTGTTCGACCAAGATGTCGGCGAAACGCTCCGAGCGCCGGACTGGGGCTACCGTCCGCCAGTGGTGCAGTTCAGCCTGGAGCGCGCGGGCTAGGGCGCGCTGGTAAGTCTCCTCACCCACGGCCTGCGCCAACTCGCCGATTGTGAACCGGTCGTCGCCCCTGGCGACCCGGTCCTCCGTGTGCGCCCACCTGTGTCCGCCGACAAGGGTCACGACGCGGATCGTGATCGCCTGAAGGACCGCGTGTCGCCGCTCGTCGGCAAAGGGATCTGCCGGCGCTGAGGCTGAGGTCCACAGCCGGGCCAACTCGATCAGTCGCGTCACTTCGTTGACGGTACGCGGACCTGCGGATACATGGGGTGACTGCAGATGGGCGAGGTGACGCACGAACGGAGGCAGGATGACCGATGACTCGAAGTCACCAGCGGTTGCTTTGATCAACCCGCCTGCGGGCCAACGGAGATTGCCGCTTACGGTGTCGAGCTGGGTTGGCCGGTCCGGTGTGGCGAACTCGAACCGTTCAACGGTTACGAGACCCCCTTCCGTGTTGTTGATCAATCGTACGTACGGGCCGTCGCGATCTCGGCCGGCGGCCCACCGCAACGGCGCGAACTCGCGTTCGCAGCGTATGCGGGCCGTTCCCAGGCTTGGATGCGAGGCGGTGATGTCACACGCCTCGGCGACGTCGTAGACGCTGGCGATGCGGTTTGACCGGCGCACGTCGCGGGCCAAGTGCTTCAACCATGCGGACGGATCGAGCGGTGAGGCTACCCCGAAGGTCTCCCGGGCCAAGACGTTGTTGTTCTTGTCCGTCAAAGACACTTCGATCGATACGCGAATACCGGGAGGTCCGAGCAGTTGCAGGCTCGCCTTGCCATCCCACAGTTCCGGCAGCGTCGGATTCGCCGGAGCGGCGATAATCATCAACCCCTCGCGAGACGTGCCGCTGGGCGGTCGGGAATGAGGGCTTCGGACAGCAACGAGAAGGGAGCCTTCGGCCAGTGGTTCGTCGACGTCGGGTGGAAGCAGGGACACCTGAACGTCGTGGCTGCCGATCTCGAGATTCCCAAGGGCGACGAAGATTTCTTCGTCACCTTGAGGCCACGCCAGCAGGTGCGGCACGCCGTCCACGCTGAAGATGCACTGGGCAACTGCGCTCGTGGACTGCACCGCGATTACGGCTTCCTCGCCGACAATCCATTCCGCAGCGCCTTCCCCGTCCCAGCCTGCCGGAACCACGCCGGCAGGGCGCACGGCAACGTCCGACACGGCGGCCAGACCTAGCGACCGTATCTGTTCGAGGTGCTCTGGCTCGAGAAGGGCTGGAACCTCGACGCTGAGGGCGTGCACACCCGCGGTCTTGCAGGCCACGGGCGTGACCCACGGTTGTCGTTCGGTCTCCAGGGCGGTCTTGGAGATCAGAACGTAGTTGTGCCCGGGCCGCACAAACGTGCCTCGGACCTCGACGGCAAGGGCCGGTTCGCGGAGGCGGAACAACCACCGTGGACCGCGAGACAGCATGCACTGGTCGCCCAACATGCGATTGACTTCGGGTGACCCGTTCTCAAGCTGGACGAGCGGTGAGCGGGGATCTGGCCACTGGTCGAGCCGAACTTCCTGACCAGGGTAGAGAAGTTGACCACGAGCTAGTGGAGGCCTGGTTACGCCGGCTATCTGGGCACGCAGGCGTCCCAGGGCGCGGTGGATACCCGGGAGACGCTCGGCCAGAACGGAGAGATCGGGGAGATCCAGGTACGCCGCCCAGCCGTCGGGCATTCTGCGAAGGAAGATCCCGGGATCAGTCGCTGAGGGTAGCCGCGTCGCCCCGGGCGTTTCGCTCGGACCGGTGGGACGGAGATTGGGAGCGCGAAAGCCGCGAGTGCGAACGCGGCTTGCGCTGGACTTAGCGTCCCGCAGCCACCCCCTTGCCTCCCGCTCGACTGATAAGGTCTCGACAATCCTTTTGAGCGTTGTGTCCAACAGATAGGGCGATTCCTCGTCGTCGCCCGTCAGGAGGGCGGCCGCAACCTGCCCGAGCAGCTTCGTGTTCTGCGCGAAGTTTTGAAATCGCGACGAGTAGTGCCAAGAGCGGGCCGCCAGCTTGGAGCCGAGCCCATTTGGATCGCCGAGCAGGTCTGACGTAAGTGCCGTGCGATACTCGAACAGGAGCCGGGCGAGTTGACGTTGCAAGTCAGTGGGCAGAACGGCGTGCGTGATCGGCCAAGAAATGATCGAGAAATGACGCGCCCACGCCCCACCTGGTACGGCACCGCCGAAGAGATCGCTGAACTGGCGAAACTTTCGCCGAATGTAGTCGCGATCTCCAAATTCTGCCCATCCCGGAGTCTGCGACGCGAATGATTGCCAGTACTCGTCGCCACAGTATTCGTAGCCGACCTCGGCCGCATAGACCACGAACGGCAGCCACGACTTGCGAGGGAGGCGACGCCCTTGAACCGATGCGCGGACCTCGGCCCGGAGTAAGATCAGTTCGGCCTCTGAGAGCCCATGTTCGAGCGCGAATAGTGGAGTGCCTTTTCCCAGTGCGTCGCGGCGTTCCCGCAGGGTACGGAAACGTGTTTCGAGTCGATGGTGCAGGACATCGAGGCCGTCACTGCCGCCTTCGACACTGCTCAGCAACACGGAATCCGCCCCCCGCTTGGCCGTCGCTCCGGCCGGGTCGCGGCTGCCGCACGCGGCAGCTGATGGCCCGATTCGGCAACGCGGGCGCAGTACAAGGCGCCTTGTGCTCGGAGTGTCCTGTTCGCCGATGGCTCGGTCTTGGTCTTCGCGACCGCCCGGAACGCGAGTACGTACCGGCCGATCCTCGGTTGCGTTCGGCCTGCGGACGGGGACAGATCGGGCTCCGGTTCGATCGCGAGGTTGAGCGACGGCGAGGGCGTCCGCCACGTAACGCCATCGGTGCTCATCATCACCACCCGCATCCGGCCAGGTCGATCATGGATATCCGAATAACTTTCAGCGAAGGGTGCCGCAGCCATCCACAATGAGCCGACACTCAAGACGCATTCAAAGCCTGCCTCCTGCCTTCCTCGTCTATTGGTATACCGCCTCCGAGTCGCCCCAGGGGACAATCGCGCACGCTCCGCGGACGGCCGGACAGTGACAAAGGGTAGCGGCAAAGTGACAGCGCTGGTGATACGAGCGCATCGAACCGGGGAGGAAGACCTTTTCAGACGAGCATCGTCACCCATCCGGCTCGCCGGGGATGACTACGAGCACAGGCGGTCCCGGGGCATACGTCAGGGAGTCCTGCCTACCGGCGCTCTCACCGAGGCCGGGGCACCTGGAGAGCTAACAATAGTTGAATACATCACGATCCGGACACGGCGCGGCGGGCTCGCGCGGCGGGCTCTGTCGTCGGCGTCTGAATCTCTCTGCTGCGCGTCACGGCGGTACCAACCGCCTGGTGCGCCCACTTGCCGGTGGTCAGACGCCGGGATGGGTGATAGCAACGGCCGTCGGTGCCCCTGGTCTGAGGGACGCTGCTGACGTCGTTGCTCTCGGGGCTTCCGGGCCAGGCCATGCGGCCAATGGCGCCGAATGTCGGAGGTCCTCGCTCAAGCGTCGGCGATCAAGTTGCAGTGCGCCATCTGATCAAACAGTGACTGGGATGGCGAGGGAGGCGCGGCTGCGCCCCAGGTGGATGGCGCCGCCGACGGCCGTATGAAGGCGGTGCTCGGTTCCGTCCCAGGTGGAGAGTGCTGACAGTCCCGATGCCGCCGCGTACGCTCGCGATCACGACGTGTGCGTGACGGGAGGGTGGCGCGTGCCAGATGCGAGGTACCAGGGCGCGTTCGCCGAGAGCTACATCCGATCATTGGCGTTAGCCGCTGGCCTCAACGTGCTTCACGCAGTCGTTGACGACGACGGTGTTGATGCCATGATTCGATACTCGGGCGATGTCGGCAGTGTGGCGTCGCCCGGTGCGGACGTGCAGGTCAAGTCGTGGTCGACGCCGTCCGGCTCGGATACCTTCTGGCATTTCGATGGGTTGAACGAGCAGCAGTACAACAAGCTCGCTGGTGGCAACTATCAGATGCCGCGCTTTCTGGTGGTGCTCGTCGTGCCCGCCGATCGCAGCCGCTTCGCCGAGTTGCTCGACGATGGTCTGCTCCTGCGCCATCGTGCTTACTTCGCGTCTGTGGCTCTGGAACCCCGCATCGAGGCCCCCGACCCCCGCCGCCGCCGGCGAGTGCTGGTGCCCAAGCGCAATCTGCTGACCGCCGCGGCGCTCCGCGCGATGCTTCACCCAGAACTGGTGGCCCAGCGGAGCGGCTCATGACTACCCCGCTCCGCGTGGCAGACATGGCGTCATATCTGGCGGCGACCGGTTGGACGCGACGCCCGGAGACCTGGCGAGGTGCCTCGATCTGGGATGGTCAGGGCGGTCACGAGGCGCTCGTGCCCGCACGTGACGGCCTGGACGACGCCGAGGACCGAGCCTGGGAGTTGCTCCATGTGCTTGCCAAGGTGGAGGGCAGGCCGATCGAGGACATCGCCGAGGACATCGCCTCGCCCACGACGGACGCGCCATTTTTCCGCACGTTTCCTGCCGACCTGCCCACCGGCTACATCGGTCTTACCGCTGGATTGCGGGCGCTCCAGGGGGTGCGAACTGTTCTCGACGCGGCAGGGCGGGCCGAGATCGAAGGCACTCGCGCCGCGTTCAGCGGAACCCATCCCTCGGCAGTGGGCAACCTACTCGACCAGGTTCGACTCGGCCCATCAAAGCGGGGCAGCTACGTCCTGACGCTGCGTGTCCCCGTAGAGGAGCCAGCTCAGTCCGAACTTTGGACTGAGGCTGCGCCACTTGCTCGCCGCGCCCTGACACGGTTGCTGCGTGCCATAACGGCGGCACATGCCGCGACCATGGACGTCCGAGAGGGCGGCGATTTCTCAGCGTTCGACGAGACCATCGCCGAGGGGGTATCGGCCAACCTGTGTCGCGGACTTAGCGATCTCGCCGGCCCACAGCGGCGGCAGCCCTTTGAAATCGGATTCCGTTGGGCGTGGGCGGTGCCGTCCGATCTTGTACCGACGTCCGTCACCTTTCCCGAGGGCGCTGGCGCCGTGATGTTCGAGGCGGCCAAGCAACTTGAGCGTCTTGCTGCCGGCGGACAGGCTCGGATCACCGGCGTGATCGAGAGTCTGCACGACGAGCCATTTGGCAGTGACCGTTGGCGTGTACGCGTTCGCGGCGAGTTGGTCACCGATGACGGCGACGTCGACTCGCGTCGGCCTGTGTGGGTGCGGCTCTCCTCGTCTGACTACCAGCGAGCCATCGAGGCGCATCGCGAGCATCGAACGGTACGCGCGCGCGGCAGACTAGAGCTGGCGCAACGACGAGTGGAGTTGCTCCCCGACGTGGACGGCTTTGAGATCATCGGCGGGTAACCGCTGCCGCGTGGCTCCAGGCATGCAGGCCGGCCGCCATCCCAGCCCGGGAAGGGTTCGATGATCAACGGGCGACAGTGTTGCGTTAGTATCAGAGCCAATTGTCAGTGCCCCCGCTGCGTCAGCAGATGACTCGGTGGGTGGCCATGCGCACCGCCTGCTGTCGAGGGAGGGGAGCCTGCCGGATGCGTCAGCAACCGCCGGCCGCAACGGATCTCAAGGTGCTGCGCGATCATGTTGTCGGTAAGGAGGTATCGGCTCTTCAGGTCTACGGCGTCAACTCGCTCAAGAGCGTCGATCCCTCGCCCGAACATCTCGCGGGCGACGTGATCTCAGACATCCGGGCGGCCGCGGACGGCCGCGGACTGGAGATTGCCCTCGCCCGACACGCAGTCGACATCGACCTGGCCCGCACGGGCACGGTTGTGCTGCTCTCCGATGCTCGACCCTGGGCTCCATCGGGACGATCGAATCCTCCGACTGCGCGCCTCATTCTCGCTGACGGCAGCGGCATGGAGTTCAAGGAACCGGCGCGAACGAAGAGGATCACGTTCTCCATACGCCGAACGTGACTCCTGGGTCCTCACCACATCTTGACGACGCACCCGGCCTGTACCGGCTGAGCCTGACCCGTACGGCTGAGGCCCCGGACCAGGCGGTGCCCGAGTGTTCCACGCCGGGTGCTGCGAGGCGCATTAGATTTGGTTGCCGAGAAGGGTGAGTTTCGGCCGTCTAGGCGGCGTCAGGGCGGCCCCGCCGTCGATGGCGGTGGGCACAAGTCCGAAGACGTGGCGGTTGAGCTCGGCGATGGTGATGTGCAGGTCCTTGGCGACGTCGGCGGGACTGGCGCCCTCCGCGCGGAGGGACTGGAAGACGGTGTCGAGCAGGGGTGATGTTTCGTGCGGGATGCCGCCGGGTTCGCTGGTGCGGTAGCCGCGGCGGGACAGGTCCACGCAGGCGGTGCGGTAGCCCCAGTCGGTGAGCAGGTCGAGTTCGTGGAGGCGGTGGGTCAAAGCCATGGCGGCCACCCGCCAGGTCTGTTTTGCGGACAGGATTCGGTCGATGCCGGCGTTGGCCAAGCTGTGTGCCAGGACGCTGGCGCGGGGCATGAGGAACGCGGCGGCGAAGCGGTTGGCTTCCTGTTCGGCGTCTGGGCCGTGGGGCACGCGGTGCTCGCTGTGCAGGACGAGGTGGCCGAGTTCGTGGGCGGCGTCGAATCGGCCGCGCTCGCCCGTCTTGGAGGTGTTGAGCAGCACGTATGGTGTCTGGCGCCAGACGAAGGAGAAGGCGTCGACCGCTGCGCAGTCGGCTGCGAGGGAGTAGACCCGCACCCCGTGGGCTTCCAGGAGCCGTACGAGGTTGCCCAGCGGCGCGACGCCGAGGCCCCATCTGGCCCGGACGACCTCGGCCGCGGTCTCCGGGTCGAGGGTGGGCAGGGACGGGACATCGGGTCCGGGCAGGTGGAATCGTTGCTCGATCCATTCGGCGAGCATGAGGACGATGCGCCCGGCGCTGCGGGCGGTGTCGCGCTGCCCGGCAGTGAGCTTGCTGAGCGCCCGGAAGCTGATGGCGTCGACCGGGATCTCGTCGACGTCGCCGGCCTGCAGGAACCCGACCGGCACGTCGAGCGCGGCGGCCAGCCGGCGCTGGATGTCCTGGCTGGGCTCCTGCCGGCCGTTCTCGTAGCCGGACAGGCTGCGCACACTCACCTGGGTTGCGGCGGCCAGTTGGACAAGGCTCAAGCCCCGCCGCTTTCGGGCGAGCGTGAGCCGGCTAGGAGTCAACATGGCTGGTCCCGACACCGATCGGGCGTCGTTTACGCGGTACGGCGGGCGACGACGACATCCGGCTCGGCCGCGGGCCGCGGCACGGCCGGGCTCGCCGCCGGTTCGAGCGGGACCGGCGGGAGGATGATCCGCTCGACCCAGGTGTCGATGTACCCGTCCACCATGGAGTCGGGCAGTGACAGCTCCGCCCGGATCTCGGATTCGGTGACGTGGTACAGCAGTACCCAGGTGGCGGTGCCCTCCGCGTCGGCGTCGACCGGCCCCTCGTCACCCAGGTCGATGGGCAGGGTCAGCTGCAGGAAGTTGCGGCTGACCGCCTCGACGGTTGCTATCCCCTTCTCGTACCGGGTGGACGGCTGCACATGCGCGACGCCGGTGGCAGCGTCGCCGAGCGTGGCGATGATTGCAAGCTGGCGATCCGGGCTGAGGGTGCGCGCCAGGTTACGCGGGTTGTCATACGACCACCCCAACGGCGCCAACTGCTCACGCAGCAGCCGCACCGTGCGCGAGTACCGCGCCATACCCTGCATGTTCGGCGGATCCAGCTGGGTGTAGGTCCGGGCCTCTGCGTCCGCGCCGCACAGCGCGAACTCCAGAATCTCCGCCTTGAGTCCCAACTCGCCCAGACGGTCCGCCGCCCATTCACCGTCGAACACATGGCACTGCTGCTGCATCCCGAACCCCTTCTGCTGTTCGTGCGCTTCCTGAGATCCTCCCTCACGCGAGGAAGAAAAACGCGAAGCGTCGGGTCGTGCGCGTGTCGCGGTTGGTGGCCTGTCCGCGCCGAGGTCGGAGTGTCTGGCGCAGATTTAGCATGATCTTTCACTTGCTCGGCTCATTCGCCGAGAACCGGCATCTCACTGCATCCCGGAACGCGCGTCACCTGGGCTGCACAAGTCGAATCGGAGCATGTGCAGACGGCTGATTGCGTTGGTCGCCGGGCACCGGCTGCACAAGCGGCCCGGACACGATCGGGTCGCTGCTGCTGGGCCTGCAACACCGACGACGGGTCCCTCGGCTCGGTCGGGGTGATCGGCGCGTCCCCATGGCCGAGCGGCGCAGCCTATACGTCGCGATGCAGTCGCTGGTCACCACGTTCGACGGGCACCCTGGACCTGGGCCAAGCAGATGCAGGGCGTGCGAAACCCGCGTGACACGAGGGCTCCCGCTGGCCGGCAAAGGACCTGTCCTTCGTCCCCTACGACCGGAGCGGGTGGTCGAGGTGCGCTACGACCACGTGGAAGGCGTCCGGTTCTGGCGCACCGCCCAGTTCGTCCGCTGGGTCCGAACCGTACCCCGGTTTAGGACTCCCCCACCCAGTCGGACCCGCCGGTCTCCTTCGACCTCCACAACACCGTCTCTAGGCTGCGCTGAACCCAGGGCGGCGACCTGCGCTGACCAAAGCCACGCTCGCACGCTGGTGAGCGGGAACGTACCGGCGCCTGCGGATCGGGTCGGAGTCGATCGGATCGGCCTCCCACTTGGCCTCCAGCAGGTACCGGGGCCCGTCGAGGGCGAAAGCGACGTCCACCTCACCGCGTGGTCCGCGGACGTTCGCCTCCGCCTCGATGCCATCGCGGCGCAGCACATCGGCGATCAACTCGTTGAAGCGCATCCCACGAACTGACGCGGTCAGCCTGCCCTCGCCCGCGACCATGCCCGCGTAGCGGGCGATCAACTCAGACAACGCTGGCGCGACCTCGACAGACACGACGTCCAGTATCGGCCCGCCACGACCGGGTGCCGGTCAGAGGGGTGGGCATGGTGTCCGGCAAAGCGCACGTCGCAGGAGGGGCCTGCGCGGCGGCAACGAGGTCCAATCCCAGGTTCGGCCGACGGGCGACGAGTCAGGGCGCGGCAACTCGGCGAGCCGTCGGTTTTCGAGGCTCGTTACGTTGTGTAACATCGGGATAAAAGGGATCCGCTGCCCTTGCGTGTCATCCCTGTGCGAGCGAGTGCGTTGGGCACGGTTGGTAACCGTCGGCGACAGTTTGGCAGCGGGCCTACAATCGCGCCTGGTCGCAGGCCCGTGTCATCCATGTGGGCTCCGCTGTTGGCGCCCTGCTGGTTGGTGACCGCTGGTAAGTACCCTAGGGCCCCGTCGCCCTCGTAGCTCAGGGGATAGAGCAACGGTTTCCTAAACCGATGATCAGGTCAGGCCGGCCCCGGGTGAAACTTTGGTGCCCGGCCCTGATGACGACCCCCGCGACGGCTCGGCTGAGATTGATCTCCAGGTGCTCCGATGGTGCTCGGATGTTCGGCACCCGAATGGACGCTCAGCCCGATTTCAGTACGCCACCGTTGTGCACGGCGTATCGCTGGCCACATGGCCGCTGTCCACCGCGTGGACCTGCCGATACTCGCCGCCGTTTCGACGGACGAACGGTCGCGAAACAGCACGCAGAAACGGCGACCTCCAAGGGTCGCCGTACGTGCAGAGCATCTGACTACGGATCAGAAGGTTAGGGGTTCGAATCCCTTCGGGCGCGCAACATCAAACGGCGCCTGACCTGCGGAAACGCGGGTCAGCCGCTGTTCAAGACTCGTCCACTGTGGACCTGGGGTGCTCCTAGGGTGCTCGTCTGTTTCGGAATTGTTTGTGCCGGGGCGCGCGGCGGCGTGCTGCTACGCGCAACTCCGTACGGATCTTGGTGGTAATCGGGGCAGGATTCGGGCCGTCGACCGGCATGGTGAACGCGTCTGATTTTCGCCTGCCCTGGGTGCGGCGTTGGAAGCAAGGACTGCTCCTGGGCGGTGGCGCGAGCCGCCAGATCCCGGGGAAGCCTTGGCTGGATTCCAGGCTTGACCGGTTTCTTGCCGTCCTCGTCGGACCTGGACCGGGCGGGACGGGTGCCCGGCGGAGGCGTCATCGAGACTGTCCCTGCGGGTCGTGGTTGGAGCGCCGAGGGCACGAACGGCCAATCCTGATCATTGAGCCGGCGCCGGTGGAGCCTTCGCCGAAGGTGATCAGTTGGGCGGCGCGGCCGCCGAGGCGTACGGCGAGCAGGTCGGTCAGGTAGGACTGGCTGTAGAGGTGGCGTTCGGCCTCCGGAACCTGCTCGGTGACGCCGAGGGCCATGCCGGCGGGCAGGATGGTCACCTTGGCCACCGGGTCGGCGTGTGCGCACAGGGCGGCGACCAGGGCGTGGCCGGATTCGTGGACGGCGACGGCGTGGCGTTCCTCGGGCAGCAGGGCGTTGGAGGTGTCGCGGCGGCCGGGCAGGACCCGGTCGCGGGCGGCGTCGAGGTCGCGAGCGGTAATGGTGGTGCGCCCCTCGCGTACGGCGTTGATGGCCGGCTCGTTGACCAGGTTGGCCAGGTCGGCGCCGGAGAACCCGGGCGTGCCGCGCGCGACGATGTCCAGGTTCGCGGTTGGCTCCAGGTGCTTGCCGGTAGCGTGCACGGCCAGGATCGCGGCACGTTCGGCCTGGTTGGGCAATGGTACGGTGACCTGCCGGTCGAACCGGCCGGGGCGCAACAGCGCCGGGTCGAGGGTCTCCGGGCGGTTGGTGGCGGCCAGCACGACGATGCCGCTGGACTGGTCGAAACCGTCCATCTCGGCCAGGAGCTGGTTGAGGGTCTGCTCGCGTTCTTCGTGACCGCCGGCGATGATGCCACTCCGCCGGCTGCCGATTGCGTCGAGTTCGTCAATGAAGATGATCGACGGAGCGCGTTGGCGGGCCTCGTCGAACAGGTCCCGTACCCGGGAGGCGCTGACACCGACGAACATCTCCACGAACGCCGAGCCGGTCACCGACAGGAACGGCACCTGCGCCTCGCCGGCGAGGGCTCGGGCGAGCAGCGTCTTGCCGGTGCCCGGCGGCCCCTACCATGATCACACCAAGGGTCCCGTGGCGCCCGCCGCGGCGTACCGGGACGGGTCACGCAGGAAGTCGACGACCTCGCTGACCTGGCCGGCGCCAACCTTGGTCACGAAAGTCGCTGTAGGACATTGACTCGGCGGCCGGGCCGCCGAGCAGGTACAACCACGCCAGCAACCCCAGCGTGACGACCGTGGCGACTGGCAGCAGCCAGCGGTGCCAGCGCGGCGGTGGTGGCGGAACCGGCTTCGGTGGCTCGTTCGGCGGCCCGGGCTTGGCCGACGCCGACTCGTGTCGCCCGGGAACGGATACTGCGAAGATCACGGCCCGTCCTCCTCCTGCCGGCTAGGGGACATCCGGGCATAAGAATGCGCCGTTACGCTCACCTACAGAATCGAGCCAGCCTTCCCAACCGGACCAGAGCCGAACGACTCCGCCGCCCGGTCGGTCCGCCTCCATCCAGCACCCGGATCCGCTCCGGGGCACACCGGAGCCTTACCGGTGAGCTTCCAACCCCGGCACGAAGCCGGAGGCGATGGCGCTACCCGGTTCGTGGGCCGGGCCCAACAACATCTTCCTGTCCCGGGCGCTGGTCTCGGACGCGTTCGTTTCGCGTAGCCGCGGCAGGTCGAAACGGGGCACACTGTATCCGCGGCTGGCCGAACTGCGTTCGATGGCACGCGGACAGCGGATCGAGACCAGGGCGAACGCCGCCAGGTCGACACCCGCCTCCCGACATCGGCGGCCCGCCAAAGTACCTTCGCCCCTGGTACCAGCCGGCGACCGGTTCGCAGACTGCGACGGAGGAAGACGCAAGCGACACCACGGAGGCAAGCCATGCCGACGACGAAGCACTGGACCGTCGACATCTACATCAACGAGGACGATACCGGGCGTACATATGCCGAGGCCCGACTCAGCAGCAGCGCGTCCAGCCACAGCATCGGCATCGGCCAGGCCCGGCTGAACCCGGCCGACGACAACGTACCGGAGATCGGCGACGAACTGGCCGTCGCGCGGGCCCTGTCCGACCTCGCGCACCGGCTGCTGATCACCACGGCTATCGACATTCAGACTCGTACCGGCCAGGAGGCACATCTGCGCCCGTGAGGTCGTGCCCGCGCCGCGCTTACAACCGCAGCAGCCTCCAGAACCCGACCAGCCACAGGAAGAAGACCGCCGACCGACTGGGATATCGCTCCAGCACGGGGTCGGCAAGCGCCGAGAGCGTCGGGTAGTCGTACGTCGACCCGCCGGCAAACGTGATCAGCTCCAACACGGCGAAGAGCAGGACCGGGGCGAGCCACCATGACGCCCCTCGGCCGGGACGCAGTTGGGTCGGCCGCTTGAGAACTCTGCCGGACAACCCGAGCCAGCAGAACGTGCCGCCCAGCGCCAGCACGTACAGGTTCGCCGGGAGGGAAAAGGACGGGAACAGCCCACCGACCGCCGACAGGAAGAGCAGCAGAGGAGTCGTCACGGCCGGTCGGTTCCAGACACGCAGCGGTTCTGCGGCCGTCTCCGGTGGCCGCTTGACGCCTCGAGCTCTGCGTGCCATGCGGACGGCTCGAATGATAATCCCCGCCTATTCCGCTCGCCAACGTGCGGACACGCGCCGGCCACCTCCCAGGCCGAAGTGATCGGCTAGGGCTTGGCGTCGAGATCGTCGGACGAGCCGACCACAGCGACCGGGCACGGTGCGTGATGCAGCACCTGGTGGGTGACGGAGCTGAGGCGCAGGCCCCTCGGCGCGTCGGCCGTGCGCGCCGACGACCACCAGCTGGGCTCCTGCGGCAACGTCGACGAGTGCAGCCGCGACACCCTTTGACAGCAGCCGCTGACCGGGCTGGTCCTCGGCGTGGTCCGCCGCGCCGACGAGCAGTTGCGTGCCCGGCCGGACTACCGGGCATAGCTGGCCCGCTGGACGCACGACGAGCCCGGTAGGCGCGACGGAATACCTCCCGAGGCGTACGGCCCGTGGAGCGCGCCGGAGATCTTCCCCATGCGCGACTTCGGCCTGTTGGTACGCGATCTCCGGCAGGAAACGCGGTTTGAAGAGCATCCGACGATCGCCGCCCTCTACACCCGCGATGACGGGCCGGAACAATGGCTTCGCGCGGGCCAGGCGCTGGAGCGGGTACTGCTGACCGCGACCGTACGGGGTGTCTCCACGACTCTGCTGACCCAGCCGCTGGAACTTGCCGAGCTGTGCAGGCTGTTGGCCGATCCACGGGAGCGCGAATCGGCGCGCAGGCGATCCTCCGGTTGGGCTACGGACCGCCCAGCCCGCCCACCCCACGCCGGGCAGTCTCCGAAGTGCTGCTACCCGCACCCCGCAACGTCGCACCGGGCGGGCACCGGCACGTACCTGGAAGCGCTTGACAATGCGTCGAGCAGCAGCTGTCGCCGGATGGCTTCGGGATGGTCCCGTTCCTGGTCAGGACGTCGCGTAGACCTTCTCGACGAACTCGGCCAGCCGGTGCTCGTCGAGGTTGCGGGCCAGGTCGGCCTCGGTGATGATGCCCACCAGGCGATGGTTTTCGATCACAGGCAGCCGCTTGACCTGGTGGTCTTCCATCTGGTGCAGCACCTCGCCGAGGTCGGCGGCGGCGTCGACCCAGAACACCCTGTCCTGGGCCAGATCACCGGCCCGCACGTGGGCCGGGTCGCGGCCTTCAGCGATGCACTTCACCGCGATGTCCCGGTCGGTGAGGATGCCGTGCAGTCGGTCGTCCGCACCGCAGATCGGCAGCGAGCCGACGCCGAGATCGCGCATCTTCTGCGCGGCCGTCGCGACGCTGTCATCCTCGCCGATGCACTCGGCTCCCGGATGCATGATGTCCCGCGCCCGCCGAGCCGTCTGCG
>WNGA01003716.1_pt1 | contig 41937 bp, 42 predicted proteins | sample 5400061 | NCBI WGS metagenome assembly WNGA01 (sample SAMN13153366, study PRJNA577476) | soil metagenome | isolation source: 100 cm soil or saprolite under grassland replicate 2 | place: USA:California | collected 2016-06-15 | reverse complement strand
GCTCGAGCGCGGCCTGGCCGTCTGCCAGACCCGCGACGTCCCGGCCTGGCTTCCTGGCATCTTCTCGCACCTGGGCTATGCCCATACGTTGTCCGGCCGCATCGCCCAGGGCCTCGATCTTCTGGAACAGGGGATGCCGATTTCGACGCGGACCACCGGCGGCCATCCGCTGTGGATCGGCTGGCTCGGCGAGGCGCATCTCTTGTCGGGCCATCGAGACGAGGCGACTGAGATCGCGCAGCGGGCGTCGGAGCTATCGCGCGAGCGCAAGGAGCGGGGCCACGAGGCCTGGGCCCGGCGGCTGGACGGCGAAATCGCCGCGCATACCGATCCTCCAGTAGTCGAGCAAGCCGAACGCTCCTACCGGCAGGCCCTCGCGCTGGCGGACGAGCTGGGGATGGGCCCGCTCCAGGCCCACTGCCATCTTGCCCTGGGCGCCCTCTACCGGGGCGCGGGTCGATCGGAGCAGGCCACAACCGAGCTGTCGGCCGCCATCGAACTGTTCCGTTCGATGGACATGCAGTTCTGGCTAGGGCGAGCCGAGGCCGAACTGGCAGAAGCCACCGCGTCGCTCCGGGCACGGAGTCCGCACAGCGGACCGTCCGAGCCGCTCGCCAGCTGAGGCCGCCTCGCCAGCTTGGTTGTGACTAGCTGTGTGGCGCGATCAGCTCCAGTTGGATGTTGTCCGGGTCGCGAAAGAAGAGCGAGTAGAACTCCAGCCCGTAAATCGGTTTGAAATCGGTGATCTGCCCGTGCGCCACACCCCGTTCGTCGAGGACCCGCACGGCCCGCTCCAGCTCGTCGCGACTGGCCACGCTGAAGGCGAGATGATCGAGTCCTACCCGATTCTCGTCGAAGCGGTCCCCGCTCGTGGCACGACTCGGGTCCGGGGCCGGGCCGAGCGCGAGCAGCCCGGTGCCGTTGCTGAGCAAGACAATGGGCGGGATCTCCATCGCGACCTGAAACCCAAGCACGCTGGTATAGAACTCGCGGGCACGGTCCATGTCGCTGACCGTGAGGCGTAGGTGATGGACCGCGCCTGTCGCGATCTGAGCTGCCATTCGATGTCCCTCCCGAAGCGAGACGGTTTGCGCCGCCAACGTGTCCTGCTGGGCAGGCTACATGAGGTAGGAGTGGACCACCTCCGTGTCGACGAATTCGGGCTCGCCGTCGATGAGCTTCAGCAGGTCCTGATAGAACTGGTTGGTCTCCGGGCGGTTCGAGTTCTGCTGGGCGAGCTGCGCGTTCTCGAACAAGACCACCATGATGCAGTCGTTCGGCGAACGGCTGCCTCGCAGCATGTACTCGCCCTTGAAGCCCGGCGCCTTCGGCGCCTGGTCGGCTTGCCAGCGGCGGCTCAGCTCCTCCAGTCTCGGCCAGCTGTCCGGCTTGACCTTGCAGCGAATTACCTGGACGAACATGCACCACCTCCTCGACATTGTGGCTGCCATTCAGCCCACACCATCACTATGCTCGCCTCGCCTGCGCCTGTCAAACCCAACAACACGCCCAGGCGGCGCGTGCTCAAGGAGTGCGGTCTGGCCCGAGGCCCGTGCTACAATCGGGATAATTCGTACAACGAACTAGGTCGCATATGGCGCGTCGGTCGCTCGCCCAGTCAGCGCTAATAGAGGACGAGGCCCCGCCGGAGGCGGTGGCTGCAGAACTGGTCGGGCTGCTCCCCAAGCTGGTCCGCCTGGTGGTGGCCGAGATGCACGCGGCCCCGCACACGGCTGGCATGACCCTGGCCCAGTTCCGCGTCCTGGCGCGCCTGAGCGAGCGCGAATACCGCGCCGCCGAGCTGGCCGCCGCTCTCGAGATCGGTCGGCCCACCCTCACCGTCACCGCCGATTGTCTGGTGCGGCGGGCCCTCGTCGATCGAGTTCGGGAGCTGCCCGGCGACCGGCGGGGCGTCTTGCTCCGCCTGACGCCGACCGGCCGGGCGCTCTATCGGGCATTGGAGGCCCGCGCGGCGTCCGCCCTGGCCAGACTGCTGGGGACTGCCAGCGCTACCGAGCGGACGGCCCTCGCGATCGGGTTGGCGGCCCTACAGCGCGGCCTCCAGGCCGATCGGATGGTGGCCAGATGACCACGCCAAGGATCGAGCGCCCGCTGCAGCCGGACCCGGGCGCCGAGCGGGCACCGGCCACCGAGCAGCAGCCGGGCGACGGGAACGGACGCGGCGCGCCTGGCGACGACCAGGTCACGGCCACCACCGCCACTGTGGCGGCCGAGAGCCGCGTGCCGACGACCGAGCCGTCTACGAGGGTAGCTGTCGAGCCTCGGGCGACGCGCCGGCGAGGGCGCCTGCTGTGGCTCGTTCCGATCCTGTTGATCGTAGCCGGGATCAGCCTTACGGTCGGCTATCGCTACTGGTACGAGTCGACCTACTTCGTGATCACCGACAACGCCCAGGTGAACGGTGACCTGGTCCAGGTTGGATCGCTCAACGCGGGCCGCATCGTCGCCACCCACGTCGAGGTTGGGACGCAAGTCCGAAAGGACCAGGAGCTGGCGGTGGTAGCGATGCCCCAGCAGGTCACCACCCCACTTGGCGCCCAGCCCAGAATCGACGTTACCGGTAGCAGCGACACGCTGGTCTCGGTGCGCTCACCGCTCAGCGGGGTGGTGGCGGCGCGAATGGGCTACATCGGCGGCACCGTCGCGGCCGGGCAGGCCATGTACATGCTGGTCGACCCGCGCCAGGTCTGGATCAAGGCCAACATCGACGAGACCAAGATAGCCCGGGTCCATCCCGGCCAGTCGGTCGAGGTCCACGTCGACGCGCTCGACCGAACGTTTGCCGGGCGGGTCGAGGCGGTCACGCCGGCCAGCGCGGCGACCTTCTCGCTGCTGCCCGCCCAGAACGCCTCCGGCAACTTCATCAAGGTCACCCAATACGTGCCGGTCAAGATCGTCGTCGACACTGAGGGCGCGGTTTTGCCGCTCGGGACCTCGGTCGAGGTCAGGATTCAGGTCCAGCAGCCCACCGGCCCGCTGCCGTGGTAGCCGTCGCGCTGCCCGCCAGCCGCCTGCGAGGCCACTTCAGCGGCCTCGCGTATCACTGGCAGGCGTTGGTCGTGGTGGTCCTGGGCTCGTTCATGGTGATCCTGGACACGACCATCGTCAACATCGCCCTGCCACGCATCATCCAGGTCTTCCAGGCCAGCGTGAACGAGGGCCAGCTTGTCGTCACCGCCTACATGCTGGCGCTGGCTGTCGTGATGCCGGCGACCGGCTACCTGTCGGACAGGTTTGGAGCGAAACGGCTCTATCTGGCCACGATCGCCCTCTTCACCATTGGCTCGGCGCTGTGCGGGCTGGCTCCGAATATCGAGGGGCTGATCGTGTTCCGTATCCTCCAGGGGCTGGGCGGCGGGATGACCATGCCACTCGGGATGAGCCTGCTGTTCCAGGTCGCCCCGCCCCGCCAGCGAGGCACGATTATGGGCATGTTCGGGCTGCCCATCCTGGTGGCGCCCGTGCTCGGACCCACGCTGGGCGGTTACCTGGTGGAGTATGTCGACTGGCGACCGATCTTCACTCTCAACATCCCGATCGGGGTGCTCGCGGTCGCGGCGGGCAGCCTGATCCTGCGCGAGACTCCCACACGTGGCGGGGCGCGGTTCGACTGGGCTGGCTTCACGCTCTCGGCGGTCGGTTTTTCCGCCGCCATGCTGGCCCTCGAGAAGGCTCCCGAGGACGGCTGGACGGCCCCCCATGTGGTGGTGCTGTGGCTGATCACGGCCGCGGCCATACCAAGCTGGATCGTCGTGGAGCTGGCCCAGGACCAGCCGCTGCTCGATCTCGGCGTCCTGCGCGACCGGACCTACCTCGTTGCGATGATTGTCAGCTTCATCCAGACGATCGCGATGTTCTCGTCGATGCTCCTGCTGCCCCTGTTCTTACAGAACGTGCGCGGCCTGGGTGCGATGGAGACAGGAATCTTGCTGCTCCCGCAGGGTCTCGCCGCGGCCGTCATGATGCCGATCTCCGGACGACTGCTGGACAAGATCGGCCCGCGACCGCTGGTGATTCCCGGCATGCTGGCGCTGGCGTACGCGACCTGGCTGCTGTCGTCGATCGACCTGAACACCCCGGACAGCGCGCTGTTCACGATCATGGTGGTGCGGGGCTTCTCGATGGGGATCATGATGATGCCGGTCATGACCGTGGCGATGGACACCATCCCGCCGCCGCAGATCCCGCGCGCCACCGCGCTCGCCAACGTCACGCGTCAGCTGTTCGGCGCGTTCGGGACCGGCGTCTTCGCCAGTATCCTTCTGGACCGCCAGCACTTCCACCAGGCGATCCTGGCTCAGACGGTCACCCCCACCAACGGCGCCGCTGTGCAGGTCCTGTCCGCCACGACGAGCGCGATGCTCCAGCAGGGCCTGCCCGACGCGGCGGCCCAGATGATGGGGCTGGCCGCGCTCGGCCGCTACGTCGGTCTGGCGGCCAGCGTACGCGCCTTCGACGACTGCTTCTACCTGTCCGCGTGGCTCGCCCTGGCTGGCCTGATCCCGACCATCTGGCTCACCCGCGGAAAGCGAATGGGCCGCCACTCCGGCTCCGCGGCGCTGATCGACTGAGCGGGGGCACCGCCCAACTGCGGCCGCTCCGTCGGGCCCATCGTACGTATCACGGTCTCGGGTCTCGTCGGCGAGCTCGCGCACGATAACGGCCAGCGAGTGGACGTCCCTGACCGCGCCAAACAACTCGCCTGCGTTTACCGAACAGTGGTCGCCTCGGTGATCAGGGTCAGGCCCTCTACCCCGACGTAGTCCTCGGCGTTGTGGGTGACCAGCGGTATCTGGTGGACACGGGCCGTGGCGGCGATCCAGGCGTCGCTCGTAGTGATCGGGCGCCCGCGGCGGCGCGCTCCGTCACTCACTTCGGCCCACCCTCGGCAGAGCGCGCGGTCGAACGGATAGATGACGAAGCTCCGCAGGTGCCGCTCCAGCGCGCGACGTCGATCCTCTCCCCAATTCCGAGCAAGTGTCCAACGATCGAGTTCAGCGACGGTCATGAACGAGATGACAAGCAGCCTGGCGGACAGGTGCGGCCGGTACAGTTCGGCGCGCGAGTCACGCCTGAAGAGGAACGAGATGACATCGGTATCGACGACGACCGGGTCAGTCGTTGGCCGGAGACTCATCCTGCGTCTCGCCGCCAGACGCGGACGGCGGCGATTGCGCTATCAGCATTCTCGTCCGGTGGCCAGAAGTCGCCGAGCAGAGCCTCGAAGTCCGCAGCCGGCGCCACGCTTTGCCTCGCGGCAAGCAAGTCCAGATCATGCCTGCCGTAGAACGAAGGCGCATCGGCCTCGTCCGGCGCGATACCTTCGCCTCGCTCGAGGATCTCGATGTCCTCAACTTCCACGAGGCGAACCTGACTCTGATCACGGTCAGACTGGCCACGCGTGAGTGCGTCACGGACGACCTCGACCGCCGATTCGGCCAAGGATCCCTCGATAGTCACCGTGACGCGAGCGCGAAGCCGCCCAGCGGGAGTCTCACCCATCTCGTCTCCCTTCCTTGCCGAAGACGCAACCCGTCACTCCGCCTAACGAGGAGGATACGGCAGCGCGCGCCCCGGCTGCATACCCAACCGACGGGTCAGGGAGAAGTTGGGGCGGTCGGCTGCCTGGCCCACGAGCGTCGTCGCGGGTTACCCGCCGCCGGGCTCGCTCCCGTGCTTGTTGCCCGCCGTCTGGCTCACGCGCGGCCGGCGAGACGTCCGCCACGCGAAGACGGTCGCGCCGCTCGGGCTGTAGCGTCGCAAGACGTCTAGCGCGATCTAAGTTTGTCGGCCTCCGCACGAGCCGCCTCTGCAAGCTTCAACGTCGAACGTCCAGGGAGCTTCGCTTTCGACTCTCGGCCTTCGACTTTCGACTCAGGTTCAGCTCCAGCGTCGCAGCAGCCGCTCCGCCTCGTCCGCGAGCTCGCGCACGATGCTCGCCGCGGGTTGAGCGCCCCGAACCGCACCCACCGACTCGCCGGCGTACAGCGCCATCGCCTCGACGGCGCCAGTCGTCTCGCGGGTCGGCGGTCCGGACGAGAAGCGAGGGACCGGCATCTTGACCCCACCCAACGACGTCTCCCCCACGACCTCGCCCTCGAACCGCTCCACCGCCTCGACAGCCGACCGCAGCACCCGATGGGGCGCGTCCGGCCACATAGCCGAGAACGTCTCGGTGAGGATGGTGTCCTGGCCGCTGGCGGCGGCCAGCGCGTCGACGTAAAACGGATGGTACTCGGCCTCTTCGGCCGCGACGAAGCGCGTTCCGACCCGCACGCCTGACGCCCCGGCAGCCAGTGCGGCTGCCATGGCTCGACCCGTCCCGATGCCACCGGCCGCCAGGACCGGCACCTGGACCAAGTCGAGCACCTCGGTCAGGAGCACCATCAGCCCGATGTGGCCGCGCACGTGGCCGCCGGCCTCGACGCCCTGCGCGACAATGAAATCGCAGCCCGCATTTTCCGCAGCGATCGCTTCCTCCCGCGAACCGACCTGCCAACTCGCGAGCGCACCACACGAGTGGACCTCTTGGACAAGTGATGGCTCCGGCGCTCCATAGAAGAACTCGACCACCCTGGCCCGAGTCGCGGCCACCTCGACGCAGTCCCGATTCAGGAAAGGCATCAGGAAATTGACGCCGAACGAGCGCGAGGTCTGCGAACGCAGCCAGTCCAGCATGTCGGCCAGGACGTCCTTCGGGTAGATGATCGCGGCCACCATTCCCAGTGCACCCGCCTCGCTGACCGCGGCCGCCAGCCGAGGCGAGCCCCCTCCCATCGCCGCCTGCTGAAGCGGCACCGAACAGCCAACCAGCTCGGTGAATCTCGTCGCGAGCACTGTGGTCTCCATTGTCCGGCAGTCCTCAACACGATTGTCGCCGGTCCGCCGGCGCTCGCCTAGCGGAGCAGCCGCAAGGCGTTGCCGCTGTAGATCATCTCGCGCTGCTCGGCCGTGATGTCGAGCGCCTCGATGCACTCGATTCCGCGCTCCATGCTGCCCAGGGCGAACGGGTAGTCGCTGCCGTACATGAGCTTCTCCGCGCCGATGGTCTGGACCGCGCAGCTCCAGGCTGGGGGGTGGAAGTTGACGCTGTCGTAGTACAGCCGCTTCAGATAATGGCTGGGCGGCTGCTGGACGTGCAGTCTAGCCTCCGGCCTGGTCTGGTACGAGTTCTCGACGCGGTCCCAGACGTACGGCAGCAGCGCCCCGAGGTGGGGGACGATGAAGTTGAGGTCGCGGTTCTCCTCGAACACGCCCCGATAGACCAGTCTAAGCACGGCCAGCGTGCTGTCCAGCATGAAACCGACCGCTGCCGACAGATCGTAGTCGGCCATCTGTTCTTGGGCTGGAGGGATCATCGGGTGCAGGAAGATCGTGAGCCTCTGGCGATTGATCTCGCGATACAGGGGTAAAAAGCTCTCGTCGTCCAGGCGGCGGCCCTTGACGTTCGCGCCCAGTGTGACGCCGTGCAGGCCCAGGTCGCCGATCGCTCGGTCGAGCTCCTTGATCGCCGCCTCGACGTGCGGCAGGGGGAGCACGACGAAGCCCTTGAATCGCTTCGGATGGCAGGCGCAGATGTCGGCTAGTGAGTCGTTAGTGATCCTGGCCAGCTCGACCGCGATGCGCTCGTCGTCGAAGTAGACCTGCGGGATCGAGAGCGACAGGGCCTGGACGTCCACCCCCGCCCGGTCCATGTCCTCGAGGTGGGCGTCGATCTCGACCATCCGGCGGTCCGGTGCGATCTTGGTGGTCAGCAGCTTGCGCACGCCCAGGGTCCAGGGCGAGGTGTCGCCCTGCGTGAGGCGATCGAGCGCCTCGAGGTACGGCTTTGGATAGAAATGTGAGTGGACGTCTATCTTCACAACGCGGTCCTTTCCGGCTTACGCGGCCTGCTCGCTTTAGAATGGGTCGGAGGTGGTGCCATGGCAGTCCGCGATCGCACCCGAATCAACGGTTGTGCCTGACTTCATGCGGCTGCACGAGTGGATCGCCCTGGAGGAGGGATACTACCAGGCCGAGGGCCTCGAGCCCGAGACGCTGACCGACGTGATGCACCGCGTCTCCATCCAGGGCCCCACCCGCTACTTGGCCTCGGCGAGCTGCTCTTCTTCGAGCCGTACGGAGAGTCGCAATTCGAGGCCACGCTCCAGTTCGCCCGCAAGTGGGGGCTGGACAAGAACATCCGCAACGAAAGCTACGAGAACCTGATCGCCCCAGTGTCGGTCTAGCGCGCCTTGTCGGGCAGGCCCCGCGCCTGCGCCCAGTCCGACGGGTCGCTCAGCTGCTCTGTTCCAGGTGGGAGACCACCTCCCGGTACCAGCGCGCTCGCTCCTGTTCCATAAACAGGCCATGGCCGGCATTGGGAACGACCACCAGCTTCTTGTCGCTCGCCGCCAGGTCGCGAAAGAACGGGTACACGTTGGACCCAGAGAGTGGCGTTCGATCGTCGTCTGCGCCGTAGATGACCAGGGTCGGCATGGCAAGCTGGTGAGGGTCGATTTTCATCGGGTCCGTTCGCCAGTCCACGAGCACGCCGTTGGGCGACTGGGCGTCGACCTCGAGCGCTGCCTGGAGATAGGCTTGGACTGCCTCCGGCACCCGCGCCGTCGGATGGAAGAATCCGGTGAGCGCCGCCTCGTTATTGGTCCGGAATTCATCCGTGGGCGGTGGCGGTCCCTGGAGATCGAGGAGCGGCGCATAGAGCACCAGCCGGTTCACACGATCCGGGTGGCGCTGCGCGAAGAGGCCGCCCGTCTGGGCGCCCAACGACCAGCCGATGAGATGGAGACGTTCCGCCTTACGGAGCCCAAGGATAAATTCGGCCACCGCCTCGACGTCCCGGGCGGCAGCCTCAGTGGTCACACACAGCCCGCAGTCGTGGTGATCGGAACGACCGTAGTTCTGGTAGTCGAGCGTCCAGACGTCGTAACCGCGCGCGGAAAGCTGGTCCATGAGCGAGAAGCTCCGCTCCAGGGGCACTCCGGGCACCTGGACGTCGTAGTTCACTCGACCTGAGGTAGTGGCGCCGTGCAGCACCAGGACGATTCGCCCACCGGCCGCCAGTTCGTTCGGATCGATCCCCAGGCCGTGCTTCTCGTACGCGTAGAGCATCAACGGGCTGCCGTCTTTGGCGGACACGCCCGGAACCCGATAGTCCTGGCCGATGGGATGTGCCGGCTGAGCGTTGGCCGGGCTCCAACTTGCCACCAGGGCGGGCACGAACAGGATGAGCATCCGGAGGACCCGCGGCATGCCAGTCATGGCGCGTGACTCGTGACTCGAGCTACATCTGCGCGATGCCGGCCAACTGCAGCTCCGACGCCCGGTGGCAGCGCACGAAGTGGCCCGGCGTGATCTGCTCCCAGGCGGGCGGCTCGGTCCTGCACACGTCCACCGCGTACGGACAGCGCGGGTGAAAGTAGCAGCCGCTCGGGGGCGCGGCCGGGTTGGCCACTTCACCTTGAGGCGGGATGCGCTCCGATCGAGCGCGTGGGTCCGGCTTCGGCACGGCTGACAGCAGGGCTGAGGTGTACGGATGCTTGGGGTTGTCGAACAGCTCATCCCGCTCCGCAAGCTCGACGATCTTGCCCACGTACATCACGGCGACGCGGTCGCTGATGTGCTTCACGACGCTGAGGTCATGGGCCACGAACAGATAGGTCAGCCCGAGCTCGGCCTGGAGATCGAGGAGCAGGTTGAGGATCTGCGCCTGGACCGACACGTCAAGGGCAGAGACGGGCTCGTCGGCGACGATGAGCCTCGGGTTCAGGGCGAGCGCGCGAGCGATGCCGATCCGCTGCCGCTGGCCGCCGCTGAACGCGTGCGGGAAGCGGCGCATATACTCCGGCCGCAGCCCCACCACTCGCAGGAGCTCCTCGACTCGGTCGATCCGTTCCTGGCGGCTGGCCACGCCGTTCACCAGGAGTGGCTCGCCGACGATATCCAGCAAGGTCATACGCGGGTTGAGCGACGAGTACGGGTCCTGGAAGATCATTTGCATCTGGCGGCGCAGCGGTCGCAGCCTCTTCCTTGGCAGGGCCGCCACGTCGACGACGGTCCCGTCTTCGGTGCGGAACAGGATCTGGCCGGCGGTCGGCGTGATGGCGCGCAGGATGCAGCGTGCGGTGGTGGTCTTGCCGCAACCGCTCTCGCCGACCAGCGCAAACGTCTCGCCAGATCTGATCCCGAAGTCCACGTCGTCCACCGCCCGTACCTGGCCGGCAATCTTGCGCAAGAAGCCCTTGCGGATGGGGAAGAACTTTCGCAGCCGCTTGACCTCGAGCAGCGCCTGCCCGTCCAAGCCACCTGTTGAACGCCCGTTCCCGTGCTGCTGCATCGGAAGCTGGAGGCGCTGGTTCATCGCGCCCTCACCCCAACCCCTCTCCCGCGCCCGGGTGAGGATGATACAAAAAGCAGCTGACCTCTTGGTGGTCGCCCACCTCGAGCAGCTGCGGCTCCCGCTGGTCGCAGGTGCCGGGCATGAAGTCCGGACAGCGCGGGTGGAACGGGCAGCCGGACGGACGGGTCGGCAGCTTCACGCGCGCGGTCGACTGAACGCTTGGAATCGAGCGCAGGAGGGCCCGCGTGTACGGGTGCTTGGGCGCATGGAAGATGTCGTCCACCGACCCCTTCTCCACCACCCGCCCCAGGTACATCACGACCACGTCGTCGGCCATCTCGGCGATCACTCCGAGATCGTGGGTGATTAGCATGATCGCCATCCCGGTCCGCTGCTGGAGCTGGCGTAGGAGGTCCAGGATCTGGGCCTGGGTTGTCACGTCCAGCGCGGTCGTGGGCTCGTCGGCGATCAACAACTGCGGGTCGGCCGCCAGGGCCATGGCGATCATGGCGCGCTGCCGCAGGCCCCCGCTGAGCTGGTACGAGTATTCGTGAATCCGCTCCTCGGCTCTGGGCACGCCGACCATCTTGAGCAGCTCAATCGCCCGCTTCTCAGCCTCCCGCGCGCTCATCTTGCGATGAAGCTGGATGGCCTCGACGATCTGGTTGCCGATGGTGTGGACCGGGCTAAATGAGGTCATCGGTTCCTGGAAGACGAGCGCGATGTCAGCACCCCGGATCGCTCGCATGCCCGGGCTGTCGGGTTTCATCCGCGTCAGATCGATTTGGCTCGCGTGACCGTTCCCCGAGGCCCGGCGCAGCACGATCTCGCCCTCCACAATCCGCCCCGGCCGCTCGACGATCCGCAAGATGGACCTGGCCGTGACGCTCTTGCCGCACCCGCTCTCGCCGACGAGCCCGACCGTCTGCCCGGCGTAGACGTCAAAGCTGGCCCCGTCCACCGCCTTGACCAGGCCCTCGTCCTGGAAGAAGTAGGTCTTCAGGTTGCGGACTGACAGGAGCGGGGCGTCAGCCATCGTGCTACCGCAGGGGCGGACCCGCGTGTCCGCCCATGTATCCGCGCATCAGTTATACGGATCCGCCGCGTCGCGGAGGCCGTCACCCAGGAAATTGAACGCTAGGATGACCACGATGACCGGGATGGCCGGCAGCAGCAGCCAGGGCGAGATGGCGACCGTCTGGACGTTCTGGGCCTGCTGGAGCAGCACCCCCCAGCTTATGGCCGGCGGTCGCAGCCCCAGGCCGAGGAAGCTGAGCGACGTCTCGCTAATGATCATCGCCGGCAGGGCGAGCGTGGTCGCGGCGATGATGTGGCTCAGGAAGAGCGGCACCATGTGCACGAAGATGATCCGAGCCCGGCTGCAGCCGGCCAGATCGGCCGCCATTACGAAGTCTTCCTCGCGCAGCGACAGGAACCGGCCCCGCACCACCCGCGCGAGCTCGGTCCAGCCGATGAGCGAGATGATGATGGTAATCGTGAAGTAGACCTGCAGCACCGTCCAGTCAGGCGGCATCGCGGCCGCCAGCCCCATCCAGAGTGGGATTGTCGGGATCGAGCGCAGGATCTCGATGACGCGCTGGATCAGGGTGTCGGCCAACCCCCCGTAGAATCCCGACAGTCCACCCAACAGGACGCCGAGGAAGAGGCTGAGCGCGACGCTGACCAGCCCAATCGTCAGCGAGATCCGCGTACCGTACATCAGCCGCGACCAGACGTCGCGCCCCTGCAGGTCGGTCCCGAGCAGAAAAAGGGACTGCTCCGCCTCGGCCCCCTCCACGCCGAACAGGTGGCGGCTGGCCGGGAACACGCCGAGCAGCTTGTACTCGAAGCCCGGCACGAACAGTCGGACCCGCAGCTTCTCATTCGGGTCTGGCGTGTAGACACGTTTGAAAGTGATCGGATCGCGGCGACCCTTCAGGGCGAACACGTACGGGTTAAAGCCCCCCTCGTCGAAGAACTGGATCGACTGCGGTGAGATCAGCCCGCGCTGGGCATCGGACGCCTCCGGATCGGCGTAGGCCAGGAAGTCGGCAACGACCACCACGCTGTAGAAAACGATCACCACGACGGCGCCCACCAGCGCCAGCTTGTGGCGGCGGAACCGCCACCACATCAACTGCCACTGGCTGGCGACCGAGATTCGCTCCTCGGCGACCGACGTGAGCAGCGGCTGATGGGAAAGCGGCGGCGCCGCGACCACCTGCCCGGTGGCGGTGATGACGTCGGCCATTACTGCCCTTCCAGCCGGATGCGCGGGTCGACCCAGAGCAGGATCAGGTCCGACAGCAGCGTCCCGATGACCGTCATGACGCCAAGCATCAGGACGATGGTGCCGGCCAGGAACATATCCTGGGCGATCAGCGCTTTGAGGAGCAGCGGACCGACCGTCGGCAAGCTCAGCACGAGCGAAACGATGATGCTGCCGGACACGATGTAGGGCAGGGTGTAGCCGACGGTGCTGGCGAATGGGTTGAGAGCGACTCGGACGGGGTACTTCATGATCACCCGCCACTCGGGTAATCCCTTGGCGCGAGCCGTGACCACATACGGTTTACCCAGCTCGTCCAGCAAGTTTGCGCGCATGATCCTGATCGCCTGGGCGGTGCCAGCCAGGCCCAGGATGATGGCCGGGACTGGCAGATGCCCGAGCAGGTCGCGGACTTTCCCAAGGCTCCAGGATGCTTCGAGGTATTCCGACGAGAACAGCCCGCCGATGTTGGCGTTGAACAAGGTGAACCCAAAATAAAGTACCAGGAGCGCGAGCAAGAAGCCCGGCACGGCTAAGCCAATGAAGCCAACGAAGGTAAACACGTAATCCGGGATCGAGTACTGCCTGACAGCCGAGAAGATCCCGATCGGCAAGGCCAGGCCCCAGGTCAAGATCAGGGCGAAGATGGACACGACCATGGTCAGCGCGAGCCGGTCGCCGATCACCTCAGTCACGGGCCGGTTCCACTCCATGGCCATCCCGAAGTTGCCGCGGAAGCACTGCCCCATCCACTTGAAGTACTGGACGTAGATCGGCTGGTCCAGGCCGTACTGGGTCCGCAGGTTCTCCGCCTCCTGCTGCGAGACGATACTGCCCGAGGCGGCGAGCTGGGCGATGTAGGCGTCGACGTAGTCGCCCGGGGGAAGCTGGATGATGGCGAAAGACAGGATCGAGATGGCCCAGACCGTGAAGACCGCCAGCATTAGCCGCCGCGCTAGGTAGCTCAGCATGTGATCACCTTCGAACCTACCCCTGGCCCTGCGTCTCGGCCCTCACCCCCTGCCCCCTCTCCCAAACTTGGGAGAGGGGGTTGGGAACAAGTGCGCTTCGCGGGGTGAGGGCCGGGCCAGGGGGGTTAGGTCATCTAGTTCTTGAAGAACAACGTCGTGGGGTGCGACGTACAAGGAGTGCGGCCATGCTGGCCGTTGAACTGCCGCTGCGGCACGTTGCCGACGTTGTTCTTGACAATCCGCACGCCCATGACGGCCGGCGACAGGCCGACCGTACCGATGCTGTACGTCTCCTCGGCCAGGATCTTCCAGATCTCCTGGGCCGTCTTGATCCGCTCCTGCTCGTCCTGGCCGGACGCGGACCGATACATCTCCAGGATCTTGAGGAGCTGGGGGTCCTCGGGCTTGGTCCCCTGCGTGCCGCCGCTGGTGTACCACTTGCCGACGAGCGGGCCGATCATCGAATCCGGCTGGACCGGCAGGGCGTGGACCGGGAAGGCGTAGAGCAGCTCTGAGCCGTCGTTGACCCACATAGCCAACTGCAGTTCGTTGCCGTCGCGCCGCTTGAATGCCAGGCTCCGCTCCTGCTCGATCACGTCGGCCTGGATGCCGATCTTCTTCCACTGCTGGCCGACCATCTCGCCGACTCTTGGCCACGGCACGAAGGCCCCACCGACCGTCACCATCTCGAGCCGCAGCCGACCCTTGCCATCGGTGCGAAGTCGGAAGCCCTCCGAGTCCTTCTTATCCAGCCCGATCTTGTCGAGCATCTCGTTAGCCTGCTTCAGGTCGAGCGTCGCCCACTTGGTCCGCCACTCGGGACCGGGATTGTAGGGCGAGTCCTCGATTGGCACGACCGAGCCGGGCGTGCCCACGCCCAGCCAGAACGTCTCGTTGAGCTGGTCGCGGTCGATCCCCAGCGCCAGCGCGTGGCGAAAGTCGCGGTTGTGGAACCATTTCGCGACCTCGGGATCGCCATCGTAGCTTTGGTTGAAGTGGATCGCCGCGTCGGTCCCGTTCGCGGCTGGGTCGAGGCGGACCGTGTAGTTGCCTTTCTGCTGGTTCTCGAGGATCACCGGCAGCTTGCCGAGGTCGATGTGGCGCTCCTGCCAATCGAACTCGCCCGCGATCGCACGCAGGTTGAGCACCTCCAGGTTCTCGGCCAGCGTCATCTGGATTTTGTCCCAGTACGGGAGCTGGTTCCCGGCCGGATCGACGGCGTAGTAGTAGGGGTTGCGCTCGAGTATCCACGTCGGGGTGTTGATCGGAGAGGTCGTCTTCCATGGCCCGATCATCGGCAGGTCGACGTTCACGCGCCAGTTGGCCTTGAACTTGAACAGGTTGACCCAATTGTCGAACTTGGCGTCCTGGGCCATCCTGTCTAGGTCCGCCTGCGGCGCGTACTTGGGGTGGAACTGCTTGAGGTAGTGGGCCGGCGCGATCGGGCCGCGAAGCTGCGGGTCAGAGCCCTGGTTCTGGGACGAGCCAATGTACGTGCTGCCGCCCAGGATGTCCATGAACAGCGGGTACGGCTCCGGGAACTTGAAGCGAATGGTCGTCTCGTCGACCTTCTCCATCGTGCCCGGCTTGCCGTTGATCGAGAGCTCGGCGGTCGGCGTCGGGGTGAGGTCCTTGTTCTGGTAGACGTCCTCGTACCAGAACATGAAGTCGTCGGCGGTCAGCGGCGCGCCGTCGGACCACTTGTGACCCTTACGTAGGAAGAAGGTGAACGTCCGCCCACCATCGCCGATCTCCCACGCCTTGGCCACAGATGGCTTCTGCTTGGCGGCGGCGTAGTCCCAGAAGATCAGCTTGTCCGTGGAGATGATCCGGTTGCCGTTTTCGCCGTCAGCGGGGCCCGTGAAGCCGCGCCGCCAGGTGCCCCCATACTTGCCGATCTCCTGGAGCGGCTTGACGACCATCGGCTCGAGCGGGACGCGCTGGTCGACCGGCGGCAGTTTGCCGGCCTTGACCAGATCGGCCAGCATTGGCGCTTCGCTCAGCTTGTCAGGCCGCTTGGCGTCGGGCAGGATCTCGGGGCCCTCGAGCTTGCCGATGAGCTGCTTGCCGATCTTCTCCTCCGGCTTAGCGGCGGGCTTGGCCTCGGCCGGCTTGGCCGGCGCGGCGGCTGTGGGCGCCGCCTCGGCCGGCTTTCCCTTCGGTGCCTCAGGGGGGGCAGCGGTTGGGGCGGGTGGCGGGGCTTGCGGCGCGCAAGCGGCGAGCAAGCTCGCGGCCACGACGCCGGCCAGGCCACCCGTTGTCGCTCGGAGGAACTGTCGTCGCGACAGAACGCGGAGGTGTGTCATGAGCGGAGCTCCCTTCCTGCCCGCACGACCTAGCTCTTGTAGAAGAACGTCGCCGGCCGTGACGTCCCGGGGGTCTTGCCGTCCGGGCTATTGAATTGCCGGGACGGGATGTTCCCCATGTTGTTCTTGGTCAGACGGACGCCGGAGACCGCGGCTGCAAGGCCAACGACGCCAATCATGAAGACCTCGTCGACCACCGTTGCCCAGATCTCCTTACCGAGCTTGATCTGCTCCTCCTCCGGTACGCCGAACGCCTTCTTCCACTTCTCCATGACTTCTTTGACCTTCGGCGGCGGCTCCTTGCCCTGCGCGCCGTTGGTCTGGAACCACTGGGCGAACAGCGCGCCGCCGCCGCCAGTCACGTCGTAGGGGAAGACGTGGGCCGGGAAGGTGTAGAGGTGCTCGCTGCCATCGTTCTGCCAGGCGTAGATGTGGTTCTCGTTGGCAGCGTTCCGCTTCTGGCCGAGGGTCCGCTCGACCTCCTGGACCTGGCCGTCGAGGCCGATCTTCTTCCACTGCTCGCGGATCATCTCGGCGATGCGGGTGAACTGGATGAACTGTCCGCCCCAGGTCGTGATCACCAGGCTGAGGCGGCCCTTGCCGTCGGTGCGGAGCCGGTACCCCTCGGCGTCCTTCTTGTCGAGCCCGAGGGCGTCGAGCATCTGGTTGGCCTTGGCGACGTCGAGTGTCGCCCAGCGCGTTCGGTACTCCGGACCGGGGTTGTACTTGTTGCTCTCGGCGGGGGCCACCGAGCCCGCCGTACCGGTGCCGAGCCAGAAGGTCTCGTTGATCTGGTCGCGATCGATCCCGAGGGCGATGGCGCGGCGGAAATCGGTCGTGCTGATCCACTTCCCGATCTCGGGGTCGCCGTCGAAGCTCAGGTTGAACTTCAGGCCGCAGTCGGCGCCGTTGTCGCCGATGTCGAGCGCCATCTTGTAGTTGCCCTTCTGCTGGTTCTCCAGGAAGACGGGCAGCTTCCCCATGTCGATGTGGCGCTCCTGCAGGTCATACTCGCCGGCGATCGCTCGCAGGTTGAGCACCTCGAGGTTCTCGGCCAGAGTCAGTTGGATCTTGTCGATGTACGGCAGCTGGTTGCCCTCCGCGTCGACCCAGATGCTGTACGGGTTGCGCTCGAGCGACCAGGTCGGCGTGTTGGCCGGCGAGACCGTCTTCCAGGGGGTGAGAACCGGCAGGTCCGGGTTGAGCTGCCAGCTGTCCTTGTTCTTGAACAGGTTCACCCAGTTGTCGAACCCGGCCTCCTTGACCTTCTGGTCAATTTGCGCTTGAGGCGTGTACTTGGGCAGGAACTGCTTGAGGTAGTGTGCCGGCGCGAAGACGGCCACGCCGCTCGGATCACCCTGGTACGAGTGCGCCGAGAAGTGGGTGGCGCCGGCCAGAACGGCCGGTAAGAGCGGGTACGGATCCGGGAAGACGAACTTCACCGTGCTGGCATCGACCTTCTCGACGCGGCCGGGTTTCCCGTTGATCGACATCAGGGCCGAGCCGTTCGGGTACAGCTCCTTGTTCTGGTACAGGTCCTCGAAACCGAAGACAAAGTCGTCGGCCGTGAACGGTGTGCCATCCGACCACTTCATGCCGCGGCGGAGCTGCACGACGATGGTCTTGCCGCCGTCCTGGAGCTCGTAGCCACGGGCGACGTTGGGGACGATCTTCTCGCCCGTGTAGTCCCAGAACAGCAGGTGGTCCGGTCCGCTGCCCGATCGGAAGCCGTTCCACTGATCGCCGGGGCCGGTGAATCCACGCCGCCACACGCCGCCGTACTTGCCGATCTCGCGGACCGGCTTGATCACCAGCGGGTCCTGGCCGATTCGCTCCTGAACTGGCGGCAGCTTGCCGGCTTTGACCAACTCGGCCAGTTGCGGCGCTTCCTTGAAGCTCTTCGGGAACTGGGCCGGATCGGTGATGACCTCCGGCCCCTCGAGCTTGCCGATCAACTGGGCGCCGAGCTTGGGCGCTTCGGCCGGCTTGGGGGCCGCCGCGGGCGGGGCCGGCTTAGCTGCCTCGGCGGGCTTGGCTGCCTCCTCCGGCTTGGCGGGCGCCGCTGTTGGCGGGGGCGCCGGCGTCTGCGGCGCACAGGCGGCCAGCAGGCTCATGCCTACAACGCCGACGAGGCCTCCGACGCCTGCGCGCAGGAACTCTCGCCGTGACAGACCGCGCTTCGTTCCCATCTGCATTCCCTCCCTTATGGAACCAGTCCAACCCCGCACGCGCGGGGCACGGCCCCATTTTCGGCCCAACCGCCGAACACGACGCGGTATCAGGCTGGGTATAGCTCACTCGGGGCCGGGAGTCAACATGGACTCGACCTGCCCCTGGCGGCTGCCCTCACCCCCAACCCCCTCTCCCAAGTTTGGGAGAGGGGACAGGGGTGAGGGCCGAGACGGAGTCCCCAGGAGATTCCAGCTCAATCGGGCAGCTCGCGCCAGTTCGCCTTGCGAGCGATCGCCAGGATCGCTCGCTGGCCGTCGGCCCTGGTGAGGAAGAGCATTACACCACCCTCGAACCGCTGGCTGACGCCGTCGACGAGCCGGTCTGAGCCGCTCGGCCATGGATGGCTGGCCTTGTCCCAATCGCGGTAGAAACGCGACCGCCCAGTGTCGAAAAGCTGGTACCAGTTCGGCTGGTCGTCCTCGGCCCAGTAGCCGCGCGAGTCGGCGAACTGGCGCTCACGGATTCGGACCGCCCGCTCAGGCGTCAGCGGACAGCCGAGCGCGTGGCGGATCTCCGCTTCGGTGCTCCAGACTCGCCCAAAGCCGCCGACCGCCTCGGCCGGGCAGATGAGTTGGCCCTCGGTCGCCTGGACACCTGGCCCGGCTACTCTACTCGATGCCGAGCAGGGGGCAGAGCTTCGCCGTCACCTCCTCCATGACCTCCGCGGGAGCCACGCCAATCAGGTGGGCCCGGCGCGCATCCCAGTCCGCGCTCTTGAGGTGATCCGCTAGGACGACCCCGCCGATCGGCAAGCCACCTGGCAGCGCCACCTCAAAGGGATAACCCTTGACCTGACTGGTGATCGGGCAGACGAGGGCCAGACGGGCGCGGCCGTTGTAGCCAGCCGGCGACAAGACCAGGGCCGGACGGCGTCCTGCTTGCCCGCGGCCGGCGCGGGGATCGAAAGAGAGCCAGACAAGATGCCCACGGTCGGGGATGTAGCGGCGAACACGGGCGCTTTGCGCCCTTACCATGCCTCGGCGCCAACGGCTTCGCCCCACTCGGACTCGGCGTGACGATTCTCGGCCGTGATGCCGGCAACCAACTGCTGTAGCCTGTACTTTCGGCGGATCGGGGTGATGATCAGCCGACCCTCCGATACACTCAGTTCCACCGTCGCGCCTTCCTCGAGTTGTGCCTCACGCACGAATGCTGTTGGGACTCGGATGGCTAAGCTGTTGCCCCATCTGCCGATCTGCGTCTCCATGGGCCCTTCCAGAGCTGGCTATACAATGAGTATACACGGGTGTGGTCGAGTCGGGAGCTGCGCGAAGACCGATGCTGCCCGCTTGGCGATGCCGTGGACATGGACTGCGCTGCTTCGGCCGGCGGGCCCGACGAACGAGGTTGGCGTACCGCCTTCGTGGCGCTGACGTCAAGAGCGATCAGCCGCCAACTCGGAGGGCGGGCGCCAGCGGAGCAGATAGGCCTCGACTCGGTCGAGCGCCAGGTTCAGCAGGATCACGATCAGCATCAGCACCAGAACGCCGCTCATCGCGCCCGTGATGTTGAACGTCTGGGTCGAAAGTCCGATCCGGTAGCCGAGCCCGGCCGTCGACATGACGAGCTCGCCGACGACCGCGGCCACCAGCGCCTGCGGAATGCTGACCCGCAGGCCGGCGATGATCCAAGGCGAGGCAGCCGGGAGGACGACTTTCCAGAAGACTTGCGTGCCGCTGGCGCCCATCACGCGGGCGACGTTCTTGAGCCCCATGTCGACGGTGTTGATGCCGGTGAAGGTGTTAACAAAAGTCAGGAAGAAGGTCATCATCAGGGCGAGGAAGACCTTGGAGTTCTCGCCGATCCCGAACCAGACCAGGAAGAGTGGCGCCAGCGCGATCCGCGGCACCCCGTAGACCGCCAGGATGTACGGGTTGAGCACCGCCGCGGCGCGCGGGGCCTGGGCCAGCAAAAACCCGCACAGGATCGCCAGCGGCGCCCCGAGGAGGTAGCCGGCTGCCGTTTCACGCATCGTCACCCCGACGTCGCGGGCCAGGGTGCCATTGAGAACGCTCTGCCACAGGAAGCCGGCCACCAAGGAGGGCTTGCTGACGAAGAACGTGTCGAGTAATCGCCCGGACGCCCACTCCCATAGGGCCAGCACGGCCAGACCGAATGTGACCTGCCAGACGCCCAGCCTCAGCGCGCTCCGAAGCGCGGCTCCGCGCTCCATTCGAACCCCGCCGTCCGCCTCCGCGCGGGCAACGTCCGGCTGGCGGGCCATCTCCCGGGTGGCCATCAGTTACCCATCACCCATCAGCCCGCTCGGGGCGGCCGCCGGCAGTGCCAACAGCTGAAAGCCGATCGCTACTGGCTGACTGCTCACGTATCCGCTCGCATCTCGTCCTCCAGGACCGCCCAGATGCCGTCGTGGAGGTCCCGGAAGGCTGGGTCGCGCTGGAGGCTAAAGATGTCGCGAGGGCGGGGGATCGGGACCGGGTAGATGGCCTTGATCCGGCCCGGCCGATGGGTCATCACCACGACCCGATCGGCCAGGCCGATCGCCTCCGGCAGGTCGTGCGTAATGAAGACGATCGTCATCCCGGCCCGCTCCTCCCACAGGCGCAGAAGCTGACTTTGGAGCTGCAGCCTGGTCTGGGCGTCCAGCGGTCCAAACGGCTCGTCCATCAACATCACTTCCGGCTCGTAGCTGAGGGTTCGGATGATGTTGACGCGTTGGCGCATGCCGCCGGAGAGCTCGTAGCGGTAATGACGCTCGAAGCCGGCTAGACCGACCTCGGCGATGAGCCGCTCGGCCTGCTGGCGGCGCTGATCGGGCTCAGCGCCGCGCACTTCCATGCCGAACTCGACGTTGCCAAGCACGTTCCGCCAGGGAAAGAGATTGTCGTCCTGGGTAACGTAGCCGATCTCCGTGTTGATGCCGCGATGCTGGCGGTCCTTGAAATAAATCGCGCCCGCGGTAGGCGCAAGCAGACCGACCAGGAGGTTGAGAACAGTCGACTTCCCGCACCCAGAGGGCCCGACGATGCTCAGAAACTCGCCACGGCGGACCTCCAGGCTGAAATCTTGCAGCGCGACGACTCGAAGGCCGCGGCTCTCGAACACGCGATCGACGCGATCGAGGCGGAGGACCGGCCCGGCGGCCACGTCAACCGTCATAGCACTCAGCGATCAGCTGTCAGCCATCAGCGCCAGAGCGGCCCGATTCCTGACAGCTGACGGCTGATGGCTGACAGCTACGTCGCGGCCTTGACGAACTTGTCCACGAAGAGGTTGTACACGTCGTCGACGCTGATCGTCTGCTGCTGCATGGCGAGGGTGTTGGCGACCGCCCGCTTGTCGAGCAGCCCGCTTCCGTTCGTGGCAGCTTTGACGTTTGCCACGCCGGCCACGAGGACAGTCTCGTCCATCTGCGCGAAGTCCGGCTTGATCGCAGCCGCGATCTCTTCTGGCGAGGTCTTCAACACCCAGTCATTCGCCGCCTTGACGGCGTTGACAAACTTCTGCACCAACTCGGGGTCTTTTTCGGCCAAGTCGGGCCGCGTAAAGACGTTCTCCATGTTGAAGGGGACCAGGGCCGGGTCTTCACCCTTGGCGTTGTTGATCAGCATGATCGCTTTGCCCCGCGCGACGGCCTGTTCTGCGACTGGTACGGTCTGAAGGATTACGTCGACCTGGCGGGTCTCGAGAGCCGCCAGGAGAGCTGGGCCCTCGCCGGCCCCGACAACCTGAACGTCCTCCTGCGGCTTGAGCCCGGCGCTGCGGACGTGGTACTCGGCCTGCTGGAAGGTGAGCGCGCCCGGCCGGGTGGCGCCGAAGTTCAGCCCCTTCAGGGCCGCGAGCTTGTCCTTGAGCGGCGACTGCTCGGTGATCCCTCGCTCTCTCGCGATGTCGATGTGCATCGCGACGTTGACGACGTTCTTGTCCAGGTAATTGAAGACGTTGATCACCTTCTGTCCCTGGCGGAAGGCATCCGCCTGGTAGGTGCCGGCGCCAGCGTTGAACTCCACGTCGCCTGAGATCAGCGCCTGCAGGTCCGGGCCACCGCCCCCGGTCGAGAGCTGCTCGATCTCGAGTCCCTGTTGGGCGAAGAAGCCCTTGTAGCGGGCGACGTTGATCGGTAGGAAGGCGAGCGTAGCTGCCGCCTGGGTGACCTTCACTTTGCGCGGCTCGGCCGGCTTGGCGGCCGCGGCCTGCCCTGACGGAGGAAGGGTCGGCTTCGCATCGGGCGCTTTGGCGACCTCAGTGGGCTTGGCGGGCGCCGCAGTCGCCGCCGGCTTCGACTCGGCCGGCCTGGCTGGGGCGCTCGTCGGGGCCGGCCCGGCCGCCGGCGCGCAGGCCGTCACGACGACCAGCATCAGTACCGCGGTGGCTATCCTCATCCTGTCACTCCCACATCACGAGTCGGGGGTAAGATAGCATGCACGCCCTCGCGCGCTCTCACAGAACCTCGAATTTGAAACCAGCCGGCGTGCCCTGACGTCGTATCGCCAGGAGACTCGGCCAGGGTCCGACCGTCGAGGCCGACCGGTAGCCCCACGGAGGCTCACATGCGCTCGCCTTTCGGCCTGTACTGCCTGGCGGCCCTGATCGTCGCGCTCACGACGATCACTCTTGGCGTCGAACAGGCCTCAGCTTCGGCCGCCAGACAGGCCAGGGATATGGCCGATGCGCCCAGCTGGGCTTCCGTAGTCGAGGGCGCACCTCTCTGGATCGAGCGCGCCGTCCCGCTGAGAGGGCCATCGCTGGCGGCCGACCCAGCTGATCCTCGGCGAATCGCCTACTGCGTCGAGGGCGGCATTCGGCTCTCGCTCGACGGCGGGGCGACCTGGGCGACCGTTCCGACGACGTCGGTCAGGTCGGTTGCCGCGACGGCACCCTACCCGCTCATACCGGACAACGACTCGTCGCCTGCCTGCGCGTCTGTCGTGCTCGACCCTGACCACGCGCAGAGCTTCTTCGCCGTCTTTCACGGGGCTGCCCACGCCGCGCCGCCCATCGTCCAGCTCGGGTTTCAGAGCACCGATGGCGGCCAGACGTGGCACCCTGTGCCGCCCCCGACGAGCCATGAGGTTGGACAGTTCGGCGGCTTTCGCCAAGAGGGGAGCTGGGTGCAGGCGTTGTTCGTCGGTCGGGCGCCCGGGCTCGACGCGCGACCACCGTTTGACGTCGTGCAGACCGCCGATGGTGGCCTGACCTGGCAGTCGGCCGGCCTGAGCTGCCCAGCCAGCGGCCCTTGTGTCGGGTGGGGTCCGGGGCCGGCCTCCTACTCGCCAATGGGTGGCCCGGGTGCGCAGTGGATCGTGTTCTCCACCGATGGTGGGCAGTCCTGGGCAACGCCTGCTTGGCCTTCGTCTGTCGACCTCAAAGCGCCTGGCCCGTATGAGCTGGTGGCTCTGTCCGCGACGTCGGTAGCTCTGGTGGCAGGTGGCGAGGCTGACCCGATGCTGGTTTCCCGAGACGGCGGCCAGACCTGGGCAGCCGTCGCTCTGCCAGCGCTGCAAGGCAGCAGGGGCATCGGTCGATCGGCGCCTGGCCTTCAGGTCTTGCCGGACGGTTCGCTGCTTGCACGCCCCGCCAACGGCCCGACCTGGCAGCTGCTCGTGCCCGGGGCGACCGACTGGTGTCCGCTGTCCGTTTTGCCAGCCGGGCTCAGAACGGACTCGCCACGGGTGATCGGGGAACGGATCTGGTGGCTCGAAGACGGCGGCGCGGCCGAGATGCCTCCCGCCCCGGCGAGCACGCCGTTGAGCGATCTGCACTGCGGTGCGGACCGCGGCTGAGGCCTGAAGAGCGGCCGGCTGGGGCGGCTAGCGGCGGCTACTTGCCCCGGCGCCGCTGCCACTGGGCGTAGCCGGCTTGAAGCTCCCTACCGAGCATGAAGGCCATAGCCCAGCCCACCACCAGCAGCGCGCCCTGCGCAAGCTCCATGCTAGTCCCTCCATGTCGTTCAGCCCGGACCCGCACAGAGGGTCCGAACGTCGAGGTGTGATGAGGCGGCGTACTGTAAGGATCTCCGTCCTACTACCCACTACGCACCACCCACTTCCCACTGTCCACTGCCCACTGCCCACTGCCCACTGCCCACTGCCCACTGCCCGCTCCCCACTGCCCACTGCCCACTGCCCACTGCCTACTGCCTGCTGCCTACCGTGGCCTATAGTCAGCCGTAGACATCGGAGGATCCACCCATGAAGCTGTGTTACGCCTTGCGTCGCGGAGTCTTTTACCCGAGCGCTCGGGACGCCTTTGGTGAGATGCCACCCAGGGAGCTCCGCCCGAAGTACCTCGCACTGGTCAAGTCGTTCGGATTCGAGGGCGTCGAAGTCCCAGCCACGAGCCCCGAGGGCGCCGACGAGCGGGCTGCGCGAGAGCTGGCAGATGAGCTCAGCGCGGCTGGACTGTCAGCCGTCTGCGTCCGTGGCGGGGGCCCCATCGCCCACCCCACGGCCGGACCGGACGGGCGAGATCGATTGGAGAGGACGATCCGATTCGCGGCCTGGATCGGTGCCAGCGTCGTGAACGCGACTTTGGTGACGCCGCCGACGCACCCGGGCGGTCCCGGCCACGGTCGGCAGGGTGAGCAGGTCTCACAGGGCGCCAGCCGGACCGCCAGCGAGTCCGACTTCGAGCGGACGGCCGACCATCTGCGGCGGTTCGGCAAGCTGGCGGCCGACCTGGGACTCGACATCGCGGTCGAGGTCCATCAAGGCTCGATCGCCGACAACTCGGCTGCTGCCCTGCACCTGATCGACCTGGTCGGTCTGGACAACGTGGGCGTCAATCCCGACCTCGGCAACATTTACTGGCACTACGAGTACCCAGAAGAGACAAGCGAGGCCGCGATCGTCGCGCTCGCGCCGCGCGCCAAGTACTGGCACTGCAAGAACTTGAAACGAATCCACGTCCCGGAGATCCACCGCGCCTTCTATCAGCGCGTCCCGCTGCCCAGCGGCGACATCGACTACCGCTTCGCGATCTCGGCGATGGTCGACGCCGGGTACGATGGCTATCTGGCGATCGAGGGCGCACGCGAGGGGGACCAGCTCTCAGCCGACGCCCGCAGCGCCGCGTACGTTCGCGAGATGCTGGGACAGCTGGACTAATTAGGTGCCAGGGGTCAGGGTCAGGGGATCCGTAGGGCACGGCATGCCGTCCCCTACTGCCTACCGCCTGATGCCCACTGCTTGAGTACGTGCTTGGCGACGCGCTGGGTGGGCGTCTTGGGCAGCTCGCCGACAAACTCGAATAGGCTGGGGATCTTGAACGCGGCCAGGCGCGACGAGCACCAGGCGGCCAGGACGTCCGGGCCGGCCGCCTGGCCGGGCCGAAGGACGACGTAGGCTTTGATCTCCTCGTCGCTCAGCTCGGATGGCACGCCGATCACGGCCACCTCGAGCACGGCCGGGTGGGCGGCCAGGGCCTCCTCCACCTCTATCGACGAGACGTTCTCGCCCCGCCGACGGATGATGTCCTTCTTGCGGTCGACGAAGAAGTAGAAATCATCGGCATCGCGGTATGCGAAGTCGCCGGTGACGAGCCGGCCGTCTCGGAGGGCCTCGGCGGTACGCTCCGGATCGCGGAAATAGCCCGGCGTGACGGCCGGGTTGTGCATGACGATCTCGCCGACCTGGCCCGCCGGAAGCGGAGCCCCGCGCTCGTCGACGATGGCGAGCTCATTGGTGAAGCTGGGGTCTGGATGCTGGCGCGGTCGGCCCATGCTGCCTGCCTTCCGCGGCCCGTCTAGCGGCTCGACCGTGCCGAATGTGGACTCGCTCATGGCATAGCCAAAGAGGATTCGCACCCCGAAGCGCCGCTCCATCGCAAGGCGCGTCTGCTCAGGCAACGCCGGCGCGCTGTAGATCAGCCGAAGGGAGTGTTGGGACTCCGCAGCATCCACGGGCTGCTTCTCGAGGATCATGAGCATCGCCCCGATCAAGTTTGCCTGGGTCGCCCCAGCCTGGCGGACCTGGGCCCAGAATCGCGTCGCCGAAAAGCGCGGCAGCAGCGCCAGGCTGGCGCCCGCTCCAAGCGTGCCCATGGTCGAGTACGCCTGGGCGTTGATGTGGAACAGCGGCAGGCAGGTCAAAAGCCGATCACGATCGGTCAGGCCCAGCCACCAGGGGAACGCCTGCCCGGTCAGCACGTAGGTGCGGTGGGTCTGCATCACGGCCTTCGGCCGGCCGGTTGTGCCCGACGTGTAGATCAGGGTGGCCACGTCGTCGGCCGTGACGACTACCCCACTGTCCTCCTCACCAGCCGAAACGAGCTGCTTGAGTGGGATACTGTCCGGGGCGCTCCCGCCAACCAGCACCAGATCGGCGAGAGTCGGCGCTCGGCCCTGGCAGGCCTGGATGACCGGCAGCAGCTCGGGAGTCGTGACTGCCGCGCGCGGCTGGCAGTGCTCCAGGATGTAACCGGCCTCCTGCGGCCCGAAAGCCGTGTTGATCGGGACGGCGATCGCGCCCAGGCGCGCCAGTCCGAGCCAGGCTATCAGGAACTCCGGGCAGTTTGGCAGCAGCAGGCACACCCGGTCGGCGTGGCCAACGCCGATGGCCTTGAAGCCCTTGGCCGCTCGGCGGGTGAGCGCGGCGAGCTCGCCGTAGCTGAGCGTCTGCTCCTCGGTCAGCAGGAACACCTTCCCGGCCCGCGGCGCCGCCTGCTGGTCGATGAAAGTCGCCAGGTCCATCTCCCCCGATGCTCGATGCCCGATCGCCCGAGCCTGGAAGCGCGTCTCGCCAGTCGGCATATTCAGACCTCGTGTCGGCCAGTCGCGCTTGCGGTCGGCGCGGCATGCGAGGATACCCTGGCCGCTCGGCGCGCGACTAGATACAAACGCCGAGGAATATGGTATATTGGGCTCGCTGGTACGTTTCGCCGGGCCGCTTAGGGCGCGGCCTTGGGGATGCTGAACGCCCCGGACCTTTTCCCGACTCGCGCTGACGAAACCGCCAAGCTCGTCCAGAGGTGTCGGCGTGAGTTACGCGGACAAGGCCCTTACCTGTCGCGATTGCCAGCAGGCATTCGTCTTTACGGCCGGCGAGCAAGAGTTCTTCGCCAGCCGAGGGTTCACCAACGAGCCCAGTCGCTGCCCGGACTGTCGGGCGGCCCGTCGCGCGGACCGCGGCGGTGGCTACAGCAGCGGTGGCTACAGCAGCTACGGGGGTGGTGGCTACGGCCGCCGCGAGCGCGAAATGTTCACCGTGACCTGCTCGGCGTGTGGCAACGAGGCGCAGGTGCCGTTTCAGCCCCGTGGCGACAAGCCAGTCTACTGCTCGGACTGCTTCGCCAAGCAGCGGGGGAGCAGTGGCTACGGTAACCGGGGGTACCGCTAGGCAGCTCAGTTCGCTATAGTTAGCCCGATCGGCCGACTTGTCAGCTCGGAATGCGTAGGGGCGGGCCTCAAACCCGCCCCTACGGTCCGCTTGGCGGGCCGGCGACACAAGCAGACAGGAGCGCATATGCACGTGGTCGCCCGAGAGGGCGAGACGTTTGAAGAGCTATTCCGCCGCTTCAAGCGAGGCGTGGAGGCGGCTGGCATCCTGCGGGACTACCGTCGCAAGCAGCGCTTCAAGCCGGCCCACGAAGAGCGGCGCGACAAGATTCGGGCCGCTCAACGCAAGCGGCGCCGGGCACGATCGCGCACGTAACTTAAGAGTGAAGAGTTGGCTGGTTCGCTCTTTACTCTCACTGAGCACTGCCTGAGTCGCTAAAGTCGGCGAGAGCCTCGTAGACCACCAGCTCGACCGTCTCGCCGTCCTCGACGGGAGCTCGCTCGCCGCAGGGGCGCATGCCCGCCTTCTCCATCACGCGGCGGCTGGCCGTGTGTCCGACCAGCGTCTCGGCCACCACCCGGCGCACCTCCGGCTCGGCCAGCAGGTGGCCCAGGAGGGCCCGGAGTGCTTCGGTGGCGTACCCGCGCCCCCAGCACGGCTCGACCACCGAGTAGCCAACCTGGGCCGTACCCGAGGTACGGTCGAGGCCGCAGCCGATCTCGCCCACGACCGCACCATCGGCCTTGCGGACCAGGAAGAACGGCCCCCATCCGCCCCTTTTCCCGGCCACGAGCTCCATCACCTCGAGCGAGAACTGGGAGGGGTAGCCAGGGGCGAAGACGACGCTCTCCGGAGGCCGGCCCTCCAGGAGGGCGCGCGCCACGTCCCGGCCGATCGGGCGCAGTACCAGCCGACCGGCGTCGATCTCGCTCATCCCCCAAGGATCGCACCGCCGCGACCCGTCCCGCACGGACCGGCCCCGCCGGAGGGGATCAGGGCGTGACCACTGGCGCGCCGACTTCCCCGCAAGCACTCCCTCATCCAGGGCTGCGTCGCACGCGCTGGATAGGCCGTTTGGCGGCCTATGCTGCGGTCACGGAAACGGTGCAGCCGGCGTGGGCGATGCAGCCGCGGCTGATGTCCCGCTTGTGGCGGGGGCGAGCGGCGGCCCGGCGCAGCTCCTGACGCAGGTCCCAGTGAGTGGGGCAACAGAGGTTCCGCAGCTCCAGCCGCTTGAGGTACTGCCAGGTGCCCTCGTCCGGGTTCAGCTCCGGCGCATAACCGGGAAGTTGCTCCAGGTGGAGCCGCTCGGCCCCGCCGGCCGCGAGGAAGAGTATACTCCCACTCGGAGGCCCGAGTGCTCCTTGCCGCGGACGTCGGAAACACGAACATCAAGGTGGGCGTCTTCGACGGCGACGACCTCAAAGCGCGTTGGCGGTTGGAGACCGATGCGCGCAAGATGCCCGACGAGTACGCTGTCCTGCTTCGGACTCTGCTCGACCACGGTGGGCTGCGGATGGACGACATCTCCGGCGTAGCCTTCTCTTCGACCGTGCCTGGCCTGACGAGCACGTACCGAGAGCTCGCGGAGCGCTACTTCAACGTCGAGCCGGTCATCTCGAGCGCCAATGTGAAGACCGGGATTATCATCGCCACCGACAACCCCCATGAGGTTGGGCCGGATAGGATCGTTCTCGCGCTCGGCGCCATGCGCCGGCACCGCTTGCCGGCGATAGTCGTCGACATCGGCACGGCGACGACCTTTGACGCCATCTCGGCTCGCGGCGAGCTGCTCGGCTGCGCTATCGCGCCCGGCCTGAACACAGCCACCGAAGGGTTGGTATCGCGGGCTGCCAGACTATTCTCGGTGGAGCTGAAACCTCCGCGGCGGGCAATCGGTCGCAACACCGTAACGTCGATCCGGTCCGGGGCGATCTTTGGCTACGTTGGTCTGGTCGAAGGGCTGGTCAAGCGCATCCGAGCCGAGCTCGGGGGCGATCCGCTGGTGATCGCGACCGGCGGCCTGGCGCCGATCATCGTCCCGGAGACGACCGTCGTCGACGTGACCGATCCTGACCTGACTCTGCATGGCCTGCGCTTCCTCTACGAGCTGAACACGAGCCATCAGCTGGCTGAGAGCTCGTCGCTGAAGGCTAACAGCTGATGGCTGATAGCTCGTTGCTGAAGGCTGACAGCTGATGGCTGATAGCTCGTACGAAGTGCTGGCCGGCAAGCGCGTGGTGCTGGGCGTGACGGGCAGCATCGCCGCCTACAAGGCGGTCGCGGTCGCCAGTGCGCTGACACAGGCCGGCGCTCAGGTAGACGTGGTCATGACGCGCGAGGCCACGGAGCTGGTGCGTCCCCTCAGCTTCCAGGCGATCACTCATCGGCCCGTCTCGACCGAGATGTTCCACTTGCTCGCTGAGACGGAGATCGGCCACGTCAGCCTGGGCCAGCACGCGGACCTAGTCCTGGTCGCGCCGGCCACGGCTCACACCCTCGCCAAGCTAGCGCTCGGCCTGGCCGACGATATGCTCAGCACCACGGTCCTGGCCACCACCGCTCCACTGGTGATCGCTCCCGCGATGGACGCCAATATGTACGACAGCGCTGCGGTCCGCGAGAACGTCCAGCGATTGCGCGACCGGGGTGCCATCATCATTGAGCCGGCCTGGGGGCGGATGGCCTCCGGCCTGATCGGCACAGGCCGGCTAGTCGAGCCGCCGCTGATCGTGGACACGCTGCGCGTGGTGCTCGGGCGGAGCGGTGACCTGGCTGGCTGGCGGGTGGTGGTCACGGCCGGCGGTACTCAGGAGGCGATCGACCCGGTCCGTTTCGTGTCGAATCGGTCGTCGGGCAAGATGGGTTACGCCGTGGCCGAGGCGGCGCGCGATCGTGGGGCGAGTGTGGTCTTGATCAGCGCCCCGACGGCGCTGGCCTGCCCGCTGGGCGTGGAGGTTCGCAGCGTGGTTAGCGCCGCCGAGATGTGCGAGGCGGTGGCGACTGCCATCCAGGATGCCGACTTGCTCGTGATGGCCGCCGCCGTGGCCGACTTCCGCCCAGAGCAGGTCGCCGAGCAGAAGATCAAAAAGGACGGCCGAGAGCTGATGCTGCGACTGACGCCGACAACCGACATCCTGGCTGCCACGGCAGCGACTTCGAGCGATCGGTTGATCCGGGTCGGCTTCGCGGCCGAGAGCGAGGAGCTGGTCAAGAACGCTCAGGCCAAGCTGGAGCGCAAGCGGCTCGACCTGATCGTTGGCAACGACATCACACGCCCGGACAGCGGCTTCGGGAGCGAGACCAACAAGGTCGTCATCCTCGACCGCGGCGGCGTGCGACACGACTTACCAGCTCTCCCCAAGCGCGAGGTGGCCCACGAGATCCTCAACGCCGCGCTCGCAATTCGGCGCCAGGGGGCGGCGTGATCGATCGTCCCGCCATCACGCGGTTGGTGGCTGATCTGCTGCGAGCGCTCGGCGAGGACCCGACGCGCCAGGGGCTCCAGCGGACTCCCGAGCGCGTCGCGGATATGTACGCCGAGATCTTCGGCGGCCTGCACGAGGACCCGGCCGCCCTGCTTCAGGGCGGCTTCGACGAGCAGCACGAGGAGATGGTGGTCCTGCGTGACATTCGCCTCCAGTCGGTGTGCGAGCACCACCTGCTGCCATTCGTCGGGACCGCCCACGTCGGCTACATCCCACATGGGCGGGTGATTGGGGTCGATAAGCTGGCCCACGTAGTCGACATCCTCGCTCGCCGGCCGCAGGTCCAGGAGCGGCTGACCAGTCAGATCGCCGATCTGATCAACGAGCACCTCAAGCCGCGCGGTGTGGCGGTCGTCGTGACCGCTGAGCACCTGTGTATGACGCTGCGCGGGCTCCGCGCGCCGGGCAGCACGGTCGTGACCTCGGCCAACCGGGGCGCCTTCCGAACCCGTGAGGCGACGCGGCTGGAGTTCTTCGCCCTGCTCAACAACAAGCGGTGAGGTGGGGCGCGTATCGGAACTCACACTCGTTGGAATTTACAGATACGGGCTGCCCATATTGTCATCCTGAGCGAAACGAAGGATCTCATGCTCCTCTCCATCCGATCGCTCACAGGTCGGTCGTCACCTGTGCCGCGTGTTGGGCCCGAGGTTTGGTCAATGTTTGACACTGGATCTATTGCTGAGCAGCATGAGATCCTTCGCTTCGCTCAGGATGACAACATAGATGCCGCCAAACGTGCCACATTGGTTATCGTAAGGGGTCAGGGACCACAGCTTTCAGGATGACAACGAGCTCAGACTGACAACAAGGTCGAATGAGGAGGTGCGGGATGTTTGATCAGGGACGCTTCGTCCGGGTGGTGCTCTTGGGCCTGTTGGTCTCGTTCGGTGCCGGCTGGCTGCCCAAGATCGCGCTCGCCGAGCAGGGCTACCCGGACTTCTATGGGACCATCATCGCAGTGGACCGCGATCGGGCGATGGTGACGCTGGCGACGGACTCGAACGAGACCGTCGTCATAGACGTTCGAGACCTGGGCCTGAGGCCCTTTGACGAGGGCGCGTTCAAGCTCGACAACGTCGTGCTCCTGAGGACGCGGCGCGAGCCAGGCGCTTTCGTCGCCATCGGCTGGGAGCAAGCCCGCGACGGACGGGAGAAGTTTCGCAACTGAGCTCTTCCGGCCCGGACGACTCTAGTCTGCTAGAGCGAACAGGAGCTGAGCATCGTGGCCGAAGACCGCCTCAACCTGCCGTTCACCGGAATTCCGTCCTTCTTGCGTGCGCCGATCGTGGCGGACCTATCGAGTCTCGACGCCGATGTGGCTGTTCTCGGGGTCCCGAGCGACGAGGGCTCACCGTGGAAGCCAGGCGCCCGCTTCGCCCCCCGAGCGATCCGCGAGATGTCGGTCCGCTACGGTGGTTACGGGGCCCAGCAGAGGCGTGGCGGATACTTCGATATCGACGAGAGGCGTCGATTCCTCGAGTATGAGACCACGAACCGGCGCATCGTCGACTGCGGCGACGTCGACATCATTTACACCAATCCCGAGCGTACGTTTGACAACATCACCGCGTCCGTGAGCCAGATCCTCGCCGGCGGCGCTCTTCCGCTCGTCCTGGGCGGCGACCACGCGATCACCTATCCGGTCGTGCGGGCCTTCAAACAGCCGATCTCGGTGGTCCACTTCGACGCCCACCTCGACTTTCGCCCCTTTGTCCACGGTGTCAGCTACGCCAACGGAATGCCGATTCGGCTCCTGGCCGAGCTGCCGAACGTCGGCCAGATCATCCAGGTTGGGATTCGAAGCCTACGCACCAGCCAGGATGACCTGGAAGACGCGCTGACGCGTGGGAACGACGTCGTGACGGTCGAGGACTACCGCCGCCGCGGCATCGAGGGCGTACTGGCCAGCCTGCCGCGCGGGGGCCAAACGTACGTCAGCATCGACATCGACGTGCTCGACCTGCCGCTGGTCCCTGGCTGCGCCTCGTCGGAAGTCAACGGGCTCACCTATGACGAGCTCCGCAAGACCCTCTTCGCCGTCGCTGGCCAGACCGAGGTAGTCGGTTTCGACGTGGTCGAGATCAACCCGATGCTGGACGTCGCGTCGGGCAACACGTCGCTCATCGGCGCCCAGATCGCCCTGGAGTTTCTCGGCCGAGTCGTCGAACACCCGGACTATCTCGAGCGCAGAGGACGACTGGGCCAGGCTTTGCCCAGCCGCGGGCTCGCCTGACGTCGTCTGTACTGGCGGGCAAGAGCCCCTCGACCAAGGGCGGTTTCGGCGATAGGCCAACGCCGCGCTCCAGACGCACAACAAGGTGGTAGGAGCTGATGGATACGGCGTTTGTGATCCTGGTGTTTGTTGTCATCCTGGGGCTGGCCTTCGACTATGTGAACGGCTTCCACGACACGGCGAACGCGATCGCCACGGTCGTGGCGACCCGGGTCCTCTCGCCACTTCAGGCGGTGCTGATGGCGGCCACAATGAACTTCATTGGGGCGCTAAGCGGCACCGCCGTCGCATCGACCGTCGGGAAGGGGATCATCGAGCCGGGCTCGGTGACCCAGCAGCTGGTCATCTCGGCCTTGCTGTCGGCCATCGCGTGGGACCTTCTGACCTGGTACTACGGCATCCCGTCCAGCTCCAGCCACGCGCTCGTCTTCAGCATCGTCGGGGCTGGGATCGCCACGGGCGGGGTCAGCGTGCTGGGCTGGGAGGGCATCCAGAAGGTCCTGGCCGGCCTCGTCGTCTCGCCGACCCTCGGGTTCGTCGGCGCCTTCCTGGTCATGGTGATGCTCATGCACCTGTTCTTCCGAGCCCACCCGGCCGTGGTGACCAAGGTGTTCGGCCGCGCCCAGCTCGTGTCGTCGCTGTACATGGCGTTCAGCCACGGGGGGAACGACGCCCAGAAGACCATGGGCGTCATCACGATGGCGCTGGCGGCCTACTACGGCTGGAGTGGTGACAAGTGGGAGGTGCCGCTCTGGGTGATCGTGGCGGCGGCGACGGCGATGGGCTTGGGGACCGCCTCGGGTGGCTGGCGGATCATCAAGACGATGGGGACCCGCATCGTCGAGCTGAAGCCGATCCACGGATTTGCCGCCGAGACGACCGCCGCCACGGTGATCGAGCTCGCCAGTCGGGTCGGCGTGCCCATCTCCACGACCCACGTCATCAGCTCGAGCATCATGGGAGTCGGCTCGACGGGCGCGCGCCGCGCGGTCCACTGGGGCGTGGCCGGCAACATCGTCACCGCCTGGATCGTCACCATTCCCGCCTGTATCGGGATGGGCTGGCTGTTCAGCACGGCGCTGCACGCGCTGATCCCGTAGCGGACTGAGGACGCACAGGCCGGCCCGGCCCCCACCGTCAGTCGTCTTTCGTCGGACTTGCGCAGAGAACACTTGTTCTGGTACGATTGTTCGGGTTTGTGACGCCGATCCCATTGACGGCACAATATGTTGTGGTTAACCTTTGTGCCTGGCCAAGATGTTGTGGGAGAGGGCGCCGGACCAGCGCCTGAGGCCCTCGGCTGAGGACTGCCTTTTGAGGGGGAGCGCGATGGCGCACGACCTGCGAGACACCGCCGCCCAGTCGACCCGAGCCGACGCTAGCCTGTTCGCGCAACCGGACGACTTGCCGGAGCCGGACCTGACCGAGAACAGCCGCATCGTGCTCGAGCGGCGCTACCTCAAGCGCGAGGGCGGCAAGGTGATGGAGACGCCGGGCGGCGGGTTCTGGCGGGTGGCCCTGGACATCAGCCGCGGCACGGAGAAGTTCGACGGGCCGGAGGTGGCGGCCAGGGTCCGTCGAGACTACTACCTGATGATGGCCCACAATCAGTTCCTGCCCAACTCGCCTACCCTGATGAACGCCGGCAAGAACAACGGGCTGCAGTACTCGGCCTGCTACGTCCTGCCGGTCCCAGACTCGATGGACGAGATCTTTGAGACCAACAAGCGGGCCGCGCTGATCCACCAGTCCGGGGGCGGGACCGGGTTCGCCTTCTCGCGCTTGCGCCCGAGCGGCGACATCGTGGGCTCGACGGGCGGCATCGCGAGTGGCCCGGTCAGCTTTCTCGAGGTCTACAACGCATCCACCGAGAGCGTGAAGCAAGGTGGCACCCGCCGCGGTGCCAACATGGGCATCCTGAAGGTCGACCATCCAGACATCCTCAAGTTCATCGAGTGCAAGAAGGAGTTGAGCGAGCGCAACCGCTACGCCTTCGAGGCAGTGTCGCCGTATCTGGAAGAGGACAAACGCGCCGCCCTGAAGCGCGCCCTGCTCGAGAGCCAGATCAGCAACTTCAACATCTCGGTCGGCGTTACCGACCGCTTCATAGAAGCGCTCGAGCGCGACCAGGAGTTCGAGCTGGTCAACCCACGCACGGGCCAGCCGGGCGGTCGGCTGCGCGCGCGTGAGGTGTTCGACCGGATGGTCCGCAACGCCTGGGAGACCGGTGATCCGGGCGTCGTCTTCCTCGACCGGATCAACGCCGGCCCGGCCAATCCGGTCCCGGAGATGGGCCCGGTCGAAGCGACCAATCCGTGTGGCGAGCAGCCACTTTACCCGAACGAGGCCTGCAACCTCGGCTCGATCAACCTGGCCAGGTTCCTTCGGCCGCTCGGGACACCCAAGCCGCTAAGCGGCGCCAACGGCCATCAGGCCAACGGGCAGCGGGCCAACGGTGCGAACGGCCTGCTCAATGGCGACCACAAGCCCCACTGGCGCGATCGGATCGATTGGGACCGACTGGCCGCTACGACGCGACTCGCCATCCGATTCCTGGACGACGTCGTGGAGACCAACCCGTATCCAGATGAGATCATCGACCGGGTCGTCAAGTCGAACCGACGGATTGGGTTGGGCGTGATGGGCTGGGCCGACCTGCTCATCCAGCTCGAGATCCCATATGACAGCCAGGACGCGCTCGAGCTGGGCGAGGAGCTGATGCGGCTCATCAACGAGACCGCCCACGACGAGTCGTGCCGCCTGGCCGAGGCACGCGGGCCGTTTCCCAACTGGCCGCGCAGCATCTACAAGGATGGCCGCCCGCAGCGGAACGCGACGGTCACCACGATTGCTCCAACCGGCACCATCAGCATCATCGCCGGCTGCTCCAGCGGCGTCGAGCCGATCTTCGCGCTGGTGTTCGATCGGCGGGGCTCGCTCGATGGACAGCTCAAGCTGGAGACCAATCCGTACTTCGAAAGCGTCGCGCGACGGGACGGCTTCTGGACCGAAGAGCTAGCCAGCCAGGTCCAGCGTAACGGCTCGGTGCGAGGGGTGGACGCGGTGCCCGAGCGCTGGCAGCGCGTGTTCGGCACGGCCCACGACATCGATCCGGAGTGGCACGTTCGGATGCAGGCCATCTGGCAGAAGCACACCGACAACGCCGTCTCGAAGACGATCAACCTGCCGCACGACGCGACCGTCGCCGACGTCGAGAAAGCGTACCGGCTCGCCTATGAGCTGGGCTGCAACGGTATCACGGTCTACCGCGACGGTTCGAAGGAGGGCGTCCTGCACGTCGGCACCGCGGGTGGCCACCAGGGCGCCGCCCCGAGCCAGCCGCCGCTGCCGGCCACGATCACGCCCCGTCCGAAAGTCCTGCAGGGCACGACGTACAAAGAGGAGACGCCGCTCGGAACGGCCTACGTCACCATCAACCAGGACGAGTATGGCGACCCGTACGAGGTCTTCGTCAACCAGGGCAAGACCGGCTCGGACATGGCGGCGATGTCGGTCGCGATTGGCAAGCTGGCCTCGCTGGTCCTGGGGTTGCCCTCCACAATGGCCGGCTCCGAGCGGCTGCGAGAAGTCGCACGGCGGCTGCGCGGAACCGGGGGCAACACGAGCTGGGGTTTCGGTCCCCAGCGCGCCCGCTCGCTGCCCGACGCGCTGGCCCGAGTGATCGAGACGCATCTGGAAAGCGTGGCGTCGCGGGGTGGCGAGGGCCGAGCGACGGTGGTCCCACAGGAGCAGCTCCAGCTGCCCATGCAGCCCAACAGCGGCGAGTTCTGCCCGGACTGCAACAACAGCCTGATCTTCGAAGAGGGCTGCACGAAGTGCCCCAGCTGCGGCTACTCGATGTGCTGAGCTCAGATTCCGGACTGTGCCTGTTTCGTGAGTCGCCCAACGCTTCGCGAATGCAAATGAAGTTCTATGTAGACGAGTGCCTGTCGCCTCAAATAGCCGACGCGATCTCCGCGAAGCGAGGCTGCCGCGCGGTACACGCCTCAAGGGATCTAGGCTTCAGCGGGCGCGACGACCAATTTCATGTCGCGGAGTCCCGCCGCAGGGACGAGATCCTCTTCACCTCGAATCACCGCGATTTCAAGCGGGATTCCAAGGCTCTTCGGGGCCACCCCGGCATCGTGGTCCTCAATCCAGGTGCCTGGACAAACACGGAGGACTTACTCGGCGGCATCCAGGCAATGTTCGCGGTGTTTCGTCTTGTCCGAATCGGTGCGAAGCCCCCGCTCCGCAATTCGATGCGTGACGACTTGTGATCTCCTCTCAACTCGCCCGCCTTGAGGATACGGACGGCACGGGCTTTCACGTCTATCCGCAGCCACATGTCTAGGGCTGGAAGCCGTCACCGCAACGAGCGAAGGGGCGGGCGGTTTCTGTAGCGTCTGCCCGAACGCCCGAACGGCCGCGCAGATTTCCGGCGCGGCTGAGGTTGGCACGGCCACCCGGCGACTGCTGATGGAACGTTCGCCTGCCGCCTAGCCGACAGAGCCGGGGGCTGCCTGGGTGGGTGGTCCAGTCTGGCCCATATGAAACGAGCTTGAGCAGCCCGAGGTGGTTCGCCGCCTTCTTGTCCGAGCGGACCAGGATGGCGCGGCACTTGAAGAGCCAGGCCAGCGTCCGCTCCACCACCCGGCGGCGTGGCTTGTGACGCTTCTTGCGAGGCGGCGGCTCGTCGCGGATGACCGCGATGTGCGGCTCGTAGTCGTGGTCCACGATCACGCCCCCGCCATTCTCGTGTCGTAGCCCTTGTCCAGGCAGAGGTGCTGGGGCCAGCCCGGCTCCGGTTCAGGTCGTTCGACCACGACCGTGTCAACGGTGGCGGCCAGAGGTTCATGGTCGGGAACGTTCGCGCCCGCGATCACGACGGCGAGCGGGCCGCGGTCCTTCTCAAGCAGCAGGCTGCGCTTCTCGCCGTTCTTGCCGCGATCCGTCGGGTTGGGGCCCACCAGGTACCCCCCATCCTGGCCTTGCCCATGGCCGCGTCGGCCACCTGCCACTCCCAGTCGCAGCCGCTCAGGTCCTCGCACGCCTCCAGCAGCGCGGCCCAGATGCGGTCGAAGAACCCCAGCCGCGCCCACCGCTGGAAGGTGCGATGGACGGAACTGTCGTCCCGAAACTCGCTTGGCAGGCGGCTACATTGGCAGCCGCTGCGCAGGCGGAAGATGATCGCGTCGAACGCCCGGCGCGGGTCGATCCGCTTGCGCCCCGTGCGCTTCGGCGCGTCCAGTTCTGCAAGGACACGCTCGACGACACCCCAGCGGCCGTCGGGTGCTCGCCAGATGGTCGGGAGGGCACGCCTCTGACACCGCGTGCTACTTTGCTTCTGCTGGGAAGCTCCCTTTGCACTGAGCCTAGATCGGCAGGTCAGTTCGCAGTGGGGGTTCGAGGGAGAATATGAGTTCACAGTCTGACGCGCAGCCTGCCAGCACACCTGGCGAGATTTATGAACGCGACCTGGTGCCCGCCATGCTCGCCGGCTGGGCGGGAGCCCTGCTGGATCTCGTAGAGCCGAAGCCTGGAGAGCGACTGCTGGACGTGGCCTGTGGCACTGGAGTGGTTGCCCGGCGAGCCGTGGCGCTGCTTGGGGTGGGTGGACAGGTCGTCGGGCTTGACATGAACGCCGAGATGCTGATGGTCGCTCGGGCTCGTGACCCGAGCGTGGAGTGGCATGAGGGAAACGCCATGGCCCTCCCGTTCGCCGACCACGTGTTTGATGTAGTGGTGTGCCAGCAGGGCCTCCAGTTCTTCCCAGACCCTGGCGCCGCTCTGGGGCAGATGCGTCGTGTGCTGGCCTCGGGTGGTCGTCTCGGAGTGGCCGTGTGGGGCCCCCTCGAGAGTAGTCCGGGGCATCATGCTCTAGTCCGGGCATTGGAACGACACGTTGGTGCCGAGGCCGCAGCGATGATGTCCACGCCCTTTCGGCTCGGCGACGCCCAGGCTGTCCAGTCACGCGTCGAGGCGGCGGGGTTCCTCACTGTGCACGTGCGTACGGAGCAGCGGGCCGCGCGTTTCCCCTCGACGGAAGCCTTCACTCGGGGTGTACTCGGAGGCGGGACACTGGCACGTGCAGGCGTTCGGGTGTCCGGCGAAGCCCTTGCTGCCGTGATCGGCGATGTCGATCAGGCGTTGAATCGGTACGCACAGGCCGACGGCTTGGGGTTTCCGATGACGTCACATCTCATCCTGGGGCGGACGTAGAGCGATGCAGCGAACCGTCACGGCCAGCGCTTGCGAAGCTGTCCCAAAGCCCCAACTACGGGCCGCAAACCCCCGCGTGCTACTTTGCGCCTGGGGACAGCTTCCGTAGCTCCGGGCCGGTATGCTCCTAATAGGGCCGCTCCGACACTCATGCCGGCCGGCGGCAGCCTCGAAAATCATCGCGGGCGTGCTGAAGACCGCGGATCCCCGCACCCTCATCCTGGCACCGCTGGCCGGAGAGCGCGACCTCTTGGCCGCGGCGTTCGGCCGCTCCCACCCGATCGAGCCCGTGGGCGGGCTGCGCATCCCGTGCGGTTCGTCCGCCCCCGGCGCGCGCTCCTAGCGCACGGCGGGCACGGCGAGACGCAGTTCGCGACCCAGACCCAGTACCTCGTCGACCCCTTCCCGAGCGTCGAACGGTCATCTGCGCCGGCGCGGCGGGCGCTGTCGACCCGGCACTCGCGGTCGGCGACGTGGTGGTCGGGACGGGCCACCGTCAAGCACGACTTCCGCCTGCTGTTCGCTATGCGCCCGCTCCCGCGCTTCGCCCGGGACGCCTCCGCCATCGATGGACTACGCCGAGCGGCACGGGAGGCAATCGGGTTCAACGTCGTCTTCGACGTGATCGCCAGCGGCGACGAGGATGTGGTGAGCACGGAGCGAGCAGCGGCCATCCGGGCCCAAACGGGCGCTGCCTGCGTCGCCTGGAAGGGGAGCGGCGCGGCGCGGCTCACCCAGGGTGAGCGGAAAGCGACAGATTGAGGACCAGATTGTAGTGTGCCTCACCACAGACCCAGGCTCCTGGAAGTTCTGCCAGCCTATCCAGCACTACCTTGCCCAGATTAAGCAGGCCCAGTGGTCCGTCCTGTCGGCTCGGCGTGCGGACAAGCTCCTCCGGGAAATGCTATTTGAGCGGGCGTACGCCCTCCGCGTGCGCGCCCTTTGCGCGCAACTACGCCGGTGCTGATCTCGACATGCATTTCTCGCTGGTCAGGGACCTCCAGCCCCTTGACGAATTCCTCCGGATCCTCCGGGAGCACGGGATGCCCGGTCTGGTGAGCCGGCTGGAGCGAGGCACGCTGTAACCGGACACTCTGGTCGCACTGGACCATCCGGTACGCCGCCGTTGAGGATGCCGCCGCAGGCTCCGGTGAAACGTCGCACAATGACCGCCGTCCAGCCGTTCAGGCCATCGATCAGCCTTCTCAACGTCCTTTCGCTGCGTGGCTACGTCCGAGCGGCTTCGGCGGCCGCTAGAAGCGACCAGTCGCCAGGCGTGCGTCTTGTCGTCGCCAGCTGTAGCGAGTAGACTGACAGACAGACGGGCAACGTGAGGTCTAGATGGCGGTCGAGCTGACAGCGGCGCGGCATACGCTCGACGATCCGGGCGCGGCTATAGAGTACTGCTACGACCAGGGCTGGACCGACGGGCTACCCGTCGTCCCGCCGACCGAGGAACGCGTCCGAGCCTTCCTCGACGTGATGGGGCTGGCGCCTGAGAAGGTGGTGGGCGAGATCCCTGCGCGGGCGCGGACGATCAGGGCCGAGAAGGTCGCCATCAACGCGGTCATGGCCGGCTGTCTGCCCGAATACGGCCCCGTGGTTGTGGCGGCCGTCGAAGCGCTCTGCGCGCCGGAGCACAACGTGAACGGCTCCGCCGCCAGCACGGGCGGGTCGGCGCCGCTCCTGATCGTCAGCGGACCGATCGCCCAGCGAATCGGGATGAACGGCGGCGTGAACCTTTTCGGGCCAGGCAACCGCGCCAACGCCACGATTGGCCGAGCGATTCGACTGCTGCTGATGAACGCTGGCGGCGCCACGCCCGGAGTCATGGACAAATCGACGATCGGGCATCCGGGCAAGTACAGCTACTGCATCGCCGAGGCTGACCAGGCCAGGCCGTGGCCGCCCTTCCATACTCAACGCGGCCTGCCAACCGAGGCGAGCGCGGTCACCGTCTTCGCTGGCGAGGCGCCGCACTACGTCGACAACCACCACAGCAACGACCCCGAGGGAGTCCTGCGTTCGGTGGCCAGCATCATGGTGGCCAGCGGCCGGCTTCGGGGTGGCGCTTTCGTCGTCGTGCTCTGCCCTGAGCACGCGGCGGTCCTCGAGCGGGCAGGGTGGGGTTCCGATCCGGCCCGCGATTTTCTGGCTCGCGAGGCCCGCATCAGCGTGGCGGACCTGAAGCGGCTGGGCCGCGCGCCCGGTAGCCCCGAGCCAGGCGATGCGGAGGAGTACCGGTCTGCTGTCGGCGGCCCTGAGGATGTGCTACTGCTGGTGGGCGGCGGCAGCGCGGGCGGCTTCTCGGCGGTGATTCCGCCGTGGGCCGGCGGACGCAGCTCGCGCCCGGTAACGAGAGAGATCGTCACGTAGGGGCGGGGGTCCCCCCGCCCGCCTGGGCGCGGAAACCGCGCCCGACCGACAAGGAGGTGGCAACCATGGTGGTAGCGGAGCCGCGGGTGGTCCTGCTCGATCCGACCCAGGGACCCGACGAACGGCGGGCGGCGATGGCGCCGCGGGGCCTGCGTTCGCTCGACGGCCTGGTGATCGGCTTCCTGGATAACAGCAAGGCCAATGCCGGGACGTTCCTCCAGCTCATGGAGCAGCGCCTGCG
>WNGA01002083.1_pt1 | contig 42024 bp, 36 predicted proteins | sample 5400061 | NCBI WGS metagenome assembly WNGA01 (sample SAMN13153366, study PRJNA577476) | soil metagenome | isolation source: 100 cm soil or saprolite under grassland replicate 2 | place: USA:California | collected 2016-06-15 | reverse complement strand
GGTTGGCACACGTTCAGACAGGGCGGGCGCGCCAGAAGATCCGCCAGTGGATCAAGCAGGAGGAGCAGGAGCGCAGCGTGACGCTGGGCCGGGAAATCCTCGCCCGCGAGGTCCGTCGCCGGCGCCTCGATCTGCCCACCGCCGACCAGCTCGCCCTGGCGGCGTCCAAGCTTTCGCTCGCCGAGGCCGCGCAGGTGGAAGCGGCGATCGGACGCGGCGACGTCCAGCTGGGGCAGGTCATGAAGGCGCTCTATCCCGATTTGCCCACGGACGAGAATCAGCCCGCCAAGCCGACGGCGTTCGGACGGGTCATCGAGCGGTTGCGCCTGGGCCGCGGCATCAAGATTCACGGCGTTGAAGGCCTCATGGTCCGGTATGCGCAATGCTGCCAGCCGGTGCCTGGAGATCCGGTCGTTGGGTATGTGACTCAAGGACGAGGGATCTCGGTTCATCGCACCGACTGTCCGAACCTGCTCACATTGTCCGGCGAAGTGGAGCGCCGGGTGGAGATCGACTGGCGGGAGGTGGAGGGACAGACGTTCGAGGTGCGGCTCGCCGTGAGCGGAGAAGACCGCCGGGGTCTCTACGCCGACATCTGCGAAGCGATCAGCGGCACCGGGACGAACATCCGGAGCGCCGAGCTCGCCTCCAAAGACGGAATCGTATTCGGCTCGATGCTGGTCGAGGTCGAGAACCACACTCATCTGCACAAGGTCCTAAAGGCGGTCCGCAAGGTGAAGGGTGTGACGGAGATTGCGCGGCGGGACTCGAGCGGCCCCGCTGAAGTCGTCGTCGGTTAGTTTTCCCTCCTATGCCCTTTGAGCTCGGAAACGCACCGCCCCCGGCGGGTGATCAACCACGCGCGATTCGCGAGCTGAACGCCGGACTGCGCCGTGGCGACAAGTATCAGACGCTCCTCGGCGTCACCGGCTCGGGCAAGACGATGACGATGGCGCATGTCGTCGCCGACTTCGGGAAACCCACGTTGGTGTTGTCGCACAATAAGACGCTGGCAGCGCAATTGTACGGCGAGCTCAAGACGTTCTTCCCCGCCAACGCCGTCGAATTCTTCATCTCCTACTACGACTACTACCAGCCTGAGGCCTACGTGCCCTCCACCGACACGTACATCGCCAAAGACTCGTCCATCAACGACGACATCGAACGGCTGCGGCTGCGCGCGACCTCGAGCCTGATGGAGCGCGACGACGTCATCATCGTCGCGAGTGTGTCCGCGATTTATGGCCTTGGCGACCCGGAGCTGTATCGCGAGCTGCTCGTGACCGCGCAGAAGGGCGAGACGCGCGGTCGGGACGCACTGCTCGCCGATCTCGTCGCCGTCCAGTATCAGCGCAACGACGTCGGCTTCGAGCGCGGGACGTTCCGCGTGCGCGGCGATACCGTGGAAGTCTTTCCGGCGTACGACGAGCAGGCGGTGCGGATCGAATTCTGGGGTGACGAGATCGAGCGTATCGCGAAGATCGATCCGCTGACCGGCAACGTCATCAGGCCGATGGATCGCTCCGCGATCTACCCGGCGACGCACTTCGTTACCCAGCGAGCCACGATCGAGCGCGCCGTCTCGCGGATCAGAGCGGAGCTGGCGGAACGGCTGGCCGAGCTGCGCGGGCAAAACAAGCTGCTGGAAGCGCAACGACTCGAGTCCCGCACCCACTTCGACATCGATATGCTGATGGAAGTGGGCCGGTGTGCCGGCATCGAGAACTACTCGCGGCTGTTCAGTGGCCGCCAGCCGGGTGAGCGCCCGGCGTGCCTGCTCGACTATTTCCCGAAAGACTACCTCTGTATCATCGACGAGTCGCACCAGACGCTGCCGCAGCTCGGCGCGATGTACGAAGGCGACCGCTCGCGCAAACAGACCCTGGTCGACTACGGCTTCCGACTCCCCTCGGCGCTCGACAACCGGCCGCTCCGCTTCGATGAGTTCATGGGGCTGGTGCCGCGCATGGTGTTTGTCTCGGCGACGCCGGGGCAAGACGAGCTGCAGCTCTCCGGCGGGGTCATCGTCGAGCAGATCATCCGGCCCACCGGGCTGGTGGATCCCACCGTCGAGATCCGACCGGTGGCGGGGCAGGTGGACGACCTGCTCGGCGAAATCCGGCTGCGCGAAAAGAAGAACGAGCGTGTCCTGGTCACTACGTTGACCAAGCGTATGGCGGAGGATCTCACCGATTACTTGCAGCAGCATGGAGTGCGGGTGCGCTATCTGCATTCGGAAATCGACGCGATCGAGCGCGTCGAAATCATTCGAGGACTGCGCCTCGGCGAGTTCGACGTCCTGGTGGGAATCAACCTGCTGCGGGAAGGATTGGATCTGCCGGAGGTCTCCCTCGTCGCCGTGCTCGACGCCGACCAGGAGGGCTTCCTGCGGTCGGACCGCTCGCTGATCCAGACGGTCGGACGCGCGGCGCGCCATCTCAGCGGCCGAGCCATCCTCTATGCAGATCACAGGACGGGCTCCATGGAGCGGGCGCTGAAAGAGATGGACCGGCGCCGCGAAACCCAGCTCGCCTACAACGTCGAGCATGGCATCACGCCGCGGTCGATCGTGAAATCGGTGGGCGATATCCGCTTCGTCACTCGCGTCGCCGACGCGCGGGTTGCGAAGCCGGGCGCCGGCGAGATTCGCCGCCCCGCCGACGCCGGCGAGCGCGAAACCCTCATCCGCATGCTGGAGCAGCAGATGCAGGCCGCCGCCGAAGAGCTCGACTTCGAGCTGGCAGCCGTCCTGCGCGATCAGCTCCTGGAGCTCAAGGCCGATGCGCCTCTCCGCGAGCGAGCTCAGTCGGTTCGGTGAGGACCTGGGCCACCAGCTCCGCGCCCCCGCCGTAATCGGGTTGTCGGGAGAGCTGGGGACCGGGAAGACGACGCTCGTTCAGGCCATCTGCCGCGGCCTGGGCGCCCGGGCGCGCGCCACCAGTCCCACGTACGCGCTGGTGCATCATTACGGCGCTCGTTCCGCTCCCGTCTACCACGTCGACTGCTACCGCCTGCGCCACCCCGACGAAGCGCGGGACCTCGGCTTTGACGACATGCTGGGGGAGCGCGCGATCATCCTGATCGAGTGGCCAGAGCGCGCGGGGGCTTGGGCACCTCCGCTCGATCGGCACTTCCGGCTGTCGTACGATTCGGATCCAGGGAATCGCGTCCTTGAAGAATGAGCCGTGGCTCGCGATCGACACGGCCACCGAGGTCGCTAGCGTCGCCATAGGCTCCGCCGAGCACGTGGCGGCCGCGCGCGCGATGCGGGGCGCGCGCCAGCATGCTGCGCAGATCGTGCCGCTCATCCAAGAGGTACTCGCTCATGCCAAGACGCGACTCGAGCAGATCGCCGGGATCATCGTCGGTGATGGACCGGGGAGCTTCACGGGTCTGCGGATTGGATGGGCGGCGGCAAAAGGTCTCGCGCACGAGCGCGACGTTCCGCTCGTGGCGATTTCGGCGCTGCTGGGCGCTGCCCATGCGGCGACTCGCGGTGACACGGAATGGGGGCCCGTTGTGGTGTGCTTCGATGCCCTGCGCGGGCAGGTGTTCGGCGCGATCTACCGGTTTGCGCCGGAACGAGTGGAGACGCTGGTCCGGCCGGAGTTGTTCACGATCGCGACGCTTGCTCGCGTCGCGCCCGAGCGGCCAGTCATAGCCGTCGGCGACGGCGCCGAACGCTACCGTGACGAAATCGTCAGCTGGATCGGACGGCCGCCCATCGGCCTGGAATCGCTGCCGCCGATCGCCGGATCGTTGCTCGCCCTCGCCGCATACGAGGGTGCGCCTCGACCGCTTGGGGACTCGAGCGTTGCAGAGCCCGTGTATGGCCGTCCGGCCGAGGCACAGTTGAAATGGGAGGCACGCTACGGCCGACCCCTACCAAATTCGCCCCGCTAAGCTCAGCGATGTCCCGGCGGTCCACGCGATCGAGCGGGAGGTCTTCGCCGATCCGTGGTCCACACAGGACTTTCGCGACTGCGTGACGTCCGATGCGCTCTTTTTCGTCGCCGAAGCGGGAGGTACCAACGAGGTCGCCGGCTACGTGGTCGCGTTCGACGCTGCCGACGAGGGCGAAATCCTGAATCTGGCCGTGGCCCCTGCGGGTCGGCGTAACGGGTTGGGACGTGCGCTCGTGCAAAGTATTCTCGAAGCACTTAGCGCGCGCGGCGCGCGGCAGATTTACTTGGAGGTGCGTGAGTCGAATGCGCCCGCTCGGGCACTCTACGCGGCCCAGGGGTTCAAAGAAGTGGGTCGCCGGAAGCAGTATTACCGGCGGCCGGTCGAGGACGCCATCGTGCTGAGACTTGATGCATAACTTCGGTACAAGTGGCGTATCTTTGGTTGACAGAATGACTTGCGATTTATATAGTGTGTGGCACCCTTGGGCCCTAACCCGCTTCATCGTCGGAGGTTGTTGTGAGCCGCAGTCTCAATAAGGTCCAGCTGATCGGGAATCTGGGTGCGGATCCCGAAGTACGCAGCACGAATAACGGCTCCCGCGTGGCGACCCTCTCGGTGGCGACGAGCCGCCAATGGACTGGCAACGGGGGCGAAAAACAGGAAAAGACGGAGTGGCACAGGGTTATCTGCTGGAACAACAAGGGTTCCGGCCTGGCCGACATCGCCGAGAAGTACCTGAAGAAGGGCGACAAGGTCTATATCGAGGGGCGGATCGAGTATCGGACGTGGGAAGATCGCGAGAAGCAGACGCGCTACGTCACCGAGATCATCGCGCGTGAGTTGATCATGCTGGGGTCAAGAGGCGGAGCCGCTCCAGTGGGAGCGGGGGCTGTGAAGGGGGCCTCGGAAGCAGGCGGCAAAGCCCCAGAGTCGCTCGACGCGTTCCCGGAGGCGCTGGATGAGGAGGACGACGATCTGCCGTTCTGACCGCGCCGTACTCCTGGCCCTGGCGGCGTTGCCGCTCATGTGGCGCGTCCTGCCGGCGCAGGACACGACGCAAGCGGCTCAACAACAGGACACGACGCAAGCGGCCGCCGCTTTCCAGGGACAGGTTCCCGCCAGTCATACCGTCTCCCGCGGTGAGACCCTGTGGTCCATCTCCCAGATGTATTTCAACGATCCCCTATTGTGGCCCGAGATCTACCGCCTCAATACGGCCGTGATTGAAGACCCGCACTGGATCTATCCCGGTGAGGTCTTGAATCTCTCGGAGATGGGGACAGTCGCGCAGGGTGGGGACACCGTCACCGCCCGGCCGGATACCACGGCGGCTGCCGCCGACACCATCGCCGCTATCGTGCCGCTCGATACGGGCGCGGCTCCCATCGACACGATTCCCGCGGATACGGCGGGATTAATCGTCGAGCCGCCGCCGCCCACCATCGCGGAAAGCCGCGAGACAATATTCGATCGCCGCCCCACGAATCAGCAGGTCGTCCAGGACGTCCTGCGCGCTTACGTGCATCAGCCCTACCGCCCGCTGCGGGCCGGCGAGTTCTACGCCGCCGGCTTCCTGAGCGAGGAGGAGCGGTTGCCGTGGGGTCAAGTGCTCGGCGCGACCGCAACGCCGGCGATTCACCGTCTCTCGGAGCGCACATCCGCGACCACCTTCGAGGAGATCGCCATCCGGCCGCCGCGCAACGCGTCGTATCACGTCGGCGACTCGCTGCTGCTCGCGCGCATCGATCGCGTCGTGGAGACGGGGCGCTGGGGCGACGTCGTGATCCCGATCGGGATCGGACGTGTCACGTCGATCGAGGATCAGCAAGTGCTGGCGCAGGTCGTCGCGCAGTTCGGTCGCATTCACGATGGCCAGGTCGCGATGCCGCTCGAGCCGTTCCGTGATCCCGGTCAGGTGCGGCCTACGCCAGTCGAGAAGGGGCTTACTGGCAAGCTGCTGGAGCCGCGGGATCCGCATCCGATCGCTGGCGCGCAGCAGTACTTCTTCATCGACAAAGGCCGCCGCGACGGCGTCACCCTGGGCGATGTCTTCGAGATCTACAATCCGGCGCAAAGCTATGTGGGAGCCGCCTCGGAAGAGGTGCGTGGGGTACTGATGATCGTGCACACCCGTGAGCGCTCCGCGACGGGGCTCTTGCTACAAATCAATAATCCGAGCCTGAACCGAGGTCTTCCGGTACGGCTGATCAAGAAGATGCCCTCCTGATAGGCGGCCGGGCCCACCGCCGTGGTGGGCCTGGACCGTATCTGTCGTGATTGTCACCCTGCATCTCGTTGCTCTGGCGCTGTACGGTTTGGCCACGGCGCTGACGTTGGCGCCCTTCATGGGCTTCCGACCGGCGCCGCGCGCGCTCACGATCGCGCTCCCCTGCGCCGGCGCGGCGGCGCACGTCGTAGCGATGTCGCAGCTGACGCTGATCGGCCTGGGTCCGGCGCTTTCGATGCTGGCGCTCTGTCTGGTGCTGCTCCAGCTCGCGAGCGAGCGCTTACTGCGCGGTTCAGCGGTCTCGTTCTTTGCGGGCCCGCTCGCCACCGGACTCGTGGGACTCGCGATCCTCAGCGGCTTGGCCCCCGGGGCGGGAGTGCCCGCTGGCCGCAATACCTGGTTCGTTTTGCACGTCGCGCTCAGCGTCCTGGGCCTTGCCTTGATGGCGCTGGCCTTCATCGCTGCGGCGCTCTACCTGCTGCAGTTCCGCGAGCTCAAAGCCCGCCGCTTTGGCCAGATCTTCCAGCTCTTCCCGCCGCTCGAGCGGCTCGATCAACTCAACCGCTTCGCGCTCGTCGCGGGTTTTCCCGCGCTGACCCTCGGCGTCCTGCTCGCGCTCGGGTACGGCGCGCAGTTCTCCGGCGGCCTCCATGTCGCCAAGGCTCAGATCGTGTGGGGGATTTTTACCTGGGTGGTCCTCGGATGGGCGGTCTGGGTGCGCGTCGTCCGCCATTGGGCGGGCCGCCGCGCGGCGCTCGCGAGCATCGCCGGCTTCAGTGCCGTCCTCCTGGTTTACGTGGCGCTCAAGTTGACCCAGCCTGGCGCCGAACGGTTCCTGTGACGGGTCATACGGAGATGGGGATCAAGGTCGTGGGCGTGAACCACCGCACCGCACCGCTCGACGTGCGCGAGCGCTTTGCGCATGGCACGCACGAGGTGCCGAGCGCGCTTGCGCGCGTTATGGCGGCGGGTGCCAGCGGCGGCGTCCTGCTCTCCACGTGCAATCGCACCGAGTTTTATCTGGTCGCTGACGATGAGCCGGCCTTGGAGGCGGTGTGGTCACTGCTCGGTGAGCGGCTTCCAACGGGATCGCCCCCAGGGGGCGGCGCCCGCGAGTACGGGTACATCGCCCGTGATCGTGACGCCGTTCGCCACCTGTATCGGGTATCGTCGGGACTCGATTCGATGATCCTTGGCGAGTCACAAATCCAGGGACAGGTGCGGGAGGCCTGGGAAGCATCGCGCGCGCAGGCGGGTCCCGTGCTGCATCGGCTGTTTCAGACTGCATTGCACGTCGGATCGCGCGTGCGAACCGAAACCGGCCTCGGGATGGGAACGGCGTCCGCCGCCTCGGCGGGTGTCGCCGTCGCGGGCAAGATCTTTGGCGATCTCGCCGGCCGCAGCGCGCTCATTCTCGGCGCCGGTGATATGGCCGAGCTCGCGGCCACATGTCTCAGCGATCAGGGAGTACAGATCACGCTGGTCGCCAATCGCACCCAGGAGCGCGCGCGGGCTATCGCCGAACGACTGGGGGGGAGGGCGGTGTCATTGGAAGAAGCGTGGCCGCACTTTGCCACGACGGACATCGCCTTGTGCTCGACGGCGGCACCGCACGCGGTCGTCACATGGGAGCGCGTGGGCGCGGTTATTGGTGCGCGTCGCGGGAAGCCTCTCTGCATTCTGGATCTGGCGATGCCGCGCGACGTCGATCCGGCGGTCGCACAGCTCGAGAACGTGTTCCTGTACGACGTCGACGATTTGCAGACGGTCGCTGCGCAGGCGACCGCACGGCGGCGCGACGAGATTCCCGCCGCCGAGCGGATCGTCGAAGAAGAGACCGATCTCTTCTGGGCGTGGTACGGCGGTCTTGGTGTCGTGCCGACCATCAAGGAGCTGCGGGCCCGCATGGATGACCTGCGGGCGACAGAGCTCGAGCGCGCGCTGCACCAGCTCGAGCATCTGAGTCCCGACGATCGCGCCCGAGTCGAACAATTCAGCCAGCTATTGTTGAACAAGTTTCTGCACCAGCCTACGATCGCCCTAAAGAAGGCTGCTGAAGAAGGTCACGGGTACGGCCTGCTGGAGGCGGTGCGCCGGCTCTTCGGCATGGAGCCACCAGCGTGACGGGAAACACACGGATTCTCGTCACCGGGGGCGCAGGGTACATCGGCAGTGTCATCGTAGATCAACTTCTGGAACGCGGTTTCGGCGTCGTCGTGCTGGACGACCTGAGCAGGGGGCACCGCGAGGCGGTCGCCAGGGGCGCTGGGTTCGTGCAGGGTGGCGTGGGCAACCAGGAGCTGGTCGAGGCGTTGCTGGAGCGGGAGCGGATCGAGGCGATCATCCATATGGCCGCGTTCGCGCTGGTCCCGGAGTCGGTCGCCCAGCCCGCGAAGTATGTGACCAACAATGTGACGGCCGCCCGTGTACTGTTGGAGGCGGCTATCCGCGCCAAAGTCCGGCGCTTCGTATTCTCGTCGTCGTGCGCGGTGTACGGCCATCCGGCGACAATTCCGATCACGGAAGACTCGCCGCAGGCACCGGTGAATCCGTACGGCGAGACGAAGCGCGAGTTCGAGCGGGTGCTCGCGGACGTCGGGCCAAGGCAGGACATGGGAGTGGTGAGTTTGCGTTACTTCAATGCGTCGGGTGCCACCGAGCGGCGGGGAGAAGACCACGACCCGGAAACCCATTTGATCCCGAATGTGCTGGCCGCAGCGCTTGGCAAGCGCGCCGCGCTCGAGCTCTACGGCACGGATTACCCGACGGCCGACGGCACGGCGGTTCGGGATTATGTCCACGTCGCCGATATCGCCGATGCGCATCTGCGCGCGCTGGACGTCAAGCTCGATGGAGGCTCCGTCGTCGCCGTGAACCTGGGCACCGGCACCGGGCGCTCGGTGCGCGAAGTGGTGGAGGCAGCGCGCCGCGTGACTGGGCGCGCGGTGCCGACGGTCGAGCGGTCCCGCCGGCCCGGCGATCCGCCGGAGTTGGTCGCGGCGGTGGGCCGCGCGGCGACCGTGCTGGGATGGCGCGCAGCGCATTCGGGTCTGGACGAGATTCTCGACAGCGCGTGGCGCTGGCATCAGGCACACCCGCACGGATATCGAGGAGGTTAGAGTGCTCTTTCAGGTACGAGGGGCGATCCCCACGACGCCGTGGGAGCTGGTGCTCACGTCCAGCCGCGAAACGCAGTTCGTGCTGGGCGTGCTGGCCGTCTTTTCGCTCGTGTCGTGGTATTTGATCGTCCTCAAGTGGTGGCAATTCCGCCGCACGCGACAGCTGGGCGACCGCTTTCTCGCCGAGGTCGAGAAAGCGCCGCGCCTCGAGGAAGCCTATCACGCCGCGATGCGGCTGCCCCCGTCGCCGTATAATCGGTTGCTGCGCGAGGGCGTCCATTTCTTTTCCGAGCTGAAGCCGGGTAGCCTGAAGACCGGTGGCCCCGCGCCCAATCCCGCCGCGCCTGCGTCATCCGCGACGCTGACGACAACGCAGCTCGAAGCGTTGCGCATGGTGCTCGCAAAAGAAGTGGCGGCGGAGCGGGACACTGCTGCGCGCTTCATTCCGTGGCTTGCGACGTTCGGCTCGGTCAGCCCGCTGCTCGGTCTGCTGGGCACCGTGCTCGGCGTCATGGACGCATTTATCGGCATTGCGGTCGGCGGCTCGGGAAATATCACCGCCGTCGCGCCAGGCGTGGCCGAAGCCTTGGTCACCACCGTCGGCGGACTCGCCGTTGCGGTCCCCGCCGTCATGGCCTACAACCTCTTCGTCAACCGGCTGGGCCTGTTCGCCGGCGAGCTCGAGGGCTTCGCCCAGGAGATCGTCGGAACGCTAGCCCGGGAAGGACGGATCTAATGGCCGGACTCCTTGGCGGCGGTGGTGGTCTGCGCGGGCATGGAGAGCTGCCGCTCAACGCCGACATCAACGTGACGTCGCTCGTGGACGTCGCGTTTGTCTTGCTCATCATCTTCATGATCACCGCGCCGATCATGCAGGGCGGGGTGGACGTCCGGTTGCCGCGCGCGCAGGTCCGCGCCATCGAGCCAAAGCAGGGACTCGTTGTCACGGTGGACATGGACGGGAAGATCTATCTCGATCAGGCTGGGCTGTCGTATGACGACTTCCAGGCCACGTTTCCCGCCTTCGTGCGAACGAAACGACCCACGGGGGTGTATCTGCGGGCCGATGGTCGTGTCGCCTACGCTCGCGTGGTGCAGGTGCTGGCGGTGATTCGCGGGGCAGGCGTGCAGGACGTGGGACTCGTAGCCGAACCGGAGACGATCAATCGATGAGAGGACGCGGCCGTACTCCGGCCCCCGTAGGTATGGCGGTAACGGGAACGCTGGTCGTTCACGGACTCGTGGGCGCGTTGCTGTTCGGCACGCCCAGTGGACGAACCCGGCTGCCGCCGACGTATCGGGTGCGTCTGATCGCCGCTCCGGCCGCCGACCTCGAGGCCCGCAAGGCGCCCGAGGCATTCGAGCGTCCCGCCGAGGAAAAACCGGCGCCGATGCCGGCTGCCAAGCGTCCGCAGAGCACCGTCTCGCGCGCAACGCCGCCGCCGACCCAGGATCAGACGCGGCGCGAGGCAGCGCCGCGCACCACGCCGACGACGCAGCCGCTGCCGGGAGAGAAGCCGTCGACCGGCAACGATGTCGCGACCGTGAGCACGGAGGGCATCGCATTTCCGTTCCCCGAGTATCTGCAGAACATCGTGTCGCAGGTGCTGCGCCGCTGGCAGCGCCCCGAGCAGAGCACCCCGCTGGAGGCCGAGGTCTCGTTCTTCGTGCATCGCGACGGTTCGGTGACTGATCTGCAGTTCATCCGACGCTCCGGGAACTTCTCTTTCGATCTCGAGGCGCAGGGTGCGGTCGAGGAATCCGGACGGTTTCACGCGTTCGGAACGCTGCCTGACGGCTGGCAATCGGATGTGCTCTTCGTGCGGTTCTACTTCTCGGGGCAGAGACAGTGACGGCTCGACGGCCTGACGGCCTGACGGCCGTGTTCGTCGCGACGCTGTTGGCCGTCTGGCCGTCTGCCCGTCCGGCCGTCGCCCAGGACACCTCCACGATCGACCGCGGGGTTCGCATCGGCATCGTGTATCGGCCCGGAGTGCGTCCAGGTCTGGTAATGCTGCCACGCACCGGGATGGGTCTCGACTCCGTCCGCGCGATTGTCACCCGCGACCTCGACTACAGCGACCGCTTCGAAGTGATCACGCTCCCGGGCGGCGACTCGATTCGCCTTGCGACGTCGTCACCCGGTGCGCGCGGTACAGGAACACGCCGCGCCGGCACCGGGACGGCCGCCACCGGCGGCCCGCAGGCCGGTACGCTGAACTATCCGTTGTATCAGGCGCTGGGTGCCGATTTCGCGCTCGACATCACCGCCGCGGGCGATACGACCGTTGCGACGCTGCACGACATCGCGGCTGCCGGCGTTCGCCGCACCGTGCGCGCCAAACTGCCGCGGCCGGGCGATCCCGATTTCCGCCAGGCCATCCATCGGCTCGCGGATCAGGCGGTCCAGGCTGCGCTCGGCACGCCGGGAATTGCGGCCACACGCGTCTTGTTCGTCAAAGACGGGAAGGTGTATCAGATCGACGAGGACGGCGCCGATCAAAAGCTCGTGTCCTCCACGGATCGGCAGGCGATGTCGCCCGCGTGGGGCGCCGATGGCCGGCACTTCGCCTACATGGAATTCCAGGCGGGCAAGGGATGGCTCTTTCTTCAGGAGATGGCGACGGGCAAGCGCACCGCGGTCTCGACCACTGGAACCGCACTCGATTTCACACCGGCGTTTTCCCCGGACGGACAGACCCTCGCCTTCAGCCGCGCGACGGAGGAGGGGACCGATCTCTACACGATTAACATCAAGAATAACTGTTGTTTACGCCGCTTGACCGTGGGGCGCTTTTCAGACAACTTGTCCCCGACGTTCAGCCCTGACGGGCAGCGCATCGCATTTGTATCGACGCGCCCGGGTCTGCCGCAGATTTATGTGATGGCGGCGGATGGAACGGACCAGCAGCTCTTCGCACCGTTCGATTACGGCGTGACCGGGTCGTCCAACGCGCCGGAGTGGTCGCCCGACGGGCAATCGGTGGCATTTCACCGGGACGTGGCGGGCACACTGCAGGTGTTCGTGCTGGACGTGCGTACACGCACGGTCCGACAGCTCACCTCGGTGGGGCGCAACGAGGATCCGAGCTGGGCTCCCGACAGCCGTCATCTCGCCTTTGTTTCCGACCGGTCGGGCTACCGCCAGTTGTGGATCATCGATCTCGACACCGGCCGCATCCGGCCATTGCTGCAGCAGAGCGGGGCGCGTTTGCCGGCTTGGTCTCCACGGCTTTCGGAGGCCCCTTCTTCCACCCCCTGATCGGAGAGATAGGATGAAATCGGTATCGTTGCTCCTCGCGCTGGGCTTAGGCGCTGCCGTGATTGCGGCCGCGTCGTGCGGCGGTAATCCAGCACCGCAGAATACGACGCCGGCGGTCGACACGGCGGCCGAGAACCAGCGGATGCGCGATTCCATCGCCGCGGCACAGGCCGAAGCAGAGCGGCAGGCCGCCGCGGAGCGCGAGCGCATCGCGCGGCAGCGGGAGGCCGACTCGATCGCGGCGCTCAGTCGCGCGTCCGAAGACGTACGCAGCACGCTGGCCGCGATGATCCACTTCGACCTCGACAAATCGAACATCCGCTCCGACGACATGGGCACGCTCGATCAGAAGGTCGCGATTCTGCAGGCGAATCCCGACCTCCGGATCCGCGTCGGCGGGCACTGCGATGAACGCGGTTCGGACGAATACAACCTCGCCCTCGGCAATCGCCGCGCGCAGTCCGCGAAGCAGTACCTCGTGAGCCATGGGATCGATGCGGGCCGCATCGAGACGCAGTCGTGGGGCGAGGAACGGCCCGCGGTGGACGGGCACGACGAGTCCGCCTGGTCGCAGAATCGGCGCGACGAGTTCGAAGTGATCAGCGGTGGTGACAACCTCCGCCGTCCGTAGCGCGCTCGTCCTGGCACTGGGGCTCACCGCCGGATGCGCCCTGAAAGGGGACGTCCGGAAGGTCGAGCTCCAGGTCCAGGCGTTAAAGGCCGACCTTGCCACGAGTGACGCGGCGCGGGCGGCGGAACGGGATACGACCCTGGCCGCCATCCGCCTGCTGCAGCAGGCGTTGAGCACGCAGCAGTCCTATCTCGTCCAGATGCGCGGCGACCTGCGCACCGAATTGCAGTCGGTGCAGCAACAGCTGCAGGCGGTACAGGAGCTGAGCGGCCTGAGCCAGCAACGGATCACCGAGCTGCGGTCCAGGATCGAATCGCGTTCGCAGCAGCAGCAACAGGCGGATCCGAACGCCTCGGGCGTGCCGGTGGGTCCGTCGGGGAACCCCGCCGGACCTGGTCCCGACCAGATGTACGAGGTCTCGCTGCAGCAATACCGGCGCGGCAGTCTGGCGACCGCGCGACTCGGATTCCGCGAGTTCCTGCGCGTCTTTCCGACGCACGAACGCGCGCCGGACGCGTTGTTTTACATCGGCGAAAGCTTCGAACAATCGGCACCCGATTCCGCGGCGGCGGTGTACGATCAAGTCGTGAAGACCTATCCCAAATCGCCGCGCGCTCCGTCGGCGCTCTACAAACAGGGTCTGCTCGCCGAACAGCGGGGAGACAAGGCGACGGCGCGGAACTTCTATACGCGGGTGATCGCGGGGTATCCGCGCTCGCCCGAGGCCGATCTCGCGCGGCAAAATCAGCAGCGTCTCAAGCCGTAACTTCCTGGCCGTACCACCAACGATGACGCCACGCGGTGAGATGCCGTTTCTCGACCATCTCGAGGAGCTGCGTTGGCGCATCCTCTGGAGTCTGCTCGCGATCCTCGTCGGGACGATCGTCGGCTGGGTCCTCCTCGATAAGATCGACATCATCGAAATACTCAAGCGACCCATCGCGCCCTATCTGCCCGGTGGGCGCCTCGTGTTCACGAGCCCTGCTGAGCCGTTCATGCTGACGCTGAAAGTGGCATTCGCGCTGGGCTGCCTCGTGGCATCGCCGATCGTCATCTATCAGATCTGGGCGTTCCTGGCGCCCGCGCTGTATGAGCGCGAGCGGCGGTTGATCGTGCCGGCCCTCGCGGTCGGCGTGATCTTGTTCCTCGGCGGGGCGCTCGCCTGTTATCGGTGGCTCCTGCCGGCGGCGCTCCGGGTGTTCATGAGCTTCCAACGCAGCGACCTCTCGGCCATGATCACGATCGACCGCTACTTCGGTATGGCCGTGCCGTTCGTCATCGGCTGCGGCCTCATCGCCGAACTGCCGCTCGTCGTCACGATCCTTGCGTCGCTCGGCGTCGTCACCCCGCAGTTCCTCACTCGCCAACGGCGCTATGCCATCGTGATCGCGGCGTTTCTCGCCGCGATCCTGACGCCGCCCGATGCGGTGTCGATGATGCTGATGCTGGGACCGCTGCTCCTCCTGTATGAGGTCAGCATCTGGTGCGCGTGGGTCGCCAGCCGGAGGCGCGCGCGGCGGATGGCGGCGGCCGCGATGCTGCTGCTTCTGCTCGGCGCGGGGTCGTTGCACGCGCAGAATCCCCCTCCTCCGCCACGGCGTGTGGTGCGCGACTCCGCCGCCGTCGTGAAGCCGCCAGGGGCGCCGGCGGACAGCGGCCGTCAAGGCAGCATGGACACCGCCACCGCACGTAAGGCGGGACTGCCGACCGGACCGTCACGCTCCTTCCCTCCGTCCGATGCCGTGATGGACTCGCTGCTCAAACTCGAAGGCTTCCGCGTCACGCACTATACATCTGACACCTTTGTCGTGGTGGGCGACAGCCAGACGATCTTCCTCCGTCGCGAGGCGTACGTCGAGCGCGAGGGCACCAAGCTCCAAGCCGACTCGATTCGCTATCACGAAGCGAGTTGCCGGCTCACTGCGTCGGGGCAGCCCCAGTTGTTCGATCAAGGGACGGTGCTCGTTGGAGAAGGCATGACCTACGATACCTGCCTGCGCCGCGGCACCGTGCGGGATGCCTTGACCGACTTCCAGCAAGGCGGCGTCACCTGGTACATGCACAGCAAGGGAGTCGCTTCTGATTCGGGTTCGCGGCGCGTATACGCCAAATCCGCGAACTTCACATCCGATCCGCAGCCTGTGCCGGACTACCACTTCGCGGCCGGACAAGTGAAGTGGATCAACAAGCGGACGATGATCGCACGGCCGGCGGTGTTGTACGTTCGCGACGTCCCCATCATGTGGTTGCCGTTCATTTTTCAGGATATTCGCGGGGGCCGGCGCAGCGGTATTCTCTTCCCCCGGTTCGGATTGAACGATCTGGTTCGCCCCACACGACACTACGCGCGGCACGTCTCCGACTTCGGCTACTACTTCGCCCTCAACGACTACATCGATGTGCTCGTATCGGGGGACTGGTTCGCAGACCGGTATGTGCAGTTTCACGGCCAGGCCCAGTATCACTGGATCGACCGTTTTATGGACGGGAGTCTGACGTACTCGCGGATGTCACAGATCGACCACCCGGGGGTCAACTCGCGCATCGGCTGGAATCACTCGCAGCGGTTCAGCTCGCGCACCTCGTTCAACGCACACGTGGATTATTCGACGAACGGAACGCTCATTCAGCGCAATTCGCTCAACCCGTGGGAAGTCACGGCCCGGATCGGCTCGAGCCTGAACTTCGATAAACGGTTTTCCTGGGGGGCGCTGAACATCGGGGGCACACGCTCGCAGGATCTCTCGACGGCCAACATCAGCCAGAGCTTCCCCAGCATCAGTCTGACGCCATCCGCGGTGAACATCACGCCATGGATGACGTGGTCCCCGGGATTCAACTTCACCAATGACCAGCAATTCCACGTCGCGAGCGGCACGCTCCTGGTTCCGGGTGACAGCCTTCCGGTCGATACGCTGCGCCTCTTCAACGATAGTCGCCGCACGAACATGACCATCAATACGCCGCTTCGCCTAGGGCGGTGGAATTGGGGGAATAGCATCACCGTAAGCGATGTCAGGATTCACGGCCGCCAGGAGTTCGACCTTCCTGGAGACAGCGTGGGCGGCGTGCGGCGGGTGCTGTACGCGGAAACGTTCGAGACACGGGTCGAGTGGAATACGGGAATCAATCTGCCGTCATTCTTCCCGAGCACCTGGAAGTTGCAGCCGAGCGTAGGGATCGTGAACACGACGGGCGCTGGGCCGTTCATGATCCGCAATCAGTTCACGGGCGGCCAGTTCGTGCAGCAGGGCAAACGGCCGCAGTTCAGCGCGAGCGCGTCCCCGACGTTCTTCGCTTTTTTCCCCGGCTTTGGCCCGCTGTCTCGCATCCGGCATTCCATCTCCCCGCAGATCAGCTATCAGTACGCGCCAGGTGTCCGGGTGTCGGAAGACTTTACCCACGCGATCGATCCCAGCGGCCGCTTGAACAACTCTCGCACCGACCCGCAACAGACGATCAGCCTTGGCTTATCGCAGAACTTCGAAGCCAAGTTGAAGCCTCCAGCGGGTGACACCGCGAGCGAGAAGGAACCGCGCAAGATCCGGCTGCTGAGCATCAGCACCAGCGCGATCGGCTACAACTTCGAGCAGGCCAAGCAGCCGCACCACACCGGCTGGCAGACCGGAACGCTCACGAACACGTTCTTGTCGGACCTAGTCCCGAGTTTTCAGCTGTCGATCACCCACGACCTGTGGAAGGGGCAGGTTGGCACCGATTCGGCGAAGTTCAAGCCCTTCTTGCAGAACGTCTCCGCATCATTCACGGTGACGCCGGCGACGTTGCAGGGTCTGGGTCGATTGTTTGGGCTCAGTCCGCAGCCCGTCGCGCCACCCCCGCCCGACACGACCGCGACACCGGGTGTGGGCACTGCATCCGATGACTTTCGTCGCTACCAGGGAAGTACGCGCACGCCCTACGGGCCGCGGGGCCCAGGAATGGGCATCGGGGGCGGGGGCGGGGGCGGGGGCGGATACGGGGGAGGCAGAGGGTTTACGCTCGGCATCTCGTTGTCGAGCTCACGCAGCCGCAACGACACCACTCCCCAACTGCGTCACGTCGCGGGGCGGCAGACGACCAACCTGAATCTGTCGTTCAGCCCTACGCGCAACTGGAGTGCCAACTGGAGCACTTCGTACGACATGGTTACGCGTCAGTTCTCCTACCACTCCCTGACTTTCCAGCGCGATCTGCGGCGTTGGCGTGCCAGCTTCAGCTTTAATAAGACCGCGGCAGGCAACTTTTCATTCAGCTTCAACATCACGCTCACCGATCAACCGGACATCAAGTTCGACTACGATCAGAACACATACGTGCCGTAGACTGCGTTGTCCTCTGACGGAGACAACGCCGCGCGTGCCTCTGTTGTAACTCTCTGACAATCAGCGACTTCGCTTTGGGCATGAGGCGTGCTTACAGGTCGGGCGATCCCCGTCCTGAGGCTCTTATGCGTGTGCTCCTGTTCTTGGTGCTCCTGGTCGCTGTGGCATGTCAGCCGGCCGTCGTAAGTCCAAGCGGCGGTGGCGCACCTTCCACGCCGGCCAACCTGACGTATGAGCTCGAGCCCAGCGGCGATCCCAATCGCCCCCTCGGCATTTTGCTCATGTGGGATGATGTGACCGACGCCAACCTCGCCAGCTATCGCGTCTATTCCCGCTCCTCGAGCAGCGGCTCCTTCGGCCTGCGCGGCGAAACCAGCTCGAACACGTTCCATGATAACGGCGTGCCCCATCTGCAGTACCTCGTGACGGCTGTGAACGACAACGGTGAGGAAAGTGGCAGCAGCAACGTGATCACGGTGGACGAGCGGCTGCAGCTCGATGCCCCCGCCTGGCTGTTTTCAATTTCCTTGAACGGCGCCATCCATCTCGAATGGGATGACAGCTCGTACGTCACGGCGCCGACACGCTTCAAGTGGTACCGTATTTACAGCACGGATTATGATCTCGACAACGGTCTCTGCGGCACGAACTGGCTGCTGGAAGGCACGACCGTCGCGCCAGAGTTTCTTGCCAGCGCCATGACGAATGGCGTGCCGCGTTGCTTTGGCATCTCGGCCGTGAGCCGGGAGGGGTACGAGAGTCTCTGGTCGCCGCTGCGCCAGGATACCCCCCGTCCCGATGCCCGCAACACGCTGGTGTTCGCCTACGACGAAAACCAGGCGCAGTCGGGCTTCCGGTTCTGGCAGGATGTCAATACCGATGGCCGCGCCCAGGCGTCGGAGTTGGGCCGCGTGCAGGACGGCAACCTGACCAGCATCGACTTCTGGGTGTACCGCGACCCGACCGACTCGACACTTTGGCTCGTGCCGGAGTTCGCGGGAACGCAGATGCGGCTGTACAGCAATGCCCCGGTCGCGGATCTGACGTCGATCGACTTTGCGCCCGCGTCTGGTTACTCGCGGAGCATGATTCAGGCGGTTCCGGGCTACGCCTACGTCTTCGAGATCGTCGAAGGCTCGACGGTGCGCTACGGCGCCCTGCGTATGACGCATGTCGGTCGGGACTACCTGATCTTCGATTGGAGCTTCCAAACTGATCCGGGCAACCCTGAGCTGCAGATTCGCGCCGGGCAGTCGACCGCCATGGCGACTGGCACCGGGGTTTCAGGCTCGAAATAGGGGAGTCCGGGTCCAATAAGGCGCCGGAGTGGTCGCAACAGCCACTCCGGCGCTTTAGCTTTGTTTCCCATGGCAAAACCGGTCACGTTGGATGGCCATTCTCTCTCTATCGCTGATGTCGTGGCCGTTGCACGCCACTGGGCCCCAGTGGCGCTCGATCCCAAAGCGCTCGACGCCGTAAAAAGATCTCGCGAGGCGGTCGAAGCAGCCGCCGCGCGGGGCCAGACGATATACGGGGTCAATACCGGTTTCGGGAAGCTCGCCCACGTGCGGATCCGGCCGGAGCAGGCTCGCCAGCTACAGCTGAACCTTATCCGCAGCCACGCGTCCGGCGTGGGTGAACCGCTCCCGCCCGATGGCGTCCGCGCGATGATGCTGCTGCGGGCGAACGTGCTCGTGCGCGGCACGAGCGGGGTCCGGCCCGTCCTTCCCGAGCTCCTGGTCGAGATGTTGAACCGCAAGCTCCATCCCACCGTGCCGTCGCAAGGCAGCGTGGGCGCCTCCGGTGACCTTGCGCCGCTTTCGCATCTCGCCCTGGCGATGATCGGCGAGGGAGACGTCAAAGTGCCGAGCCCCATCACGCTCGAGGCCAAGGAGGGATTGGCCTTTGTGAACGGGACCCAGGCACAGACGGGTCTTGCGGCCCTGCTCGTGAACGATGCCTGGACGCTGTGGCGCAGCGCGCACGCTGCGGCCGCGATGAGTCTCGAGGCCGTCCGCGGCTCACCCGATCCGTTTGATGCCCGCATCCATGACGCCCGCCCGCACCCGTGGCAACAACGCTCGGCAACGCTGCTGCGCGACTTGCTCGCCGACAGCGAAATCCGGGAGTCGCATCGTGAAAACGATCCGCGAGTGCAGGACGCCTACTCGCTGCGCTGTACGCCTCAGGTGCTCGGCGCCGTCGGGGAGGGGCTCGCCTTCGCCGAACGGCTGGTGACAACGGAGCTCAACGCGGCGACTGACAACCCGCTTGTCTTCGGCGACGAAGTGCTCTCGGGCGGCAACTTCCATGGACAGCCGATCGCGCTCGCGCTCGACGTGATCGGGATCGCGCTGACCACGCTTGCGGGACTCGCGGAACGGCGCCTCGAGCGTGTGGTGAACCCCGATCTGTCGTCGGGACTCCCCGCCTTTCTCGCTCACGACCCCGGACTCGAATCGGGCTTCATGATCGCGCAGATCGCCGCCGCCGCGCTCGTCGCCGACTGCCGCGTGCTCGCGACTCCCGCGAGCGTGCAGTCGGTGCCCACGGAAGGCAACCAGGAAGATGTCGTGCCGATGGGGATGAGCGCCGCGTGGAAAGCCGGCCGCATCCTCGCCAATGCCGAGCGCATCGTCGCAATCGAGCTGCTCGCGGGCGCGCAGGGACTCGAATATCTGAAACCGTTACGGCCCGCGAAGGCTGTCGGGCGGCTCTACGTCGGGGTGCGGCAGCAGTCTGCGGCGCTCACCGCGGACCGGCCACTCACCGCCGACATCGAGAAGGTCGCGGCACGAATCCGCGAGGGAGCATTTGCGTCGTGAAGGCTCCGCGCGGGACCACGAAATCCTGCAAGGGATGGGTCCAGGAAGCTGCCCTGCGGATGTTGATGAACAACCTCGACCCCGAGGTCGCGGAGCGACCCGACGATCTCGTGGTGTACGGCGGCACGGGGAAAGCGGCGCGGAATTGGGAGTCCTTCGATGCGATCTGCCGCACGCTACGTGTGCTCGATGACGACGAGACGCTGCTTGTGCAATCGGGCAAGCCGGTCGGAGTGTTCACGACACATCCGGACGCCCCACGCGTGCTCATTGCGAACGCGAATCTCGTCGGTCGCTTCGCCACCTGGGATGTGTTTCGCGATCTGGAGCGCCGCGGGCTGATCATGTATGGCCAGATGACCGCGGGGTCGTGGATCTACATCGGCTCACAGGGAATTCTCCAGGGAACGTACGAGACGCTTGCGGCAGTCGCGGCGCGACACTTTCAGGGATCGCTGCGTGGGCGAATGGTGCTCACAGGTGGACTCGGCGGAATGGGTGGCGCGCAGCCTCTCGCCGTGACGATGAATGAAGGGGTCTGTCTGGCGGTCGAGGCGGATCCCGCCCGCGTCCAGCGCCGCCTCGAGACCCGTTACGTCGATCGATCGACGGCATCGCTCGACGAGGCGCTGGGATGGTGCGCCGACGCACAGCGACGGGGCGAAGCACTCTCGGTGGCCATCGTTGGCAATTGCGCGGAAGTTCTCCCCACGCTCGCACGACGCGGGGTTACCCCAGACGTCGTCACCGATCAGACGTCCGCGCACGACCCGCTCAATGGCTACATCCCTGCCGGCTTCAGTCCCGCCGCAGCAGCCGAGCTGCGGCGCAAGGCTCCTGATGACTACGTGCAGCGCGCCCGCGCGAGTATCGCGATTCACGTGCGGGCGATGCTCGATCTGCAAAAACGCGGCGCGGTCGCGTTCGACTATGGCAACAACATCCGCACCGAGGCCCGGGACGCCGGCGTGACGGATGCGTTTGCGATCCCCGGCTTTGTGCCGGAATACATCCGGCCGCTGTTTTGTGAAGGGAAGGGACCGTTTCGCTGGGTGACGCTTTCCGGCGAGACGAAGGATTTGCATCGCACCGACCAACTGGTCTTGGAGCTGTTTCCCGACAATGCGCACCTCAAGCGCTGGATCACGCTGGCACAGCAGCGCGTGGCGTTCCAGGGGCTCCCGGCGCGGATCTGCTGGCTGGGGCAGGGGGAGCGCGCACGGTTTGGTGTCGCGTTGAACGAGCTGGTGCGACGCGGCGAGCTATCGGCGCCAATCGTGATCGGTCGCGATCACCTCGACACGGGGTCGGTCGCGTCGCCCTTCCGAGAAACCGAGGGCATGCGTGACGGCTCCGACGCAATCGCCGACTGGGCCATTCTCAATGCGCTACTCAACACCGCCTCCGGGGCATCGTGGGTCTCCTTCCACCATGGCGGGGGCGTCGGCATCGGCAACTCGCTGCATGCGGGGCAGGTCATCGTCGCGGACGGGACGCCAGCCGCCGGCAAGCGGCTCGAGCGGGTGCTGACCAACGATCCCGGGATCGGAGTCGCCCGGCACGCGGACGCCGGCTACCCGGAGGCGATCGAAACGGCGCGACGCCATCACATCCGGTTGCCCATGAGCCAGGATCTCGACTGAAGACGCTGCTTGTCGGCGCACGACAGGTCGTGACGTGTCGCGGCCCGGCGCGCGCCCGCCGGGGGCGCGAGATGGCGGACGTCGAAGTGCTGCGCGATGCGGCTGTGCTCGTCGAGGGTGACCGCATCGCGTGGGTGGGGCCACGCGCCGACGCGCCGAAAGACGCCAGTGTACGCAGCGAGGAAATCACCGGCGTCCTGTTCCCCGGTTTCATCGATTGTCACACACACGGCGTTTTCGGCGCGCCTCGGCTCGACGATCAGGAGCGGCGCGCGCTCGGCGTCGACTACAAGGCCATCGCCGCTGCGGGCGGCGGCATTCTGCAATCGGTTCGGGACGTGCGCGGCCGGTCCCAGACAGAACTCGAGGCGCTCACGCGGCCGCGTCTCGAGATCCTGATTGCGCATGGGGCGACGACCATCGAGGTGAAATCAGGGTACGGCCTGGAACTGGAAGCCGAGCTGAAGCAGCTCCGTGTGATCCGGCGGCTGAGTGAGCAGTTGCGCGCTACGCTGATCCCAACATTTCTGGGAGCGCACGAGGTCCCGCCCGAGTATCGCAACAAGCGCGCCGACTATGTGCAGGTCATTTGTGAGGAAATGATCCCGACGGTGGCGCGCGAACAGCTCGCGCGGTGCTGTGATGTCTTCTGCGAGCCCGGCGTGTTCACCGTGCCGGAAAGTCGTCAGATCCTCACAGCTGCCCGCCGGCACGGCTTCGCGGTGAAGCTGCACGCTGATGAGCTCGAGGGTTCAGGTGGCGCCGAGCTCGCCGTCGAGCTGGGCGCTTTGTCGGCTGACCATCTGGCGGCAATCTCCGATCCGGGCATCCGCGCGCTCGCCGCCAGCACGACGGTGGCGGTCCTGCTCCCCGCGACGATGATCTTTCTCGGCAAGCGATCGCAGGCGCCGGCACGTCGTTTGATCGACGCCGGGGCGGCTGTCGCCTTGGCCACCGACTTCAATCCCGGGACCTCGCCAACCATGAGCCTGCCTCTCGTCATGGCCTTCGGCGTCTCGCAACTCGGCCTACGTCACGCGGAAGTTGTGACGGCGGTGACGATCAATGCCGCCGCCGCGCTCGGACTCGCCGCCGACCGTGGCCAAATCGCCGTCGGGTGTGTCGCGGATCTCGTCGCGCTGGCGCTGGACGACTGGCGGGAGGTCGCCTATTGGATGGGGACGGACGTCGTAAGCGCCGTCTGGACAGCAGGTTCGGCTTGTCCCGCCTAGACGGTCCCGATATCTTAGTCGTTCCATATGTCTAAGCTCGAGCAGCTCAAAGAGAAGGCAAAAGGTCTCGAGGCCAAGGATCCGAAGAAGGCCGTGGAGATCTGGCTCGATGTTCTCAACAATCAGGACGAGACGAATCCTGACCTCTCCATATACAACCGAATCGGCGATCTCTACATCAAGCTGAAGGATCCCGCGCTGGCGGCGGATTACTACGACCAGGCGGTGGACAAGTACGCCGAGCTCGGGTTTCACAACAACGCGATCGCGATGTGCAACAAAGTGCTGCGCAACGCTCCGGCGCGGCAGACGACGTACTTGAAGCTGGCGAAGCTGTACGCCGCCAAGGGGTTCATGTCGGAGGCGAAGCAGAACTTCGTCGAGTACGCTGAACGGATGCAGAAAGTCGGCAAGATCGAGCATGCCTTCGCGGCGTTGAAGGAATTCACCGATATCTCGCATGAGAGCGCTTCGCTGCGGGAAATTCTCGCCGAGCATCTCAAGATGTATGGCAGCGATCCGGGCAAGCGCGGTTCGTCCGCCCGCGTCAATACTCCCGCACCCAGGACCGCCCCGCCCGCGGGCGGTGATGACGTCAGCAAGTCTGGCAAACGGAAAACATCGAGTCTTGTTTTCCTCGATCTCGACGAGCCGCGCGTGGCCAAGGGTCAGAAAGCGGCCTCGGCGCCCACGGCGCCCCTGCCACCCCCGCCACCTCCCCCCGTTGCTGAGAAACTCATTCAGGACGTGGTGCCGGAGCCGGATGCGTCGCTCCAGATTGAGACGACGAGCCTCGTCGATGAAGCTCCGGGTGGTAGCGGAAGTGGTGGCATGCTGGAAGGCCTCGAGGCGACGGTTGCGGACTTCGGACAGGTTCGTGAGGACAGTCCGAGGGCGCCATCGATTCGGGAGGAATTGAATCCGGCGGATCTCGATCTCCCACCGGTGGCGGAGCTCGAGCCCACGGCCCCCGAGGTGATCGCGGACGAGGTGAGCGGCCTCGAAGACGCGGATCTCGTGTTCGAAGGCAACATCGTCGAGACGCCGGCTCCTGCGCCGCCGCCTCCCGCGAAGAAGGCAGGTCCGACCCTCAAACCGCTCGGTCGTCCACCAGCCGGAAAACCGGTGCCCGAACCACCGCGGGTGAAGCCGGTCGTGCCCAAGCGACCGTCCGCGCCGACATCGACGCCGAGTGCCAAGGCGCCGTCCGGGCCCGGGAAGCGCAAGACCGTCGTCGAGGTGCCACCGCTCGAGCTGGAGCCGGACTTCGAGACGGCCATCACGGACGCGGGTCACGACGTCGATGATGAACCGCTCGCCATCGACGAGCCGCCGCGGCATCCGAGCTTTATCCAGACCGAAGACGAGACGTCGATCTCCACCGGTGGACGCCGCTCCGGCTTCATCGATCTCGGGATCGATGAGATCAGTAGCGGCGGTGATCAGGCAGGCTCGCTTGTGTTCTCCAACATCGAGGAGACGCCCGCCGCGCCGGACATCGAAGAGCTCGAAGAGCGTGTCGCCGACAACCCCGACGATCCCGAAGCACATCAGGCGCTGGGCGAAGCGTTGATCGAGCAAGGCGAGCGAGAGCGAGGCATCGAAGAGCTCGATCTCGCCACGGCGGGCTACGAGAACGCCGGCAATCTCCCGCACGCCCGCGATCTGGTGGACGAGATCTTGCGACTCGACCCGAACAGCGTGCGCCACCGCCAAAAGGCGGTTGAGTTCGCGTTCAAGGCCGGCGACAAGGTGAAGCTGATCGACGCCTATCTCGAACTCGCTGATGCCCTGCTGCGTTCGGATCTTCCGGAGAAGGCTCGCGCGGTGTACGCGCGTGTGGCGGAGCACGATGCGAAGAATGAGCGCGCCAAAGCTGCGCTCTCGATGCTCGCCCCGGCCGTTGCGACGCCCGCCGCCTCCGGAAAGCCTGAAGGGAAGGTCAAGGCCAAAGACGCCAAGATGAAAGTCCGCGACGAAGCTACCGCGAACGGCGATTTCATCGATCTTGGCTCGATGCTCAACGAGGAAGACGAAGGCCTGCCGGCGAAGGACACGCGGATGACCGTGGCCGATGAGGAGCCGACCGGCGACGAAGAGCAGGACTTCCAGGACATGCTGGCTCGCTTCAAGCAGGGCATCGACGAGAACATCGACGAGGCCGACTTCCAATCCCACTACGATCTCGGTGTCGCGTTCAAGGAAATGGGCTTGCTGGACGAGGCGATTGCGGAGCTGCAGAAGGCGTTGCGAGCTCCGGAAGGGAAGCTGCGGACGTCGGAGATGTTGGGCATCTGCTTCTTCCAGAAGGGCGCGTTCGGGGTCGCCGAGTCGATCCTCCGGCGCGGCCTCGATTTGCCCGCCTCCGGCGATCAGGAGCGACTCGGCGTCCTGTACTGGCTCGGCCGCGCGCTCGAGCAGCAGGGAAAAAAGGCCGACGCGCGTGACCTGTATGGCCGCGTGTTCGCGGTGGACATTCGTTTCCTCGATGCCGAGCAGCGCGTGAAAGCGCTCGCCAAGGCGAAGTAGCGTGAGTCAACAAGTCGCCCGCGTCAGCCTGCGCGACGTCCAGCGGCCGGTGGCCGCCGAGCTGGAACAGGTGGTACTCGAACTGCGGCGCGTCATCGCCGCGGACTTCCCGATCGTGAGTGAAGTGAACGACCACTTGTTACAGATGAAGGGCAAACTCTTTCGGCCAACGTTGCTCCTGCTCAGTCACCAGGCGGCGGGATCCAAGGATCCGCGCGCGGTGACCCTTGCCGCCGTGGTGGAGTTGATCCACCTCGCGACGCTCGTGCACGACGACTCGGTGGATCACTCCGTGTTGCGGCGCGGGTTGCCGACGATCAATGCGCTGTTCTCGCATCAGATCGCGGTGATCATGGGAGACTATCTGTATTCGCGGGCGATCATCGAGTTGATCCGACTGGACGATCACGAGGCGCTGCGCGTGCTGGCGCGAGTCACCAACGAGATGACCGTGGGCGAGATGCGGCAGCTCGAGGCTCACGACAAGCTCGCGTACGGCGAAAGGGCCTATGATGAGCTGATTCGCGCCAAAACCGCGTCGCTGTTGTCCGGCGCGTGCGAAGTCGGCGCCCTGACGGCGCCCGCTCACTACCGGCAGGCACTGGCGCGTTTTGGGATGCTCCTCGGCATGGCGTTCCAGATTACGGACGACCTGCTCGACTATACAGAGCTCGAAGCGGTGACGGGGAAGCCCTCCGGTCTGGATCTGCGTGAGCATAAGGTGACCCTTCCGCTGATCGCGGCGCTCGCGCGTATGCCGGCCGAAGGGGGGGGACGGCGGGTCGTGGCTGAGCTGATGGAAGCGGCGGAGCCGAGTGACGATTTGGTCGCCGAAGTGATCCGATTAGTCGAAGGCGCGGGTGGGCTCGAGACGGCACGCCAGCGGGCGCTGGATCTGGCCCAGCAGGCGGAGGCGGAGCTCGACGTGTTGCCCCCGTCGCCGGCGCGGGACGCGCTGCAAGGCAGCATCGCCTACGCCGTGGAACGGCGCAGCTAAGCCGTGCCCCACGGTCCGCGTCGCCCTCTCTTCTACCTGGGGGTTCTCGCAGTAGGCTTCGTAGCGGGGGGCTTGCTGCAGGCGTTCCTGCGGCGCTTCTTACCTCAGGGGCCCGCCAAGGAAGTGTTCACCTGGTCGGTGACGCCGACGATTGGGCCGGTCCACCTGGATTTGCTGGTGATGTCGATTACGCTCGGACCTATCGGGCTCGACGTGTCGCTCCTCGCCGTGGTCGGCGTCGTGGTCGCGTATCTCGTCGCCCGCTCGCTCTTCTAGAAAGGCGCACCATGTTCGGCAATCTTGGCTTCACGGAAATCGCGATCCTGCTGCTCATTCTGGTGCTGTTCTTCGGAGCGAAACGCATCCCCGAGATCGGCGCGTCGATCGGGAAGGGCATCAAGGAGTTCAAGAAGGGTCTCAAGGACGTGTCGGCTGAGGAGCCGCCGGAGTCCTCGGACTCCTCGCTTCCCCCGGCGTCGAGTGGGAGCGCGCCGAAGCGTCTGAATCAGTAAAGGCGGCGTCGTATGTTGGGGAATCTGAGCGGCAGTGAAATCCTGATTCTGATGCTTATCGTCCTGCTCGTCTTCGGCGCCAATCGGCTGCCCGAAGCGGGGAAGGCGGTCGGCAAAGGATTGCGGGAGTTCAAACGCGCGCTATCCGATGCGGAGAACAGCATCCATCAGTTGCCTTCGTCCTCCTCTGCCGAGGACGAGAAACCCCGCGACGCCAAACCGAAGCGGTTAGTCGAGTAGGCTAGAACAAGTCCGCGGCTTGAGCCGTGGCCTGCGATTTGAAGATGTCCTTGCGCCGATCCACGATCTTGGCGTTGGCGCGCACGCTCTCCAAGTACTGCTGAATCCGCCCCTGCTGCATCCCCTGCCGCAGCTGCGTCCGTTGCACCTCTCGTTGCGCGAGCCAGGCGGTGGAGTCCGCGAGCTTACGTCCCAACGACTCGATGATGAAATAGCCATTTTGACCTTCGAGGACACCGCTGCGCTCCCCGATGCGCAGCCCGAACGCGGTCCCGACCACGCCGGGCTCACCGCTGAGATAGCTCGGCGGCCGCATGCGGGTGAAGGGACCGAAGCGCTGGACTTCGAGACCGCGCGCTGAGGCCGCGGTCGCCAGGTCCGGCACACCGCGCAACGCGGTCGCGAGCGAGTCGGCTCGTTGGCGCGCCAGCGCCTTCTGTTTCTCCAGGCGAAGGACGGCGCCCACGCGCGGCCGAATCTGCTCCAGCGGTGGTGTGCCGGCCGTGGTGACCGAGTCGAGTCGGAAGACGTAGTAGCCCGACCCGGCCTCGATCACGGGGCTGGTTTCGCCGACCGGCGCCTCGAATGCCCACACGCTCACGTCCGGAATCGCGGAAGACCCCAGACTGAAGCGCTGACCTTCGGTGACCTGGTATTGCGGCGATAACTGCAGTCCCATGCGACGCGCCGTGGTATCGAGCACCGTCGGATCGCTCCGCTCCGCCGCCAGCCGTTCGAGCGTGTCGGCACGCGCTTCGACCTGATCGAGGTGCGCGCCCTGCAGCGCCACGGAGATCAGGATGTGACGGACCTTGAGCGAGTCGCCCTTGGCCTGGTCGACGCGAATCAGGTGGTACCCAAACTGCGTAGCCACCGGCGCCGACAACTGGCCGGGCTTCAGGTTCCGCAGGGCCCGCATGAAGGGCGCGACCAGGCTGGTCTCGTTCTTGTTGATCCAGCCGAGATCGCCGCCGCGCTGGCCGCTGCCCGAATCACTCGACTCGCGGCGCGCAACGTCCTCGAACTTCGCGCCGCGCGCGAGCTCGCTGCGCACCTGCGCCACCCGCGCACGCGCCGCGGCACTGTCGGCGGCGTTCGGGAGACGCGGCACGGCAATGAACCGCACGTACGCGGCTGCCGGCCGCTTGAACTCGTCGGGATGCTTCGCGACGTACGACGACAGTTCGGCATCAGTGATCGTGCTCGTGTCGGCAATCGTGTAAGGCAATACGGCGAGTGAGGCGATCCGCACGGAGTCGTGCTGATCCTTGTAGAGCCGCCAGAGTTTTGCGTCGGAGACGTAGACATCGCTGGCGAGATACTCGAACAGCTTGATGCGCGGAATCTGCTGGCGGTAGATCGCCTCGACCTGCAGGAGCAGGTTGCGGTCGGTCGTCGTGGAGATGAACTGCTGCCACTTGCGAATATCGAATTGGCTGTCGGTCTGGAACTGCGGGTCGTGCATCACCTGGGGCAGGGGCGAATTGTGCGCCATCGCGATGATCTCTTCGTCGCTGACCCGAATGCCGAGACGACCGTACTCCTGCTCGAGCAACGCGTCCTGGACCATCTCATTGATGACCTGATCCTGAATCTGCCGGTCCTCTTCGCGTGTCAGCGGCGCCGTGCCGTTCTGCTGCCGATACTGTTCGGTCGCGATCTGCACGCGCTGCTGGAATTCGGTGACCGGGAATTCCCGGCCATTGACGCGGAGCACCACATTGCCGCCGGGACTGAGGATGCTCATCACTTGACCGATGGCGAGCCATGCCACGAAGGAGATGGCGAGGATGTAAAAGACCCACTTGGCGTTGGCGCGCATCGTGCGCAGCATGGCGACTTCGAACTCCGTTCAGGAGGAGGGGTGAAGGGGCATAAGTCTAAAAACGACAACGCACAAACTCAAGCGCACACCCACTCGGGTCATTTGACAGCGGCGCCGGCCAAACACTATCTTCGTCCAATTCCCACATAGACTTAGGCCGTGGCCTATACCAGCGAGATCGACAAGCTCGAAGCGCGTTTTCGCGACAACCCCAAGGGCAGGAATTTCGCCCCCTTGGCGGACGCCTATCGTAAAGCAGGGCTTATAGATAACGCGATCGACCTTTGCCAGAACGGTCTCAAGCTCCACCCCGATTACGTCAGTGCCTATATCGTCTACGCCCGCTGCCTCGTCGACAAGAAAGACGATTCCGCAGCCCTGGGTGTCTTCAAACAGGTCCTGGGACTCGACGGCGAGAACATCATCGCCCTGCGCGGCCTCGCCGAGCTTGCTGAGCGGAACGGGAAATACGAGGAAGAAGTCGAGTGGCTGTCGCGGCTTCTGAACGCCGATCCCATGAATGGGGACGCCGCGGAGTCGCTGGCGCGCGCTAAAGGGAAGGCGGCGACGAAGCCGATGGGGGCCTCCCCCGAAGCTGCCACCGCGCGCATGGAGAAGCGGGACTTCGCGGTCGAGCACGAGACTCCAGAGGCCGTCAAGCTCAAGCAGGCGTCCCGACCTTCGACGGCTGCGCCGGAAGTCGAGAACTTCGATATCCCGATCAGCTTCAACCCCAACGCCCACGCCGCCGCGAAGGCTGAAGGGTTGGAAGTTCAAGAAGACGTCGAGCTGAGTCCGCAGCAGATCGAGCAGGTCGAGATCGAGGGACTGGCGCGTACGCAGTACGAGGGCAGTGGGATGTTCAAGTTGGATGCGCCGGAACCTACATCGTCGCACGGCACACCCGATCTCGACGAGTCGCTCCCCCAGGTCGATCTGCCGCTCATCATGCCAGACGACGAGATGCGGGTGCCTCGGCCGCCACCACCGCCATCGCCTCCACCTCCTCCGGCACCTGCGCCGCCTCCGCGCGTTCCCGCCGCCGTCGCATTGTCGGACGACGATGGCGCAGCGGATACGGCGACGCTGTCGCAGGCTGAGCCGGTGCTCACGGAAACGATGGCGGAGCTTTATCTCAAACAGGGTCACCAACAGGACGCATTGCGTGTGTACCAGGCCCTGCTCGCACAGCGTCCCAGCGACGCGAGACTGAAGAGCAAGGTCGAACGGTTGTCGCCGGGCGGCAAGAAGAAATCCGGTGTTTCGGCACAGGCGTTTCTAAAGGGCAGGGCCGTGCCCCCCCCGCCCCCCCCGCCGGCAGAGCAAAGCACGCTTGCCTCCGCATTCGACGCGGCCGGGCCGCCGCCGGGCGAGCCTTCCCGTCCGGCCCAGGACCACATTTCGCTCGACTCGGTGTTTGGAGACGAAGCAGCGAGGCGCACGAGCGTCCAGCCAACCGATGCTCCGGGCCCCCCCAGGCCCCCCGGTCCCTCCGGCCCCCCCATGTCCCAAGCCCCCGCGGCTCCCGCGGATGGCTCAAAGACTGGAGGCTTCTCGTTCGACGAGTTCTTCGCCGGGGGGAAGCCGGGCGCCCCTGGTTTCGGGGGGGGCGGAGCAGGCGGCGCGGCCGCCGTTGCCGGGGCGGCCGGGGCAGCCACCGCTGAACCTGCGTCGCCCAGAACTCCTGGCGGTACCCGTTCGTCCGGCAGGACTCAGCACCCGCCGGAGGACGAGGTGGAGGCCGATCAGTTCCAGCAGTGGTTGAAGAAGCTCAAGTCCTAGTGTCCCGCCACATCGCCGTGCTGAACGGCCCCAATCTGAATCTGTTGGGAGAGCGCGAGCCTGAGATTTATGGCCGCACGAGCCTTGCTGAAATCGAGCGCGCCACGAAGGAGCGCGCCCTCGCGTTGGGCGTCGAATGCACGTGGATTCAGACGAATCATGAAGGCGAGTTGGTGGAGGCGATCCAGGGCCTGAAGGGCCGTGCCGACGGCGCGCTGATCAACGCCGCGGCGTTTACGCATACCAGTCTTGCGGTGCGCGATGCGTTGCTCGCGGTCCGCATACCGTTCGTGGAAGTGCATCTCTCCAACATCTTCGCACGCGAGCCGGAGCGGCGCCGGTCGTTGCTCGCGGACCTTGCAGTGGGCGTGGTGACCGGATTCGGGGCCGACAGCTATCGGTTGGGATTCGAAGCGCTTGCCAGGTATCTCGAGTCGCGATAAGCGCGCCGAGCGACATGCGGCGCTCGCCGCCATGCTCGAAGCGGAAGGTCTGGACGCGCTGGTCGTGACGTCGCGGCCGAACATCCGCTACTTGACGGGATTCAGCGGGTCGGCGGGCGTGGCTGTTGCGACCCGGGGAACGTTGCTACTGGTCACCGATTTCCGGTACGACGAGCAGGCGCGGCAGCAGTGCGGCGGCGCCGCGCGCGTCGAAATCGAAGGGACGAGTATCTGGGACCGGCTCTTTAAGGAGCTGCCGACGCTCGGGACACTCGGTTTGATCGGTTTCGAGGCGCATGCACTCAGTGTGAAGGAGGCGGACCGCTTTTCGAATGGACCTGGTACGTCGTGGCGCTGGAAACCCGCTGGTGAGCTGGTCGAGCGGCTGCGCGTGCGGAAGGACGCGGGTGAGGTCGCCGCGATCGGTGCGGCGGCGGCGCTCGCTGCCACGGCGCTGCGCGACACCCTTGCCGCAGTGCGCCGAGGACAGACGGAGCTCGAGATCGCGGGAGTGCTCGAAGGGGCGCTGCGGCGGCACGGCAGCGAGGCGCATCCGTTCCCGACGATCGTGGCGAGCGGACCGCGCAGCGCGCTGCCGCACGCGCACACGAGCAGCCGCACGGTGGCGGCGGGCGAGTGGCTGCTGCTAGACTTTGGCGCCGTCGTCGACGGCTACTGCGCCGACATCACGCGGACGGTAGTGGTGGGTGCGCGTGCCGATGAGTCACAGCGCGCGCTGTACGGATTGGTGCAGGAGGCGCAGCGGCGAGCGCGTGAAGGTGTCCGCGCCGGCATGAGCGGCCGGGAAGCCGACGCGTTGGCGCGCGATCCGATCGAAGCACGCGGCTTCGGTGCGGCGTTCGGGCATTCGACGGGTCATGGTCTGGGTCTCGAGGTGCACGAAGCGCCGCGGCTCGCGCGCACCGCCGCCGAGCCGCTGCCCGAGGGCGCGGTGGTGACGATCGAGCCGGGGGTCTACGTAGCTGGGCGGGGCGGCGTGCGCATCGAGGACGACGTGTATCTGTCAGCCGATGGACCGGTTCTGTTGACGGACGGCTGCACGGATCTCCTGGAACTGGTGTAGGGCCTCTTGGGGGGTATCTTCACGGTATGAAGCTCGACATCATCGCTCAGATCGTGCAGATCTTGAAGGACGCGCCCGAGGTGGGTGCTATCGAGATCCGGCGCGGTCTGTTTGGGGCGTGGTCGTCGGTGCGGGTTTCGAAGGCGGGACACGTCGGAAACGCCGCTGGCGGCCATGTCTTGGTGACGCAAGGATCTACCATTCCCCAGTCCCCCATCCCGCTATCCAGGGGACTGGGGACTGGGGAATCGCCGCCCCCCGCCGGCCCCCAGCTCCTCGAGATCAAGTCGCCGATGGTCGGGACATTCTACCAGTCGCCCGAACCCGCCGCGCAGCCGTACGTGAAGGTCGGCAGCCGGGTGAACGTGGGACAGGTGGTGTGCATTATCGAGGCGATGAAGATCATGAACGAGATCGAGTCGGAGGTTGCGGGCGTGGTTCGCGAGGTTACCGCACAGAACGCGCAGCCGGTGGAGTTCGGCCAGGTCCTTTTCCGGGTGGATCCGCATGGGTGAGGCGACGCAGAGCAATCTGCCGGCATTCAACTTCAAACAAGCCATCACGCACATGGTACAGCGCAACGGCTCCGACTTGCTGCTGAAGGTCGGGCGTCCCGCGACCATCCGCGTGAACGGCGACCTGGTGGCGCTCGAAACCGCGCCACTCAAGCCGGAAGAGCTCAAGTCGCTGGCTGAGCAGATCATGACGCCACGGCAGGTCAAGGAGTTCGCCGAGCACAAGGAAGCGGACTTCGCGATCGGCGTGCCGGGCGTCGGCCGGTTCCGGACGAACGTGTACCAGCAGCGCGGCACGGTGGCGTTCGCGTTCCGGGCGATTCCCTACGAGGTCAAGCAGATCCGCGAGCTGAATCTGCCGCCCGTCCTGGAAGAAATCGCGCTCAAGCCCCGCGGGCTCGTGCTGGTCACTGGGGTGACGGGCTCGGGGAAGTCGACCGCACTCGCCGCGATGATCAATCACGTGAACACGAACCGCCGCGTGAACATCATCACGATCGAGGACCCAATCGAGTTCCTGCATCGTGACCAGCACGCGAACATCTCGCAGCGTGAAGTCGGCAACGATACGCTCACGTTCAACTCGGCGCTGCGGCACGTTCTGCGGCAGGATCCCGACCTGATCCTGATCGGCGAGATCCGTGACATGGAGACGCTGGACACGGCGCTCAAGGCTGCCGACACCGGGCACATGGTGTTCTCGACGCTGCACACGACCGACGCGACCCAGACGGTCAGCCGCGTGATCTCGTTTTTCCCGCCGCACCAGCACGACGAAATCCGGCACCTGTTGTCCACCGCGCTGCAGGTGATCGTGTCGCTGCGCCTGGTGCCGCGGAAGGACGGCCGCGGTCGCGTGCCGGCTGCTGAGGTCCTGATCAATACGGCCGCCGTGGCAGACAACATCCGCGATCTCTCCAAGCAGCTCAACATTCCCGATCTCATCGCCGAAGGCTCCGTCCAGTACGGCATGCAGAGCTTCGACCAGTCGCTCTTCCACTGGTACAGCCAAGGCGTGATCAGCTACGAGAGCGCGATCTTCTACGCGACGAATCCGAGCGAGTTCGCCCTGAAGGTCTCGGGTGTCGATTCGTCAGGGAACCGTCTGGGCGGGGCCGACAGGGCGGGGATCGAGCTGACGCCCTGATGTTCAAGAAAGTGCTGATCGCGAACCGCGGGGAGATCGCCCTGCGGGTGATCCGCGCGTGCAAGGAGCTGGGCGTCGAGACGGTGGCGGTGTATTCGGAAGCGGACCGGGAGTCGCTGCACGTCCGTTTCGCCGACGACGACGTCTGTATCGGCCGCGCGCCGAGCCGCGACAGCTATCTCAACATCCCGCGCCTCATCGCGGCAGCCGAAATCACCGGTGCCGACGCCATCCATCCTGGCTACGGATTCCTCGCGGAGAACCCGGAGTTCGCCGAAAAGGTCAGCGCCTCCAACATCTCGTTCATCGGGCCGACGCCGGATCAGATCCGGCAGATGGGGGATAAGGCTGCCGCAAGGAAGCTGGCAAAGCAGCAGGGCGTCCCTACCGTTCCAGGTTCCCCGGGGCCCGTCGAGTCAGTGGAGGAAGGCCAGCAGGTCGCCGGGGAGATCGGCTTCCCGGTCATCATCAAGGCGGCGGCGGGCGGCGGCGGCAAGGGGATGCGCGTCGCCAACGATGCCGATCAGTTCGCGCAATCGTTTACGCTTGCCAAGCAGGAGGCCCTCGCGGCGTTCGGATCCGATGAGGTCTACATCGAGAAGTACCTCGCGCGCCCGCGCCACATCGAGATCCAGATCATGGGCGACACGCACGGCAAGGTGATGCACCTGTGCGAGCGCGACTGCTCGGTGCAGCGCCGTCACCAGAAGCTCGTCGAGGAGGCGCCATCGCCCGCGGTGGACCAGACACTGCGCCAGGACATCGGCGACGCCGCGGTGAAACTGGCGGAAGCGATCGGCTATGTGGGAGCGGGGACGATCGAGTTTCTGCTCGACACCGATGGGTCGTTCTACTTTATGGAGATGAACACCCGCATCCAGGTCGAGCATCCCGTGACCGAGATGTGCACGAACTTCGACCTGGTCAAGGAGCAGATTTCCGTCGCAGCCGGGGCGCCGCTCTCATTCGTGATGAACGGCCACCGGCTGCGCGGCCACGCGATCGAATGCCGCGTCAACGCGGAGGATCCGAGCCGGAACTTCCAGCCCTCGCCGGGATTGATCACCGCGTACCATCCGCCCGGCGGGCCGGGCGTGCGGGTGGACACGCACATCTACGCAGGCTATACCGTCCCGCCCTACTACGACTCCCTGCTCGCCAAGGTGATCGTGCACGGCAACACGCGGACCGAGGCACTCGCCCGCATGCGCCAGGCACTCGACTCGTTTATCATTGAGGGCGTGACCACGACGATTCCGTTTTTGGGCCGGGTCATGCGCCACCCGGATTTCGTCGCGGGCAAGGTCGACACGAAATTCCTCGAGCGCGAGCCGCACCTCCTCAAAGACCAAACATGAAGATCGACGTTTACCACACACCACTCGGCCTGAATGCGGGGGATCTGACCGGCCGAGCGGTTGTCGTCATTGACGTGCTGCGCGCGACGAGCACGATCGTCACCGCGCTCGCCGCCGGCGCTAAGGCCATCGTACCCGCGGCCAGCTCGGACGAGGTCGTCCGGCTCACGTCGAACCTCGAGAAGAACGGCATCGTCCTCGCGGGGGAGCGCAAACTGCTGAAGATCGAAGGATTCAATCTGGGGAATTCTCCCCGGGAGATGACTAAGGAAGCCGTCGCCGGGAAGACGCTGTTCCTCGCCACGACCAACGGCACACCGGCGCTGCTGGCCGCGCAGGGGGGCGATCCCGTGCTGGTCGCGGCGGCGCTGAACTTCAGCGCGGCGGCCGAACGCGCCCGCCATCTGTTCACCGAGCGCGGCGATCTCGTCATTATCTGTGCCGGGCGAGACAAGCAGTTCGCCCTGGAGGATGCCTACACCGCCGGGCGTCTGATCAAGGCGGTGAAAAAAGGGGTCCCGCCGAAGAAGCTCACCCTCAACGATGCCGCCCAGGTCTCGCTCGATCTTGCGGCGCAGCAGGGCGGATGGCAGGACGCGCTCGGCGCAAGTGACGCCGCGCGGCAGCTCAGCGAGGCGGGACTGGGGGAGGACGTGAAGTTCTGCGCCAATCCCGACCGGCTCTCGATCGTTCCCGTCTACGCGGATCGTCGCATCGCGGCATGAAGCCCAAAGCTCGCCAAGAGCTCATCGGCATCGCGGCCCTGCTGGTGGGGTTCTTCCTGGGGCTGACGCTGCTGCCGGTGGCGCTGACCGGAAGTTGGGGACGGACGATCGGCAGCACGCTGTGGCAGCTGTTCGGCGTGGGCGCGATCGTGGTGCCGATCCTCGGCGTCGGCTGGGCGCTCGCGGCCTTTGAACGCCTCGGCGCGCTTTCGTGGGGCCGGACGGCGGCCCTCGGCGCGGGTCTCATCCTCCTGATCCCCTATGGCATCGCCGTCGCGATTGGTCCCAGCTTCCCACCCGATTACGCGAACTGGACGCGCAGCGAACGCCTCGTGGGACTGTTTCCGGGATTCCTCGCGAACGGCGTCGAAGGCGCGATCGGCACGGCGGGCGCGGTGCTCGCTGGCGTCTTTGCAATGTCTGCCCTCGGAGCTTTCACGGTGGGCTGGCATCCGCTGACGTTGCTGAGACAGCGGGAAGGGGGAAGGGGGAAGGGGGAAGGGGAGAAACCGAATCAGCCCGCCAAACGAACCACGATGGACGCGGATTTAACCGTCCCCCTTTCCCCTTCCCGCGTCCCCAAGGATCGAAAACCGAAACCGGCGTTGCCACCGAAACCGGCTCCGCCCCCGCCGCCCGGTTCGCTCATCCCGCCCATCGACCTGCTCACAGAGGGACCCGGGGCGGTGGAAGACGCCGACGCGGCACAGATCGAAGACATGGGCCGGCGGCTCGTGACGACGCTCGAGACCTTCCGTGTCGGCGCGCGGATCATCAACAAGACGGTGGGTCCCGTCGTGACCCGCTTCGAGCTCGAGCCGGGGCGCGGTGTGAAGGTGGGGCGGGTCTCCTCGCTCGCCGACGATCTGGCGCTCGCGATGCGCGCGCAGTCGCTGCGCATCGTGGCACCGATTCCGGGGAAGGCGGCGATCGGGATCGAGGTGCCCAATCCGACGCCGCGCCTGGTGCACGTTCGTGACCTCATCGACAGCGCGGAATTCCGCCGCGCGGCGCGCGTGCTGCCCGTGGTGCTGGGCCGCAACCTGGAAGGCGACGAGGTGGTGGACGATCTCACGAAGATGCCGCACCTCCTCATCGCCGGCGCGACAGGTTCGGGCAAATCGGTGTGCATCAACGCCATCATCACCAGCCTCGTGTACGCGTACGGCCCGGACAAGCTCAAGCTGTTGATGATCGACCCGAAGATGGTCGAGTTATCGATGTACAGCGCGCTGCCCCATCTTGGCCTGCCCGTCGTGACGAGTCATCACAAAGCGGCGAACGTGTTGAAGTGGGCGGTGTGGGAGATGGAGCGCCGCTACCGCCTGTTGCACGCCAATCACGCGCGCAACATCACGGACTTCAACAGGAAGGTCGAGACCAAAGCGCCGCTGAAGGGGCCGCGGGAAACGCTGGCCACACAAGCGGGCATCCAGAAGGAGCTGCCGTTCGATGCCGCATACACGGACGGCATTCTGCCCTACATCGTGCTCATCGTGGACGAGCTGGCGGATTTGATGCTCACCGTCCAGGGCGAGATCGAGACGCCCCTCGCGGTGCTCGCACAAAAGGCGCGCGCCATCGGGATTCATTTGATGCTCGCAACCCAGCGCCCATCGGTCAACGTCATTACCGGATTGATCAAGGCGAACTTTCCGTGCCGCATCGCATTTCGCGTTTCGGCGAAAGTCGACAGCCGTACGATCCTCGACCAGAACGGTGCCGAAACGTTGTTGGGAAACGGCGACATGCTGTTTCTCCCGCCGGGCAAGAGTGAGCCGATGCGCGTGCAGGGCGCGTTCATATCGACAGACGAGACCGAGCGCCTGATGGAGTGGTACAAGGCGCATGCGGCCGCGGCGGTCGCCGCTCCCGGAACGTCGATTGACGAACAAGTCGCGGCCCTCGAGAAAGCCGAAAAAGAAGGGGAAGACGGAAGGGGGACGGGGGAAGGGGACGTCAGTGATCGCGATCCACTCTTCCGTCACGCCGCCGAGGTGTGCATCCAGAATCAGCTCGGATCTACATCGCTGTTGCAGCGGCGCATGAGCATCGGGTACGGACGGGCCGCGCGGATCATCGACCAACTCGAATTGGCGGGCGTGCTCGGACCGGCCAACGGCTCGAAACCCAGGGATGTCCTGGTCGGTCTGGAGGAATTGGACGACCTGACCGGTCCCGAGAGTGCAACCTCGACTGGCTAGTGCGCAGTTTCGCACCGCGAAGCGGTTTTCCGATTACGTACGACGATCAGCGCCATATAATTTCGGGCGCATGTCGAGCGGCGTTCACAGCGATCCAGCGGAATGGCGCGACCCGCGACATCGTCGGGGTCTCGCCGGCGAAGAGCACGCGATCCGTTACCTCCAAAGCCGTGGATGGGACGTGGTCGCGCATCGCTTTCGGGTCGGCCGAGTCGAGCTGGACCTCGTGGCCCGACGCGGTCATCTGGTTGCCTTCATCGAGGTCAAAGCTCGGCGCGGCACGGCATTCGGGAGCCCGTTCGAGGCGGTGACGGGGGCGAAGCGGAGGGAAATTGTGAAAGCGGCGCGGGTCTGGATGGATCGGTATGGGGAGCGTTCCGACGTGTACCGCTTTGACTGTATAGCGATTGTTGACAATAAGTTAGAGCATCTGGAGGATGCCTTCCGTCCCGGATGGCGGTGACAGTACTTTCGGTATATATTCGGGCCTCATACAAGGAGGCTCGCCACCTATGTCGAGGTCAACCATGGCAGAACAGCAGCCGGCCAAGTCCTCCCCCTCCCTCACGGACGACCGCCGCAAAGCGCTAAACCTCGCGATCACCCAGATCGAGAAGACCTGCGGGAAGGGGTCCATCATGCGAATGGGCGCCGACTCACCACAGGTGCGGGTGGCCGGGATTTCGACCGGGGCGATCAATCTCGATGCGGCGATCGGCATCGGCGGCATCCCGCGCGGCCGGGTGACGGAGATCTTCGGCCCGGAATCGAGCGGTAAGACGACTCTGGCGCTGCACGTCGTGGCGCATGCCCAGCGGCAGGGCGGTGCGGCCGCCTACATCGATGCCGAGCACGCCCTCGACGTCGAGTACGCCAAGAAGCTGGGCGTGGACATCGAGAATCTGCTCGTCTCCCAGCCCGACACGGGCGAACAGGGCCTCGAGATCTGCGAGATCCTGGTGCGCTCGGGGGCGGTGGACGTCGTGGTCGTCGATTCGGTCGCCGCCCTCGTGCCGAAGGCCGAAATCGAAGGCGAGATGGGCGACTCACTGCCGGGGCTGCAGGCGCGTCTCATGAGCCAGGCGCTGCGCAAGCTCGCCGGCGCGATCAACCGTTCCCGTACGTCGGTGATCTTCATCAATCAGCTGCGTGAGAAGATCGGGGTCATGTTCGGCAATCCCGAAACAACGAGCGGTGGTCGAGCGCTGAAGTTCTACGCCTCCGTCCGGCTCGACATGCGGCGCATCGCGCCGGTCAAGGATCGTGAAGTGGTGATCGGCAACCACGTACGCGTGAAGGTGGTGAAGAACAAGGTGGCGCCGCCGTTCCGCCAGGCGGAGTTCGATATCATGTTCGATGAAGGCATCAGCCACGAGTCGCTGCTCGTGGATATCGCGGCGGAGGCCGGCATCATCGAGAAGTCAGGCGCTTGGTACTCGTACGGCAAAGAGCGGATCGGACAGGGGCGTGAGAACGCCAAGTTGTACCTGAAGGATCACCCGGATATGTCGGCCGAAGTCGAGGCACGCGTGAAGCAGCACCTCGGCGTCAGTAGTGTGGACCCGGGTGGCGGGGGAGCAGTCGCCGACGAGGAGAGCGCCGCGAGCGAAGAGTGATTCTCACCGGACTCGCCCCCGATCCACGCCGGCCAGATTATAGGCTGGTCGAAGTGGATCGGGGGCGTTTTGCATCGCTCCCGGCCGAATCGCTCGTCGGTCTCGACCTGCGTCTCGGTCGAGAAATCGCGCCGCTGGTGCTCGAGCGGCTGCAGGAGCTGGCGGATCTCGAGGCTGCACACCGCGCGGCGCTGCGCGCGCTGGTGCGCCGCGCCCACGCGCGCTCTGATCTGCGCCGCCGCCTACTGCAAAAACAGCATCCAGCCGCAGCCGTCGATGGCGCACTCGCTCGGCTGAGCGCGGCGGGGCTGTTGGATGACGCGCGGTTCGCCGTGGAGTACGCCGCGGCAAAAGCGCATCGCGGTCGCGGTCCCGCGCGACTCATCGGCGACCTCTTGGCGCAGGGAGTAGATCGCCGCACGGCTGAAGCAGCGGTGAGCACAGCCCTGGCCGCCGAAGGCGTCGACCCGGCCGAGGCGGTTCGAGTGTTGGCGGAGAAGCGGGCGAGGCAACTTGGTGGGCTGGCACCGGCCGTGCGGAAGCGGAGGCTCATCGCGTTCCTGGTGCGACGCGGGTTCAGCGGCGGCGCGGTACGGGAGGTGGTCGAATCCCTTAACTCCTAGTTGCACTATATTTTACAGCCATGAAGTCCGCCGACATTCGCCGCAAGTTCATCGACTACTTCAAGGCTCCGCCGCGCGCCCACCGCGAAGTGCCGAGCTCGTCGCTGGTCCCCGCAGACGACCCCACGCTGCTGTTCACCAACGCCGGCATGGTGCAGTTCAAGCGTGTGTTTCAGGGTCTGGAACGGCGCGATTATGTGCGCGCCGTGACCTGCCAGAAATGCGTCCGAGCGGGCGGGAAGCATAACGACCTCGAGCAGGTCGGTCACACCGCGCGCCACCACACCTTCTTCGAGATGCTCGGCAACTTCTCGTTCGGCGACTACTTCAAGAAGGAAGGGATCGAGTACGCCTGGGAATGGGTGACGAGCAGCCAGTGGCTCGGTATCGACCCCGACCGGCTCTATGTCACCGTGCACCGTTCCGATGATGAAGCGCGCAAGCTCTGGCGCCAGGTCACCGGCATCGCGGACAGCCGCATCTTCGGCCTGGGCGACAAGGACAACTTCTGGCAGATGGGGGACACGGGGCCGTGCGGACCGTGCTCCGAGATTCTGGTCGACATTCGGGGGAAGGGGGACGCGGGAAGGGGGAAGGGTGCCCCCAGCATGGACGAGTTCGTCGCGCTGAGCGAGCAGGGGCAATTCCTCGAGATCTGGAATCTCGTCTTCATGCAGTTCGACCAGCAGCCCGACGGCAAGCGTAACCCGCTCCCGAAGCCTTCGGTCGATACGGGCGCCGGCCTCGAGCGCATCACGTCGGTGATGCAGGGTGTCCCGACCGATTACGCCACCGACGTGTTCCAGCCGATGATCGCGCAGGCGGTCGAGATCGTGGGGCGGCCGTACGACCGCGGTCCCGCCGGCGCGCCCTATCGCGTACTCGCCGACCACGCGCGCGCCGTCGCGTTCCTGCTGGCCGATGGTGTCTATCCGTCGAACGAGGGGCGCGGCTACGTGCTGCGGCGCATTCTCCGCCGCGCGGTGCGCCACGCCTGGCTACTCGGCCGCCGCGAGCCGACGCTCGCGCAGCTCACGCGCGCCGTCACGGACGTGATGGGCGAGGTCTATCCGGAGCTCCTGTCGAAGGAGCAGCACATCGAGCGGGTCACCCGCGCGGAAGAGGAGCGCTTCCTCGAGACGATCGAGGGCGGGCTCTTGCGTCTGGAGGAGCTGAAGACTACAAAGGCGATCTCGGGCGAAGAAGCGTTCAAGCTGTACGACACCTACGGATTTCCGATCGACCTGACCCAGATGA
>WNGA01001180.1_pt2 | contig 42032 bp, 43 predicted proteins | sample 5400061 | NCBI WGS metagenome assembly WNGA01 (sample SAMN13153366, study PRJNA577476) | soil metagenome | isolation source: 100 cm soil or saprolite under grassland replicate 2 | place: USA:California | collected 2016-06-15 | reverse complement strand
ATCTCGGGTTCAGCGAGCGGTGGGCCACGCTGCAGAGGGACCTGTGGATCCTCCTATTCGCCACCCACCCCGACATGGCGCACCAACTCTTCCAAGACCAGGCCCAGCAATTGACCGACCCAACGCTCCGTCAGCTCTACCTCGACTACGACCGCGCCCACGACCTGGACCCGCAAGACCCATTCCTCACCGACCTCGCCCGACGCATGGTAGACGCGACCACACAGCGATACGGAACCGGTGACCTCCCCGGGCAAGCGAGCGGCTCGGAAATCCCACGGCTGATCCAGAGCGCCGTCAACGCCTCATCCTCCGCTTGGCAACATATTGACTTCCTGATCCGCGGTGACCTGCATGGCGCATCCAAAGGTGCCGACGACTAGAGCCACTCCGCGATCAGGGCACCAGACTCGAGTTCAGAATGGCGGTTCTAAAGTCGTCCCAATGGGGACCCTTTGCCGTACTTTTCAACTCTTTGGACAGCGCTGCCGCTGAAGACTGGATCCGGGAGCACGTGGAACCGGTCGGCACGATCGAGGTGGTGCACGAGCGCCCGTGGGCGACGGTGATGCGGGTGCCGGTCGCGGGTGGCGTGACATGGTTCAAGGCCTGCGCGCCCGTTCAGGCATTCGAGCCGAGGCTGACCGCTGAGCTCTACGCTCGATGGCCTGACCGCGTCACCGAGGTCCTGGCAGTCGACGAAGCGCGGCGCTGGCTGCTGCTCGGCGACGCCGGCATCGCGGTCGGGGAGCGGGGAAATCCGCCAGAGGCCTGGCTGGAGGCATTGCCGTCGTACGCCGAGCTGCAAAGAGGAGAGATGGCATACGCCGAGGACCACGTCGGCCACGGCGTGCCGGACCTGCGCATGACGGCACTGCCGGCGGGTTATGAGCGTCTGCTGGCGAACGAACTCCCTCTTGCGAGAGATGACGTCAACCGCTTACGGGCATATGCGTCGCGCTTCACCGAGCTCTGCTCTGCCCTGGCTGAGCTGGGAATCCAGGAGTCGGTCCAGCACGATGACCTCCACATGGCAAACCTCTATTCAGACGGCGGCAAGCTCCGTGTCGTTGATTGGGGAGACTCATCGATCGCGCATCCCTTCTTTTCCCTTGTGGTGACGTTCCGGTTCCTCGAGGAGGTCAACCACCTTGCTCCCGGTGACCCATGGTTCCGCAGGCTGCGCGATGCCTACCTGGAGCCGTGGGGGAGCGGATTCGAGGAGACTTTTGAGATCGCGATTCGCGTCGGCTGGTTTGCGCATGCGATCGCGTGGACCCGGCAGCGGGATGCACTCCCGACCGAGGCACGGCCCAATTTCGACAGAGCGTTCGCGATCATCTTGCGGCGGGCGGTCGCTCACACGCGCGACTAGGACAGCGCGCGGTCCTGCCCAGGCCAGTCGCTAATCACGACCAACTGGGCCCGAACGGCCCTAGCGATCGCCTGGGACGCAACCATCTTTGCCCGAATGGCGGAATCTCGTAGACACTTGAACCGCCAAGGATTCGCCCGGTCGGCAGAGCTAGGTACTTATCACCTCAGGCGATCGTGTCGATGGTCACTATCCAGTTGATTTCGAATTTGTCCAGGATGTAGCCGACCTCGGCGCCCGATGGCTGCCTGGTCAGAGGCCCTTTGAGCTGGCCGCCTTCGGCCAGCGCGTGGAAGATTTTGCTGATGCGTTCCTTGTCCGTGCCGTTCAGGGCTATGGCCAGGTTTTCGCCGACCTTGGCGGGGTACTTGGGGTGGCCGTCCGTCCCGATGATGTGCGCGCCATCCGCGTCGAGCCGCGCCTCCCTGATCGGGTCTCCCGGGCCCGCAGGCTTCGACTCGCCCTTCTCATTCATGGTCTTGAGGTCGAGTTTGCCTCCAAGCACCTGCTGATAGAACTCCATGGCCTCGCGGGCGCGGCCCTGGAAGTTGACGTATGGGCTCAAGTGGATTGTGCTCATTTGGTTAGATCTTGACCTCCGTGTGAGATCCATTGGATTTCCGCCGTCACTCTCTATGACGGAACGCGACGAGGAGATGTGACTGCGCGGTACCCCCCGGGAAAGTCAGGGCTGGGGCAGCAGGTCAGGCCTGGAAGGTTCGAGGCTTCGATTCGAATCTACACCTCATGATGATGAGGTGCGACGGCCCACCAGAGGTGTCGTCGCGACATTTCGAGCCTGGGCGCGTCCGCGGGGCCTGGCTGGGCTTGCGACCGAGTCGCGGACCACGAGGGAAACGTCGACAAGCTGATGTCGCCGGCGGGTCCGGTTGGGATTGGCCAATTCCTCGACGAGGAACCTGACCGCCCTGGCTCCCACCTCCGGCATCGGCTGCCGCACCGTGGTCAGGGCTGGGCTCAGGTACTGCGCAACCGGGATGTCGTCGTAGCCGATGACCGACACGTCGCCCGGTACCGAAAGTCGCCGCGCCTGCAGCTCGGCCATCGCACCCAGGGCAAGCAGGTCGCTCTGGGCGAACAGGGCCGTGAACGTGCGACCTGATTCCAGCAGCTGTGACATCGCTGCGCGGCCGCCGTCGACGCCCCATTCGCCGCTGGTCGCCACCAAGAGCTCTGTGGTGATGCCGGCATCCCGCAGCGCTTCTCGGGCGCCTTCCATCCGGGCCTGGGCCGAAGGCCAATCCAACGGCCCGGTGATGGTCGCGATGGCGCGATGTCCCCTCTCGATCAGGTGAGCCGCTGCCATCCTGCCGCCGCCCCGGTTGTCGATGTCGACGGAGTGAAGGCGAAGCGCTTCCAGGCGCGACGCGATCGCGACCGTCGGTATTGAATCGGCGATCGCGGCCAGCAGTCGCCGGCTGGCCGGGCGGAGGCGAGGTCGGGCCACGATCAGGCCATCGATACGCCTCTGCTGCATCAGGCGCAGGTAAGCCTCCTCGTCGTCCGGGGACCCGTCCTCGACGCTCCCGATGATCAGATAGAAGCCATGACGCCGCGCCTCCAGCTCGGCTCCCGCCGCCATTTCGGCGAACGAGTGATCAGAGATGTCGTTGCTGACAACGCCCAGGGTGTGGCTGCGCCTTGAGGACAGGCTGCGGGCGATCGCATTGGGCACGAAGTTCAGCTGCCTGATGGCCTGCAGCACCCTCGCTCGTGTCGCTTCGGCAACGTACCCGTCGCCATTGATCACCCGGGAAACGGTCTGATGCGAGACGCCGGCCCGTGCGGCGACCTCGCGGATGGTCGGCCGCCTAGCACCGTTTGCGGAGTCAGGGCGCTTCACGGCCTTGAATTATGCCGGACCAGGCCCCGAGTAGGTGACCGGTCACATTTTCTTCTTGACAAATGCGCCGAGTGCGCTCAACATCCCATGTGTGACCGGTCACTCATTGACCGAATGGGGGAACGCCGGTCACCTGATTGAAGGGCCATGGGAGAGCGAGCTATGAGCCAGGATGAGCTGAGAACAAAAGGAAATCCGTTTGCAGGCTGGCCGGAAAGCCGGCTCACCCGCCGTCAGATGATTCAGCGCCTCGGCGTTCTCGGTCTGGCCCTCCCGTCGGCCGCCGCGATCCTCGAGGCATGCGGACCAGGCGGCTCAACTCAGCAGGCAGCCGCACCGACAAAGGACCTGACGGGCGCCCTGACGATCTGGGGCTGGAAGGCTTCGCTGGACGCCCTGAAGCTTGTCGACGCGGACTTCAGCGCGGCCTTTCCGAAGATCACCCTCAAATACGTCGAGCGGCCACCTTCCGACACCTACCGGAACATCCAGCTGGCGATCACCGCCGGCACCGGCGCCCCCGACCTCTCGGTCATCGAAGACTCACATATCTCGCAGTACGTGCAGCTGGGGGCGCTCGCCGACATCACCGACTGGGTCAAGCCGTATGTGTCCAAGATCGTCAGCTACAAGTGGACCTGGATCAGCAAATCGAATCGCTACTACGCCATGCCCTGGGATCCAGGACCGGTTGCCGTCTTCTACCGCCGCGACACCTTCCAGAAGGCAGGCGTCGACCCGGCCTCCATCAAGACCTGGGAGGACTTCTACCAGGCGGCCACCACGATCAAGCAGAAGACGGGATCGTTCATGTGGCAGCAGGCAAAGGCCCGCAACGACGGGCGCCTTTTCGAAACCCTGCTCTGGCAGCAGGGCACCGGCTACATCAACGCCAAGGGCGACGTCATCCTCGACAAAGACCCCAAGGTTCAGCAGACGCTCGAATTCATCGGGCGCTTCTGGAAAGACAACCTGGCGGCTGACCAGGAGCCGTGGACCGACCCCTGGTACAAGTCGCAATCAAACGGCAGCGCCGCCACCGTCATCGATGCGGTCTGGATGGGCACGTTCTTCAAGAGCTTCATAGCTCCCAAGGCCGCGGGCAGCTGGGGCGTTTTCATGCTCCCGGTCTGGCAGGCGGGCGGAAGCCAGGCCAGCAACGACGGTGGGTCTGTGCTGGGGATCTTCGAGCAGAGCACCCAGAAGCTGGCTGCGTGGGCCTACGTGCAGTTTCACCTGGGCCGTGACCAGTCGCAGCTGCAGATCTACCAGAAGACCGACATCTTCCCGAGCCTCAAGACATCCTTCCAGGATCCGTTCTTCCAGGAGGGCGATCCCTATTTCGGTGATCAGAAGGTGCGGTCGATGTTCGCCGATATCGCGGCCAAGATCCCCGATGCAGGGATCTACAGCAAGGACTACCAGCAGATGAGCAGCCTGACCACGCCCGAGATACAGAAATATGCACTGGGGAAGCAGAGTGCTCAGCAGGCGCTGGCGAACGCTGCTGGTCTGATCCGCGAAAAGACGCACCGCTCCTGAGCGGGCTGCTCTTTACTTGAGCCGTGCTAGGCGAGCTCCGGCGAAGGATTCGCCGCCCGCCTGAGGGAGCGGGCGCAATGCGCCCGATCTATCGCGAGCAGGCGTCGCGGTCGGTCCGGCAGCGGTGGCGCGAGATGTTGTGGCGTCATCGCTGGCCGCTCCTGTTCGTTTCGCCCTTCTTCGTTCTCTTTGCTGTCTTCAACATGTACCCGATCGTCTTTTCGCTATGGCTCAGCCTCCATGACTGGCCAGGGCTCGGGCCGATGGAGTTCATTGGCCTGGCCAACTATGCCGAGCTCAGCCACGACTCCATCTTCTGGAACTCGATGCTGAACGCGGCCATCCTTTTCTTCGTTTACGTCCCCCTGATGACGTTCCTGGCGGTCGTTCTCGCGGCCGTCCTCAATGCGGGCTTTCTCAAGCTTCAGGGCCTGTGGCGCGCCCTGATCTTCATGCCGAACATCACTTCGATGGTGGCGGCGGGCTACACCTTCAGGCTTATCCTCGACAAGGACAGCGGCGCCCTCAACAATGCGCTCGCGCTCATACATATCTCCCCCGTGCCCTGGCTCGACGATATCTGGTGGGCGCGGATCTCGTTGGGCCTGCTCATGATCTGGGCCTGGCTCGGATACAACACCGTGCTCATGCTGGCCGGAATACAGACCATCCCCAAGGAGCTGGTGGAGGCGGCGAAGGTGGATGGAGCCACCGCAGTCCAGGCCTTCCGGACGATCACGGTGCCGCTGCTCCGGCCGGTCATCGTCTTCTCGGTGACCCTCTCCATCATCGGCACCTTCTCGATGTTCACCGAGCCGTACATCCTCACGCGAGGGGGACCGATCAGAGCCACCGAGACGCCTGTCATCCAGATCTTCAACTCAACCTTCACCGACATCCGCTTCGGCTATGCCGCGGCAGAGAGCTATGTCTACTTCGCAATCATCGTGTTCATCACGCTGCTGCAGTTCTGGTTCGTGAGCAGGAGCGACCCAGCGCGATGAGGCGCGCAGCGGCCAGGCCCATTGCCTACGTGAGCGTGATCGGGCTGAGCGCGGTCATGGCCTTTCCGTTCGTGTGGATGCTCAGCTCTTCCTTCAAGCCGTTCTCTGAGATCTTTGCCGGCACCAGCTTTTTGCCCGAGCAGCCCACGCTCGCCAACTACGTGTCGCTGTTCCAGCAGAGCAATGCCTTGCTCAAGCTGTGGAACAGCTTTTACATCGCCACGCTGGCGACAGTCATCTCCGTCCTCCTCTGCGCGCTCGGAGGCTACGCCTTCGCCAAGTTCCGCTTTCCGGGGCGGGCTCTCATGTTCGGCCTCATGCTCGCCTCGATGGCGCTGCCCTTCGCGGTGGTGTTGGTTCCGCTTTTCGTCATGATGCGGAATGTCTTCCACTGGATCGACACGCCGTGGCCGCTCATCGTGCCTGGGGCCGCCAACGCGTTCGGCATCTTCTTCATGCGCCAGTACATGCTCTCGGTGCCGGACGAGATGCTCGACGCGGCCAGAGTCGATGGAGCGACAGAGTTCGGGATCTTCTGGCGGATCGTTCTGCCCACCACCGTGCCTGGCCTGGTCAGCCTCGCAATCATCTTTTTCATGAGCTCCTGGAACAACTTCCTGTGGCCACTGACGATCCTCCACTCCGAGTCGGTGCAGACGGTGCCTGTGATGCTGAACAGCCTCCAGGGCCCTCCAGGACGCACCGCCTTCGACGTCCTGATGGCGGGCTCGGTGGTAAGCGTGCTGCCCATGCTGCTCGTGTTCCTGCTGCTGCAGCGACGCCTGGTGGCGGGCATCACTAGCGGCGCGATCAAGGGCTGAGGTGGCGCCATACCCAGGCGTCAGGCTCGGCGTCGCCTACTACCCGGAGCAGTGGCCGCAAGCCAGATGGCGCACCGACGCCCAGATGATGGCCGATGCCGGTCTCACCCTGGCCAGGGTTGGCGAGTTCGCGTGGTCCGCGCTGGAGCCGGAGCCAGGCCACTTCACCCTGGACTGGCTCGAGGAGGCGATCGGCGTGCTCGCCGATGCCGGCCTCGAGGTGGTGCTGGGAACACCGACCGCAGCCCCTCCTGCCTGGCTGGTTGAGCAGCACCCCGAGATCCTGCCCGTCGACGTCGACGGGCGGCCACACCGCTTCGGGAACCGCAGGCACTACTGCCCCAACCAGCCCGCCTTCCACGCCGCCAGCGAGCGGGTCGTCGACCAGCTGTGCCGCCGTTTCGGCGGTGACTCGCGAGTGATCGGCTGGCAGATCGACAACGAGTTCGGCGGTCGCTGCTACTGCGAGACCTGCCGCGGACGGTTTCAGGAATGGCTCGTCGAGCGGTATGGGTCGCTGCAGCACCTGAATGAGAGCTGGGGGACAGCGTTCTGGAGCCAGACCTATTCGCGCTGGGAGCAGATCCCCCTGCCCCAGAAAGAGCCCTGGGACCCGAGCCCGAGCCTCGCACTCGACTACCTCCGCTTCATGTCTGACAGCTACGTCCGCTTCCAGGCGATGCAGACGGCCCGGCTCCGCGAACGCATCACGGGTCAGTTCCTGACGCACAACCTGATGGGCTTCAAGTTCGCGGAGATCGACTATCGCAAGCTCGCCGCGGATCTTGACCTGGTGAGCTGGGACAACTATCCGGGTCTGGAACCGGACGGTGGTCACTCAACCGCCGCGCTGGCCGCCGACGCCATGCGCGGGCTCAAGCGCAAGAGGTTCTGGGTGATGGAGCAGCAGGCAGGGCCGGTCGGCTGGGGCCTGATGCAGTCCCCGGCACCAGGCCAGGTCCGGCTGTGGACCTATCAGGCGATCGCCCATGGCGCCGAGGCAGTGCTCTTCTTCCGCTGGCGCACCGCTCGTTTCGGCACCGAGCAGCACTGGCACGGGATCCTCGACGCTGATGGGAGCGCCCGACGCCGCTTCCGGGAGCTCACCCGGCTGAGCTCGGAGCTGCGGGAGCTCCGCCAGCAGATCGACGCTTCGGCTCCCGTCGCCGACGTCGCCCTCCTGCACGACTATGACTCGCGCTTTGCCCTGCAGGTCCAGCCGACCAACGGCGCTCTCGGCTACGAGGCGTCGGTGCAGCGGCACTACAAGGCCCTGCGCGGATTGGGATTGGGCGTGGACGTGCTGGCCGACACAGCGGATCTGGATCGCTATCGCATGCTGGTTGTGCCCAGCCTGTATCTCGCGGGCCCCGAGCTGGCCTCCACCCTCTCGGCCTATGTGCATAGAGGCGGAACCCTGGTGCTCGCGCCGAGGACGGCGGTCAAGGACCGCTTCAACGCCGTCCCGGAAAGTTCGCTCCCGGCCTGGCTGGACAGCCTGTGCGGCGTTCGCGTCACCGATTACCAGAGTGTTTCTCCCGAGCTCGGCGTCGGTTTTGCCGGGGACGGCGAATCCTTCGAGGGCGAGTTCTACGGCTGGTACGAGGAGCTGGAGGTGGCTGATGCGAGCGTGGTCGCCAGCTACTCGGACGGCGCCTTCGCGGGCTCGGCCGCGATCACCGAGCGAAAGGTTGGAGATGGGCTTGTGGTCTACATCGCAGGCGTCGCGACGCCACCGAGCCTGGATCGACTGTACCGGCGGCTCAGCAGCCGGCTGGGGCTCAGGGCGCTGCAGCTTCCAGAGGAGGTTGAAGCGATCCGGCTGGAGGGAAGGGGCGACGGCGAGCTGCTTGCACTGCTCAATCACTCCGAAAAAGGCCAGCGCCTGAGCTTTGAGGGATCCCGCTGGCATGATCACCTGAGCGGCGCCAGCGGTGAGGGAAGCTTCGACCTCGGACCATACGGCGTGGCTTTTCTCGAAGGCGTTGGGCTTACGCCTTCGGATCGTGACCGATGAAGATCGCCGAGGTCACGCCCCTGGTGATGGGCACAGCCTGGCGCAACCTCACCATCGTCAAAGTGCGCACCGACGACGGGCTGGTCGGGGTTGGCGAGGTCCGGATGGTCAACCACACGCAAGCCGTGCTCGGCTACCTTCAGCACGCGATCCCGACCCACGTTCTCGGAGCCGACCCGTTCGATGTCGAAGCCCTCGTGCAGCGGATGTGGCGCAGCGACTACGAGCGAGTGGGAGGCACCGTGATGTCGGGAATCAGCGCCATCGAGATTGCGTGCTGGGACATCATCGGGAAGGCCGTCGGCCAACCTGTCTTCAGGCTGCTGGGCGGTGCCGTGCGCAGCGCCATCAAGGCCTACGCCAATGGCTGGTACACCGTCGAGCGAACACCGTCTGAGTTCCATGAAGCTGCAAGCCGCGTGGTGCAGCGAGGCTACACGGCGCTGAAGCTCGACCCCTTCGGCGCAGGCGCCTACGAGCTGACGCCACAGCAGCGGCGGCAGGCGGTGGCGCTCGTCGAAGCGGTTCGTGATGCAATCGGTCCCGACTCGGAGCTGCTCATCGAGATGCACGGCCGCTTCACCCCCGCCACCGCGGTGTCGGTGACCCGCGAGCTCGAGCCCTACAACCCAGCCTGGATCGAGGAGCCGGTCCCGCCCGAGAACCTGAAGGCCCTGGCCAAGGTCGCAGCACAGGTACAGGTCCCGGTTGCGACCGGCGAGCGGATCCATGTTCGTCACGAGTTCCGCGAGCTGTTCGAGCTCCAGGCTGCGGACATCGTGCAGCCCGACATCACGACCGTCGGTGGCCTGCTGGAGAGCAAGAAGATCGCGGCCTGGGCGGATTCGCACTATGTGCTCGTCGCCCCGCACAACGTGGGCGGTCCCATCTCCACCGCAGCGGCCCTCCACCTTGCCGCCTGCACAACCAACTTCAAGATTCAGGAGCACTTCAACGACTTCACCGAGGCATACGTGAAGGACTCGGCCCCGGGTAACCCCGAGGTGGTCGATGGCTGCTTCGGTCTGCCACAGGGACCTGGCCTCGGGGTGACCCTGAATGAGGAGCTGGTACACGAGCATCCGGCGCGTAGCTTTCACTTCGACCTTTTCCAGGACCAGTGGCATCTGCGCCAAGCTGCGCGCCAATGAGCACGATGCGAGCGCTGGTCGTGGAGCGCCCCGGGCTCGCTCAGATGACGGAGCTGGCGACGCCCGAGCCCGGCCCTGCCGAGGTGCTCGTCCGCGTGGCCGCCGCCGGGATCTGCGGTTCGGACCTCGAGCTGCTGCAGGGCTCGCGGCCGGCCCCTTACGTCCGTTACCCGGTGGTGCCCGGACATGAATGGGCAGGCACCGTGGCGCGGACAGGCCCTGGGGTTCGAGGACTGGCGTCGGGCGATTCCGTGGTGGCCGAGGGCTTCCGCTCCTGCGGCGCCTGCGAGCGCTGCCAGGAAGGCAGGACGAACCTCTGCCTGGCGGAATACGCCGAAACCGGCTTCACCCACCAGGGGGCGTTCGCGGAGTTCATCTGCGTCCCCGCGCGCCTCGTTCACCGCCTGCCGGCCGGCTCCGATCTGGAAGCGGCCGCCTTGCTCGAGCCCGCGGCTTGCGTCGCCGCCGGCCTGCTCGAGGCTCGGCTGCGACCTGGGCTCCGGGTCGCCGTCGTCGGGGCCGGCACGCTCGGACTGCTGGCGGTGTCGATCCTGCTCCTGGCGTCCCCGAGCCGACTCGCGCTTGTGGGCAGCCGCGAGACACGGTTGGCGTTGGGAAGGCGCCTTGGTTGCGGGGAGACCTGGGACATCAACAGCGGCGACCCCCTCGACTCGCTCGAAGAAGGCTTCGACCTTGTTTTCGAGGCGGCCAACCGCCCGGAGGCGGCGACCACGGCTCTGGCGCTGGCACGGCGCGGCGGCACCGTGGTGCTGGAGGGCATCTCAGGGGCCAACCGTCCAGCCATACGAGCAGACCTGATCACCCTCAAGCACCTCGAGGTGCGCGGGATCTTCGGGGCTTCAAGCGCGGCCTGGAGCTGGGCGGTCGAGCTTTTCGCCGCGGGCCGGCTGCCCCTTGCCCAGCTGATCAGCCACCGGTTCCCGCTGGAGCGTTTCGAGGCTGCTTTCGACACCCTTCAAAACAGGGACAGTGGAGCCGTGAAGGTCGAGCTTGTGCCAGGGGCGAGGTCGGCGTGACGTCGTCCGCAGCCGATGTGCTCGTGGCCATGGGCCTGCCGGGTGGAGACCTGCATGCACTCCCCGATTCGCCCAAGCGCTTCCCTGACGGCGCCCAGTACCGGGTCGAGATCCCAAGCACAGAGGGGCCGGCCTGCCTGCGCGCGGTCCTCGAGGAGGCGAGCCGGCTGTCGGTGCCCATCCATCGCGTTTCCCAGGGCAGCGGGGTCTTCCTGCAGACCGATGCGGAGCTTGACGAGATGGCCCGAATGGCGGCAGACGCCGGCGTCGAGGTCAGCCTGTTCGCCCGGCCCAACGCCGGCTGGGACACCTCGGCGATGGCGCGCGCGCCTGCGGGAGCGGCCCTCGCGGCAGCAGCGCGTGGGCAGGACCAGGTGGTGGCCTGCATGGAAGATGCTCGCCGCGCGGCTGAGCATGGGTTCCGAAGCGTGCTCGTGGCCGACCTGGGGGTGCTGGCCGCCTTCGACGCCATGCGCAGGGCGGGCGCGCTGCCGGCCGAGATGCAGGCCAAGGTTTCGGTGATGCTGCCGGTGGCGAACCCTGCGGCGGCTCAGGTTATCGAGCGCCTCGGCGCCAACACCTTGAATCTCCCGACCGACCTCACCCTGCCGCAGATCGCCGCCATCCGAGCCGCGATCACAATCCCGCTCGACATCTATGTCGAAGCGCCGGACAGCCTGGGCGGTTTCATCCGCCTGCACGAGATCCCGGAGATCATCCGGGTGGCGTCACCCGTGTACCTGAAGTTCGGCCTGCGCAACGCACCCGACATCTATCCGTCTGGGAGCCACCTCGAGTCGACCGCCGTCGCACTGAGCCGCGAGCGCGTGCGCCGTGCGAGGCTTGGCCTCGACCTGCTGAAGCGGTCCGGGATGGAGGCTCACATGTCCCAGCCGGGCGCTGCCGGCCTGGCCGTGCCGGTATCTCATGAAGCGCAGCTAGCGTAAGACCGACCCCATTTCCACGTCGGGAACGTGGTTCAATCTGTGAGCGCGTGAACCGGCATGCCGCCTTCATCTGGGCAGGCCTGCTTGGAGTCGCCACCTTGCTGGCGGGGCTGGCCTGGGATTCCTACCTGCACGCACAGGACCCCACGCTCGCCCACCGCGAAGGCCTCTTTACCCTGGGCAATCCGGGCCACGTGCTGCTCGGGACCGGCATCGTGTTGGTGGTGGTGGGGCTGGTGGGCACCGCCTATGGCGGGCTGCCGCTGGGCACCTTGATGCGCCGCGGCTTTCTCGCCGGAGCCTTCGCGATGATCGTTGCCGTCGGCGGGACGGTCGGCTGGGCGGCTTCAGTCGAGCGCGCCCACGATTCGGATCTCAAGGGTGCTGACACTCATGGCTCCGTCGCTGCCAGGCCTGTGACCGCTCAGCAGCTGGAGGCGGCTGCGCGGCTGCTGATGGACACGAAGGCGGCGGTGGCGAAGTATGCGGACCAGCGGGTCGCGGTGGCCGACGGATACGGGCCGGGCACGCCGCCAGAGCTGCCCATCGTGCACTTCCTGCACCCCACCTACGTCTTCGACGCCGAAATCCTCCGCCCGGATCACGTGGAGTCGCTGATCTACTTCAACACGGAGCACGGACCGGTTCTCGTCGGCGCCATGTACATGATGCCCCGGTCCTACGTGGCGGGACCCCAGATCGGAGGCTCGCTGACCACCTGGCACCATCACGAGGACCTCTGCGGCGAACGGACAATGATCGTTGCCCAGGTCGGCCGTGGCCCGGCCGTGGTACCTGGCCTTCCGCGCGTCGTGACCTGCCCGGAAGGCAGCCAGCTCATGGTGACGCCAGACATGCTGCACGTCTGGATCGTGGACAACCCCAAGGGCCCGTTTGACACGGACATGGACCTCGCCGCACTGCGCGCGGTCGCCGTTGCCAGCGCCCCTCACTGATGGCGCGGCCGTCTATCTACGAGTTCGCCGGCGGAGAGGAGGCCTTCCTCGCACTAGCGGCCGCGACCCACGAGCGCTGCCTGCAGGACCCTGAGCTGAACCACCCGTTCTCCAATACCGCCAATCCCCGGCACATCGAGAACCTCGCCGCCTACTGGGCCGAGGCCTTCGGAGGCCCGGCACGCTACTCGGAGTCGCACGGCGGTCATTCAGCGATGCTCGAGATTCATGCCCGGCAGGGAGCTGGAGACGACTTTGGCCCACGCTTCGTCGCGTGCTTCATGCAGGCAGCTGACGACGCGGGCCTTCCTGGCGACCCCGATCTGCGCAGAGCTCTCCGCTCGTACATGGAGCGGGCGGTCGAGGAAGTGCTCGCCTACGCGCCGTCTGACTCCAAGGTCCCGCCGGCGCTGCCCGTGCCGCGCTGGTCCTGGGACGGTCCTGTATAGGGGCCACCGACACCTTTCGAACGGCATACCGTTACTGCGTTGATGGCCCGCATCAAGATGGTCGACGAATCGCAGGCCCAGGGGCCCCTGGCCGAGCTGTACGCGAATGCGAAGGCGCAGAGCCCGATCGGGATGGTCGCGCCCATCCTCAAGACGATGAGCCTGCGGCCCGATTTCCTGGGCGCCATCCAGGCCGCCTCGCGCATGCACTTCAGCGACGGCGCGCTCACCCGGGCGCAGCACGAGATGGTCGCGTCCTACGTATCGGCGCTCAACAAGTGCAGGTATTGACTCAGCTCGCACACCTGGTTCCTGCAGTTGCAGGGCGCAGAGTTCGAGGGGGTGGCCGAAGCACTCCGCAACGGTGACCTCGACGCCGCCGGCCTGCCTCCGCGCGAGCGGTTGCTGCTGGAATTCGTGGGCACCATCTCCCGAGCGGCCTACCGCGTCACCGACGAGCAGGTCCAGGGCCTGCGCGACATGGGCTGGACCGATGAGCAGATCGCCGAGGCTGCGTACGACGCGGCGCTGTTCAGCCTTTTCGTTCGACTGGCCGACACCTTCGGCATCGAGCCGCCGGCCGCCTACGAGCCGATCGGCATCCCAGGAGCGGTGACCCGCGCCGACTGAGGGCTGAGGCTCGGCCGGAAAAGCCCTCGACGGATCTTCGGCGCCCATGCGGCCCATCTCCGGGCTCAGCTCCTGTGTTGCTCGCTTACGAATCGATTTGATGCGCTCGCTGCGCTACTCGTCGCTTCACCCGGATCTGGACCACCTGAATCACCGAATCTCTCGTCGAGGGTTTTCGGCCGCGCCACTACGGCGCGGGAGCCAGGCCGGTGTAGTCGACAAAGATCAGCTCGTGGCCGCCGATAGGCGAGCCGTTCAGGCCCCAACTCTTGTTGTACGGAGAGCTGGTCCTCGACAGCACGCGGCCCGAAGCGTCGAGGGTGGTGAGCGTAGATGTTCCCTTCAGGGTCACCCCGACCAATCGCGAAGCCTGGGTGGCGAACTTGGGCAGGAAGAGCTGAAGGCTGACCGAGTCGAACTTGTAGGTCTTGAGGATGATCTTCTTGGCCGCGATGTCCTGCTTGATGACGTCCACGAATTCCTTCAGGCCGTCGTCGCTGGCTCCGGTCTCGGCCAGCTTCAGGTCTTGGGCGCGTCGCGCCTCGGATTCGATGACGAGGTCGAGCACCACGTCGTGCGCCATGGCGTTGGCATTCTGCTGCTTGAGGTTCGGATCGAAGTCGGACACGTTTGACGCCACGGTCACCGTCGGGATCGCCGGCAGGAACCACACCATCGCCGACCCCGGAACCGGCGCGGGTAATCCGCCCGGCGGCAGAGCAGAGCTCGCATTGACGACAACCCAGCTCGTGACCGCCGGGCCTTTGCCGACGGTGGTTGTGACTCTCGGGAGCGAGCCGTCCGGCAGCTCGGCCGCCGGCTGCGGGAGGCGCGTGGCAGCGTCGCCGGACACCGGGAGGGCGCCGGCAAGCACGACGGTCGCGGCGAGGCCCGCCGCGACGCGCCAGCCCCGCCGGCCGAAAACAAATCCACCCGCCTCGAATGGAGCCAGGAAACGGGCGAGCGCAAATCTGAGAGCGCAGGCGATGACCAGGCTGGCCAGGATCGCGGTCTTGGTCCAGAACTCCAGCGTTGTGGGGCCGAGCAGCAGCACGGCCAGCAGCGCGACGAGGACACCGAAGACAACCCTGGTCACAGGGCCCTCCGGCACCGTCCTTGGGTCTGGGACCATGAACAGCGCGAAGATGAGTATCTCCGGCGACGTGACCAGGATCTGCCAGAGGTCCCATCCGCAGAGCGGGGTCACGTGCCAGCTGGCGACCATGCAGTGATCCGGCGACGGGGCCAGCGCGATGGCGACGAAGACGGCGAACCCGACCATGAAGCCCAGCTCGAGACCGAGCAGCCCCAGCTCCCACGCGATCAGGAGGCCGCCCACGATGAGGATGGCGTAGGTCACGATCATCCAGGGGCCCATCGGAATCCACCACAGGTCCAGGGGCTCTGTGTGCTGGAGGCCGAGGACGACAAAGGCGAGGACCAGCGCCACGTTCGAGGGGTTGAAGATGTGGCGCCCCTTCCACCGGATCAGGTACTTCGACGCCATCCCGAGCGCGACCACGCCGACGAAGATCTCGATCCCATGGGTGCTCCACCAATCGCCGTGGAGCGTGCCTGGGACTCGCAGGATGAAGGCCGTGCTGTTACCCGTCAGCAATCCGCTGGCCGGCCACAAGATGGTCTTGTCCTTGAAGAAGGCGACGACGAACTCGATCAGGGCGCCGGCCGCCAGGCAAGCCAGGATCTGCGCGATCGAGAGCCGGAAGCCGAGGACGGTCTGGCCTAGCAGCTGGAGGGTCAGCAGCACCACGGCCACGTGCAGACGCGGGTCGCGGATGCTGGGCAGGACGACCCGATAATCGCGGCCGAACAGGTGGGCGGTTCTGCGTTTGGGTCCGGATGCGGCTGACGCGCGCCTGGAGGCGCCGGGACTGCTTATCCCCTGAGGAGGCGCCGCGTCTGTGCTCGCCACGGTCGGGTAACGGTCATAGTATGCAACCCGTTACAGAACCGACCGCCTTGGCAATTTTCAGCTCAGCTTCGACCGCGAGGCACGGTGCGCTGGCCGCGTTGGTTGGAGCGGCGCTGCTTGCCGCGCTCCCTGCGTGTGACCTGCCTTTCAGCCTGCCGACGACCCGCGCCCTGGAGAACGGAGCCGCGGACACGTTGACCGCGGCCAGCAGCTTCGAGCTCATGGGCACATACGCCGAATCCGGTGACCGCTGGACGATCGACCTCCAGGTCGCCCGACCGGACAGCGAGCACCTGATCGTGAGCAAAACGGACGTGAAGCTGGAGGCGATCATCCTCGGCGATGCAGCCTACTTCCGCGGCAACGACTTCTTGTCCAAGCACATGGGCGACGACCTCGTTTCCCGCAATCTCGTCAAGGCCGCAGGGAACGGCTGGTGGAAGGGCTCGGTCTCCAGCGTGCCTCGCCTGCCGGATCTCACCGACGGCAGCGCCTTCAGGACCACCTTCCTCGGGACATCGGTGAGGGAGCGTACCGACCATGTGTCCGTCGACGGGCTGGACGCGGTCGACCTGTCGGGTCCGAGGGCGGATGTGTTCATCGATGCACAGCCTCCGTACCGCGTGCTTCGTCTGCAGATGAAGAAGGGCGTTGCCATCGACGGCATCAGCGACGCTGACCTGCGGTTTGCCAACTTCGACAAGGACTTCGGGATCACGACCCCCAAGGACGTCATCGACTTCTCCAACCTGTCCACCCTGCCGCCGATCTACACGGTCGTCTCGGTCGACACCACAAAGTGCAGCTCACCATGCCTCGTCTCGGCGCTGCTCAAGAACCTGGGCGGCATGAACGGCGCGCAGGCGCCATCCACGATCACGTTCACGCTGACGGACACCGCCACGCGACAGGTTCTGGGCAGCTGTCAGGTCCAGGTCGTTCCCGACGTCGGCTACAACGGCACGACTTCGGTGGCGTGCACGATCCAGCTGGCCAGTCAGCCGACAAGCGCCGCCAGGGTCACCGCCACCGCGGACAACCCCGGCCACGCCTGAGCCTCGATTCCCCAAGTCCTGATCCGCCGGAGCGCGTTTACCTATCCATAGGGGGAGTCAATGAGCGAAAGCAAAGACGGACGGTCGTCGCCTGAAAAGCCGCAGGTGCCAACCGACATGAAGGCCTTTAACAAGGCGCTCATCGAGGAGTTTCGGGCCAATCACGGGCAGCTGAGCGGGCGGATGGCCGGACGCCACATCGTCCTGCTCACGACCACGGGGGCACGGTCCGGTGAGCCCCGGACCACCGTCGTGGGCTATGGCCAGCATGACGATCGGCTGGTCGTCATCGCGTCCGCCAACGGCGCCCCGAAGCATCCGGCGTGGTACCGCAACCTTCAGCGCCACCCGATCGCGACAGTCGAGCTGGGACCGGAAAAGTTCGAGGTGCGCGCCAGGACGGCGACGCCGGAGGAACGAGGCGAGTACGCGAAGGCGGTTCCATATCTCGAGAGCCAGCAGAAGCTGACCGAGCGGGAGATCCCGCTCGTCATCCTCGAGCGGGCCTCCCGGTAGTCGTCTCTTCGGCGCGTTGGTTGCGCCGGCTACTGGATGCTGACTATTCAGCCTCCTCGGTTGGTCACGGCGAAGGAATCAGAGGTGGGCAATTTTGAGCGCCGTCGGCCCGTTTGAGTCGACGCAGTTGAGACGCCCGTTGGGTGATGCGTTGACGACCGGGCTCAGGGGAGAGTGGGCCCCGATGTAGTCCGCGACGTCCTGATCCATGATGTTCTGGGTGGTCGCACGTCTGAAGAAGTTGGGGTAGCCATCGCCACCGTTGGCCATGAAGTCGTTCTCGGCGATCATGTAGGTCGAGGCGCTCGTCAAGTCGACAGGCGTTGAGGTGCAGTTGCCCGCCGCGTCGGCCATCACCGCGGCCGTCACTCGGCTTCCCACCGGGGCTGCGATGTCATACGTGAAGCACAGTCCGGAGACCTGCGGGAATCGCCCGTCTACGGCCGGCATCCTTGAAATTCCGTTCTCGAGCATCGTCTTGAGCTCAGCGCCGTTGACCGTAAGGGTGACGACTACGTTTCCGAATGGGAGCACCGTCAACACCTGTCCGCGAGATATGGGATAGCGATCAGGGCGCGGGTGTGACGCGCAAGACCGGGATCTCGCGGTCGGTCTTCTTCGGATAGCCGCCGTACTGCGGCGCCACCTTGATGACTCGCGCGTAGGCCTCTTCGCGCTCGTTGCCCACGAGCGACTCGCACTCCGCCCGGAACTTGCGGTTGCCGACCTGGACCCAGACCTTGTCCGGGTTGTTGGCGATGTTGTGGAACCAGGCTGGATGCGTCAGCGCGCCGCCCTTCGAAGCCACGATCAGCCAGGCGTCGTCGCCGTCTGGAAATCCACCCAGCACGTGTGTGTGCTCTTTGCCCGATCTGGCTCCGACCGTCGTCACCAACACGACCGGAAAGCCCATGAACATTCCTTGCTCGGGGCCTGGCAGCTGGCTGTAGCGCTTGATCTGGCGTCGGAAGAATGGCTGCGCAACCTTCATCATCACGCCGCCCATGCCCCTCGAACCTCGCGTCCCCTTCGGCGGAACGTGGATCTTCGAGCCCTTCTCTGGCATCGCTTCTTACAACGTCAGGACAAGGTGGCCTCTTCCACTGGGCGGCGGCCGTAGAGTGGCCCTATCGACCGGATTTCGCGATCAAGCGACCCGGAGACAATCGAGCGCCTGCGCCAGACATGCATTGCGCTGCCGAACGTAACCGAGAAGCTCAGCCATGGCGAGGCGGCGTGGTTTGTAGGCGGCAAGCAGTTCGCGATCACCGCCGACCATCACCATGACGACCGCCTCGCGGTCTGGCTCGCGCAGCCCGATGGTGCGCAGCAGATGCTGGTGCGCGCCAATCCACAACGCTTCTTCCGGCCGCCCTACGTGGGCCAGCGTGGGTGGCTTGGGATCTACCTGGACGTCGAGGTCGACTGGGTCGAGGTCGGGATCATGGTGGAGCGCGCCTACCGCCAGATTTCACCCCGGCGCCGAGAATAAAAGTAGTAAAGTCTGCTTTTATTATCGGAGAGGCGAACCATCCGATGGGAATCGCGATCGTCACCGGAGCATCTCGCGGCCTGGGCCGCGCCCTGGCCGCCGGCCTGGCGTCCAGGGGATGGTCGCTCGTGATCGACGCCCGCGGAGGTGAGGCTCTGAGGGCAGCGGAGGCAGAGCTGCAGCCCCTGATGCGGCCGGGAGCGCGCCTCGTCGCCATCCCCGGCGACGTCACCGACGCCAAGCACCGGCAGGCGCTCGCGGGCGCCGCCCACGCGCTCGGCGGCCTGGACCTGCTGGTGAGCAATGCCGGCATCCTCGGTCCGAGCCCGCTCCCGAAGCTCGACGCCTATCCGCTCGCCGGCCTGCGCGATCTGATGGAGGTCTACGTCGTGGCCGCACTCGGGCTCATCCAGGAGTCCATCGCCATGCTCAGGGCGGCACCCTCAGGCGGCCGCATCGTGATCGTCACCTCCGACGCCTCGGTCGAAGCCTACGAGGGATGGGGCGGGTACGGCGCGGCGAAGGCCGCAGCCGACCAGCTCGCCCGCGTCCTGGCGGTCGAAGAGCCGGCGCTGCGCGTCTGGGCCGTCGACCCGGGCGACCTGCGTACCCACATGCATCAGCTGGCGTACCCCGGCGAGGACATCACCGACCGGCCTGAGCCCGACGCGGTGGTCCCGGCGATCATCGGGCTGGTCGAATCCAGCCGGCCCAGCGGTCGCGTGCGGGCAGCCGATCTGGCAGCGAGCCCCATCGCGCCGTGATCCACACCCCGGCGCTCACGCTCGATTTCGCTCTGCCGCCCGAGCTCGAGGCATCAGCGCCGCCGGAGGAGCGGGGCATCGGGCGCGACGACGTGAGGTTGATGGCGTCATACCGGTCGAGCGGTCGCATCGAACATCATCGATTCCGAGAGCTCCCGGACCTGCTGCTTCCCGGCGATCTCCTGGTCGTCAACACATCGGCGACCATCCCCGCGGCTCTGCACGGCTTCGTGCTCGGCGAGCCCGCGCTCCTTCACCTTTCAGCACGCAGAGACGACGGTTCCTGGATTGTTGAGCTGCGCCATCGCGATCCCGGCCGCGGCACGAGCACGCCCTGGCTCGACGCGCGACCCAACACCGTGGTCCTGCTTCCCTCCAGAGGGAGGGCCATCCTGAGGGCGCCGGCTCTCGCGACCGCCGTGGGTGAGACACGCCTGTGGACTGCGGAGCTGGACACGCCGTCGTCCACGCGCGCGTACCTGGAGGAGCACGGACGTCCAATTCGCTACAGCTACGTCGGCGTGGACCTGCCGATCACCGCCTATCAGAGCGTATTCGCCAGCGACCCCGGCAGCGCCGAGATGCCATCTGCGTCGCGACCGTTCACGACCGAGATCGTCACCCGCCTCGTCGCGCGCGGCGTGGGGATCGCGCCCGTGCTCCTTCACTGCGGGGTCTCGTCGCTGGAAGGCCGCGAGCCTCCTGTGCCGGAGCGTTTTCGCGTCTCGCCGCAGACGGCGGAGCGCGTGAACGCCGCGCATCGGGTCGGCGGCCGGATCATTGCCGTCGGGACGACGGTTGTCCGCGCGCTGGAGAGTGCCGCCGTCGCCCCTGGGCTCGTGCTGCCCGCGGATGGCTGGACCGAGCTGGAGGTGCGATCTGATCATCAGCTTCGCGTGGTCGATGGTGTGCTTACCGGCTGGCACGAACCGCGAGCATCGCATCTCACGCTGCTGGAGGCGGTCGCCGGTCGCGCCCTGCTCGAGATCTCGTATCGAGCTGCCCTCGACCAAGGCTACCTATGGCACGAGTTCGGCGATTGCCATCTGATCCTGCCATGACCACCGATTTCGCGCCTGTGGAGAGGGCCGGGACCGCGGTGGCGCTCAGCTCGCTGGCGCCTGGACGGCGGGCGGTGCTCGAACACATCAAGCACGAGGGCGAGGCTTCAGCGGAGCAGATCGCGGATGCCGTCGGGGTGACGGTGGGCGCGGTCCGGCAGCACGTGGCCGCTCTCGAGGCGCAGGGCCTCGTCGCGCACCGTGATGAGCGGCCGGGACCCGGACGCCCGCGGCGCCGCTACTGCCTGACACCCGCTGCGGAGGTGCTGTGGCCGAAGCGCTACGGACAGCTCGCCAATCAGCTGCTGGGGCAGATCGAGCTGAGCGACCCCGCGCTGGTGAATCTCGCGTTCGAGCGTCGCGGCCAGGAGCGCGTGAACCGGGCGCGCGCGCGCCTCGAGGGCAAGAGCTTCGACGAGCGAGTCAAGGAGCTGACGCGGATCCTCGATGAGGACGGTTACCTGGCCGATTGCGAGAAGCTGGACGGCGGGTCGTGGCGCGTCGTCGAGCACAACTGCGCCATCCTCGACGTCGCCCGACGCTATGGGGTCGCTTGCTCCACGGAGATCGCGTTCCTGCGCGCGGCGATGCCCGACGCCGAGATCGAACGCGTCCGGCACATCATGGCCGGCGACCACGTGTGCGCCTACTCGGTGCGGCCCGCAGCGCCCCAGTAGCTCAGGATCAGCCGGCTCGCAGCCGCAGGACCGTGCGCATTCCGACCAGGCGCATGAACACGCGGGCGAATACGGGAAACTCCGACCGAACGGCGGCCACCTCGAACACAGTTGGCTCGACCAGGTGATAGTCGATGCCCCGGTAACGGATGTCGGCATCACCGGCGGCGAGGACGTTGCGGGTCCAGCCCGCATCCTGCCCGAACATGAGGCCCATCCAGAACCAGCCGCCCCTCGGTATCACAGTGACCGGCGTCACGTACATGCGGCCGGTTCGGTGGCCGCGATGGTGGAGCAGCGACCAGATCGGAACCCAGCGCGTCCCCGCGACCCGCATGACCAACGGATTGAAGATGCCTATCAGCGGCCGGATCACCTTGTTGGCAATGGGCGATACGTCCCCTGACTTCTTACGAGCTGACATCGCGTTCTGCATGACATGCACCTCCCGAGATTCTTCTGAAGCTAGAATTCATCCCCACTGCCAGTATATTCCATCAAGTGATTGATTAGCCCAACAAGACGCAGACCTGGCCGGCCGCTCGCTTCCGCCGATCAGGAGCCCCGGCGGGAAGAGCTCGTGCTGGCCGCCTACAGGCGGATTGCGGAGCTCGGTTTCGAAGGCTTGCGCACCCGCGACGTGGCCGCGGACGCCGGCGTCAACATCGCCACCCTCCACTACTACTTCCCGACCAAGGAGGCCCTCATCCGCGGCGTGGTCCGTCATTCGATGGGGCGCTTCCGGTCGACCTTCGCCCCCGGTGGGACCCCGGGGGAGCAGCTGGCCGCGCACTTCCGAGGCGTGCGCCGCCTCAATCGCACCGAGCCCGAGCTGTTTGCGGTGATGGGTGAGCTCGCCCTACGCTCTGCCCGAGATGCGTCGATCAGGGCCATCTTCCAGGAGACGATCGACACCTGGCACGCAACCCTTCGCGGGCTGCTGCGCCACGCCCAACACGAAGGCAAAATCCGCAGCGAGCTCGATCCCGACACCGCCGCGTCGTTCGTGATCGCGACGTTCAGCGGCGTCTTCATGCTGCCTTTTGCCGGCGGCGGCCGCAAGCGGTTGGAGCAGACCTTGAGCCAGCTCGAGGCATTCCTCGGCATTCGGCGGCCGGCCTCGCGGAAGAGGCCGTGAGAATGCTCTTATGGGCCGGTGTCGTCGGTCCGCTGACTTTCATCGTCGCCTTCCTGCTAGAAGGCTTCACCCGGCCCGGCTACAGCCAGTGGCGCAACTTCGTGAGCCAGCTCTCGACAGGCGATGGCGGGTGGATGCAGGTCGTCAACTTCCTCGTGTGCGGCACGCTGGTGCTTCTCTATGCGATTGGTCTGAGACAGGCCCTGCAAGGAACGCGAGGTGGCATCGGAGCGCCGGTCCTGGTCGGGCTTTTCGCAATCACTCTTCTGGTCGCTGGCATCTTCAGCACCGATCCTGTCCTGGGCTATCCGCCCGGCGCTCCAGAGGTCCAGACGACCCAGGGCGCGATTCACGGAGTCGCTGGACTTCTGGCGTTCACGCTGCTGTCTGCCGCATGCTTCGTCATGGCCTGGCACTTCGCGAGTCAACCAGGCTCGGGAGGCTGGACCATCTACTCGATCGTCGCGGGGTTGGTCGTGCTCGTCATGTTCTTCGCTTCAGGCACGTCGTCGACGATGGACATGTCGGGTACGTGGCACAACGCCCCCACCGGAATCCTTCAGCGGATCGCGATCATTTCGGGCTTTACGTGGCTGTCGATCGTGGCGCTGCACCTCATCCGCAAGGACGACGTTAGAATTCGATCTGGCGGCTGACGAGGCGGCCACGGATGCGACTGGTCGCGCTTGCCGCCCTGTTCGCTTTAGCGTGCGCCGCGTGCACGACAAATGTGGGCCAGAACGTGACGCCCCCGTCTCCGCATGTGTTCGTGATCGTGATGGAGAACAAGTCCTACGATCAGGCGCTTTCGGGCGAGTTCACCGCGTCGCTGGCCTCGAAGTACGGCCTCGCGACCAACTACCACGCCATCACGCATCCCAGCGTCCCGAACTACCTCGCAATGACCTCAGGTCAGACCTGGGCGGTGACGGACGACAGCTTTCACGTGCTGCCGAAGCGGGACCTCGGCAGTCAGCTCACGGATGCAGGCGTCAGCTGGCGCGCCTACATGGAAGGACTGGGACCAGCGGGCTGCCTGGACAGCCCGCTGCCTTATGACCCTGGGCACAACCCGTTCGTCTTTTACGGTGGACAGTGCCCGCCGAACGTGGTGCCGTTAAACGAGCTGGGCAGTGACCTGGCCGTCGAGCCTTCTCAGTTCATCTGGATCACACCCGACGACTGCCACAACACGCATAGCTGCCCCGTCTCCGATGGAGACGCCTGGCTGCGCGAGACGGTGCACTTGATCATGAGTTCAAACGCGTGGAAGACCGGTGGAATCCTTTTCATCACCTACGACGAGGATGACGGCAGCAGCCAGGACAACCGGATCCTGACCCTGGTCGTCACGCCCGCGCTCGGCCACCGGGTGAGCGGCGTCGCCTACGACCATTACTCGCTGCTCGCCACCATCGAAGACCTGCTCGGCGTTGCTCGTCTGGCCAACGCGACCGACGCGCGCACCATGGACGACCTGGTGCGCTAACTCGAAAGTGGCGCGGATGCGCCGGTCTGTGGCATGTTGGACACACAGATTTGGGGTGGGGTTGCCGCGACCCCAGGTGGTTTCGGGTTCCTAGCAAAGGAGGTAGTGGTGAGTCCAGCTCGATTGGTCATCCTGGCTTGCGCTGTGGTGGTCGCTCTAGGCCAGCCGCTGGCTGGCGTCGCCGGCGACGATCCGCAGCCGGTTGACAACAGCCACAACGTCCTCAGCGCGCCGGCACCCGTAACGGACGGGGTATTCGGCACCAGTCCGCCGGTGAAGACCGGGACCGCGATCTGCACCACGACCAGGCAAACCGGCGCCAACGCCAACACCGACTGCGCCGAGCCCTCGAAGGGGCCGCACAACGAGACCTCGATCGCGGTCAACCCGACCAATCCCCTGAACATGCTCGGGGGCGCGAACGACTACCAGCTCGCGCTCAACCCGGGCGGGCAGGTCAGCGAGACCGTGCTTTCGCGCGCGCACGTCACCTTCGACGGGGGCCAGACCTGGTCGATGTACCCGGTCAACTCCAGCTCGACCTACCAGGCCACTGGCGATCCGGCGGTGGCATTCGACGCCTCCGGCCACGCCTACTACGCCACCCTCGGCTTCCGCTTCGTCGGTCCGACCAACGCCCAGAATCCTGACGTTCTCGTCTCCAACTCCCGCGACGGAGGCAAGACCTGGACCACGGTGAGGGTCGCCTCCGGCAGCGGCGTCTTCTCCAGCGAGGGTGACCTGCTGGACAAGGAGTACATCGCCGCCTGGGGCAGCGGCAACGCCATCGTGACCTACGGCGACTTCCGCCTCGGCCAGCATGGCGCATTGATCTCGGCGAAGATCTACAGCTCGGTCACCCATGACGGCGGCCAGTCGTGGTCGGCGCCACTAAACATCTCCGGCACGCTCGACGAAGCCTTCGTGGCCACGCCCGTGGTGGCGGCTGACGGCCGCATCTACGTCTCGTTCCTGAACACCACCGACCTAACCACCGGTCGGGACGACTACGAGGTCGTCGAGGTGAGCCCGGCCACGGGAGCTCGACTGGCCGGTCCGTTTAAGGTCGCGACCACCATCGACGGCTTCACCGACTACCCAATTGCCTTTGGCCGTCAGACCTACCAGGACAGCGTTTTCCGCACCTGGGCCGCCGGCAACATCGCCGCCGACCCGACCAACGCCGCTCACCTGGCGGTCGTTTGGTCTGACATGCGCAACAGCACTACGCCGGCTCCGTCAAATCCATACGTCGCCCACACGAACTCGGACGTCATCGTCAGCCAGTCGTTCGACAACGGCCACACGTGGTCTGCCGCCACGGCGCTCACACTCTCGGGCGACCAGTTCATGCCGTGGGGCGCATACGACCAGTCCGGCCGCCTGCGCATCGGCACATTCGACCGCTCGGGGGATTCCGCCAACCACAAGTACAACTACGCGCTGGCGACCGAAGCCGCGGCTGGGACGCTGGCGTTCACCACGTCACCGATATCCGACGTGCAGTCCGATCCCACGACCGGCAACCGCTGGTTCGCCCGTAACGTCGATCCGGCGTTCCCACGCGCAACCGCCTTCATCGGCGACTACAGCAACATCGCGATCATGCCCGACGGCAGCGGCGTCGTCGCCATGTGGACTGACCTGCGCAATGACGTCACTTTTGCCGGCATCACCCGCAGGGGTCAAGACGCCTACTTCGCCAAGGTGAGCTAGCTTGCAAAAAAACTGAAATCGACCAGAGGCCGCCCCACGTGGGGCGGCCTCTTTCGTTTGTGTGCCCGTCTACCTTTATTTGCATGGCCGCCTTGCTGATCTGTGACGTCGGTCCGCGCGATGGGCTGCAGAACGAGGAGCGCGTGCTCGATCCGGGCGTGAGGGCCGAGCTGTGCGACCAGCTGGCCGCCGCCGGCATCAGGCGAATGGAGGCGGCGAGCTTTGTCAACCCGAAGCTGGTGCCGCAGATGGCCGGGGCCGAAGAGGTGATGACGGCGCTCCACCGGCGTGGCGGCACTGCGTATGCCGGGCTGGTGCTCAACGAGAAGGGCTACGAGCGCGCGATCGCGGCCGGGGTCGACGAGGTCCATTACGCGTTTGCGGCCACCGACGAATTCGGGCGCCGCAACCAGAATGCGACCACCGCGGAGGGCGTACAGACGGCGCTGGCGCTGGTCACCCGAGCTCGCGCCGACCGGATGCCGATCACCGTCACCATCAGCGTGGCCTTCGGGTGCCCATTCGAAGGCCCGGTCGCGCCGGAGCGCGTGCTCGGCATTGTCGAGCGCCTGATGGCCATCCCGCCTGACGAGGTCTGCCTGGCGGACACGATCGGAGTCGGGGTGCCGGTGTAGGTCAAGGAGCTCGTCGGCGGGTCCATGGGGCTGGGCGCCAATGTCGGCGCGCACTTCCACAACACCCGCAACACGGGCTACGCGAACGCGGTCGCGGCGCTCGAGGCGGGCGTGGTTTCGCTGGACGCGTCGCTGGGCGGCGCCGGCGGGTGTCCGTTCGCTCCCAAGGCCACCGGCAACATCGCCACCGAAGACCTCGTCTACCTGCTGCGAGGGCTGGGAGTCGACACAGGGATCGACCTCGAAGCGCTCATCGCCTCCTCGCGGTGGCTGGCGGGCCAGCTCGGCAAGGAGCTGCCGGGCATGGTCGCGCGCGCGGGCGACTATCCTGCCAGGGCGTAGAGATGCCGAAGAAACAGAGCTCCCGTCCGCACCGCGTCGCCGTCGTCCAGCACTCTCCGGTGCTCCTTCACCGCGACAAGACGATCAAGCGGGGTGTGCAGCTGATGGAGGAACGGCTGCTGGCGGTGCGAGGCTCGTGTCGTTCCCGGAGACCTGGCCGCGGGTTTCCTACCTCTTTCCTAGCGGCGCCTCCAGCCTGTACAGCGCCCCGAACTTGCGACGCACGTAAGCGATCCACGGCTCGGGCGTCAGCGAGCGCCCGGTCACGCGCATGAGCAGCTCGTTGGGCGTGAACTTCCGCCCGTGCTGGTAAACGTTCTTGCTCAACCACCTGAGCAGCGGCGCGAACTCGCCCTTCTCGATCTGCGCGTCGAGGTCGGATATGTCCGACCGGATCTTCTCCATCAGCTGCGCGCCGATGATGTTCCCGAGCGTATAGCCGGGGAACTCAGCAAACCCGACGAATGACCAGTGGATGTCCTGCAGGACGCCTTCGCGGTCGTTGGGCACGTCGAGGCCCAGGTACGACTTGATGCGCGCGTTCCACGCCTCCGGGAGGTCGCGCACTTTGAGCTTCCCGTCCAGCATCTCGTTCTCCAGCTCGAAGCGCATCAGAACGTGCAGGTTGTACGTGACCTCGTCCGCTTCCACTCGGATTAGAGACGGGTACGACTTGTTGACCGCCCGGAAGAAGGCCTCGTCGTCCACACCTTTGAGCGGCTCGGGAAATGTCTGCCGCAGGCTCGGGAAGAAGCAGCGCCAGAAAGCCTGACTGCGCCCGACCAGGTTCTCCCACAGCCGCGACTGCGACTCGTGAAAGCCGGGGGACGCGCCGTCGAACAGTGGCGTGCGGTCGATGTTCGTGCCCAGGCCCTGGAAGTACATGCCGTGGCCTGCCTCGTGGATGGAACCGAACAGGCACTCGTTGAAGAACTCGCTCGAGACGCGCGTGGTGATGCGCACGTCGCCGGGCCCAAACGAGATGGAAAACGGATGCGTCGAGATGTCCTGCCGTCCGCGCTCGAGGTCGTAGCCGAGGCGGGCGACGAGGTGGAGCGCGTACTGGACCTGCTTGTCAGGGTCGAAGCCACGGTGGAGGACGCTGTCATCCACGGCGTCCGCGTGCCGTGCGATGTCGGCGACCAGCGGGACGATCGCCGACTTCAGCTGGGCGAACGTCGCCGCGAGCTCATCTGTCGTCAGGCCCGGCTCGGTGCGGTTGAGGAGGGCATCATATGGCCGCTTCTCGAAGCCGAGGGCGTCGGCGACGCGGCGATTCAGCTCGACGTTGTGCTCGAGGTACGGCGCGAAGAGGTTGAAGTCAGCGTCCTGGCGCGCCTTCTGCCAGACGGGGCGCGCGGTGGAGCCGGCGTGGGCGATCTCCGCCACGAGCTCAGGTGGCAGCTTGCGGGCCAGCTCGTAGTCGCGCCGCGTGACGCGCACCAGGCTGGCTTCATCGGAATCGAACGGCTGCGACGCGACGTCGCCCTCGAGCTGGTCGAGCAAGCGCCCGACCTCGTCCGAGGTGAACCGGACGTGCGCCAGCTCGCTCAGTGTGGAGAGCTGCTCGGCTCGGCCCTGGACTCCGCCCGGCGGCATGTAGGTCTCCTGGTCCCAATCGAGAACGGCGACGGCTCGATTGATGTCGGCGACCACCGCCAGCATGTTCTTCAGGCTCGTCAAGGCGTCGCTCATGGTCACTCCTCAATCGCGGTGTTAGGATCGCGGAAGCGGCCTCGCAGCCCCGGTGCCGCCCACGCGTATTCTCTCGGATTGGCGCGACCGCCCCGCTAGCTCAGTGGATAGAGCATCTGCCTTCTAAGCAGAGGGTCCGGGGTTCGAATCCCTGGCGGGGCACCAATTGAATTGGGTTGGCGTCTCCTGTCGCGTCAGCGTGACCATGGTCCATTGCCGCCGAAACGCTCTGGCGTGATCCGGATGACATGGCCCGGTGGCGGATGTGGCATGGGCGGAAACTTCACTCCAGGGCCCATGTACACCTCCGCCAGGCGCTGCAGCAGCTCGGGCCCGCCGCCGGGAACGATCCGGGCACGCCCATGGACGACGAGGTACTCGTCGAGGCCCATCGCGTCCCGCCGATCCGTTTCGATCGACAACACCACCCGTGGGTTCCGTTCGAGGTTCTGGACCTTGCGGTTCCTTGGCAGCGATGCGGCAACGATCTCGCCGGCATCGACACCAACCCAGACGCACGAGACCTGCGGGCTGCCGTCCGGATTGAGCGTGACGATATGGGCCAGGCGGTTCGACTCCAGCACGGCTCGAGCGGAATCAGGAATTGCGGTCACGACGAAAACTGTAAGCCTGTCTTGGCAGCTAAGCCCTGGGCTTGCGCCCACGGGACCGCTTCTTCCACTTCGACAGCCACGTCTTGCCCAACACCGACATCCGCGCCTTGCCCAGGTTGCTGTTCATCACCCACTGGACGTCCGGGTCGCCTGACTGCAGCCACTTCTCGAGCAGGGGCCGACCGGCCTCGGGATTCGCCGCCACCGCGACGCTCCAGCAGTAGGCCATGGCCTTCCGCAAGACCCGAAATCCTTCGTGCTTGCGGTCCCGTGTCGCCGCCATCGACCGCGTGATGCGGTCGAGGATCTTGAGCACGCGGCCGACCTCGGCCGGCTTCTTCAACAATGCCGGCTCGCAAAGAGCCGCCGCCGCCGCGCGCTGCACGTACGGTCCGCCGCGCGACCATTTCTCCATCTCGCCGATGAGGGTGGGCATGCTCTCGCGGCCGAACCGCTGCAGGGCGATGGCCACGCCCTCGCGCACGCGCCACCTCGGGTCTGCTGCGAGCTGCTCGAGCCACCGGAGAACGGGCTCAGGCTCGCTGATGGCCAGCCGGCCGAGCCCGGCCGTGCCGCACAGGGCGAGGAACTCGTCGCTTGATGCGGACAGCCGCCACAGCGTGTCGGCATCGCCGACGTCGCCCACAGCTTCCACCAGCTCCAGGTTTGCCCTCTGGCCCGGGAGCCCTGAGTGAGCTCTCAGGTATGCATCCCAGTCCGCGCGCAGCTTCAGCTCTGCCCGGTACCGTTCGACCTTGCCCGCCACTGCCGGCCGATCGTAGTCCGATAATCGCCACCACAAGCCGATGTTCAAAAAGATCCTGGTCGCAGTCGGGGGCTCAGAAGACGCCAGCCAGACCGTGCCCGTGGTCACCGACCTGGCCAGGGCATTCGATGCCGAGGTCCTGGTCGTTCACATGCGCGAACGCATCGTCACCTCAGCGGCGACGCTCGAGAAAGAGACGGTTCCGGAGTCGTTTCGTTTTGGCGAAGCGGTGGCGCGCAGGTTGGTCAAGGCCGGCGTCAAGGCCCGCTCCGACATCGACAGCCACAGGCCCGATCAGCTGGCCAGGTTCATCCTGGACAAGGCCGAAGATTTCGAGGCCGACCTGATCGTCGTGGGCAGCCACCACGCCCACGGACTCCGCGACCGCATGTTTGGCGACATCGGCAAGACTCTCGCGCATGGCTCGACCTGTCCGCTGCTGCTCATGCCAAGCGGGCCGGAGTAAATGGCTGTCGCTGATCGGGCGAGCGCCCTCAGGCGGGGAGTCCGCCTCGAGGTCCTGACCGTCATCTGGATGGCGGCGGAAGCGGCGCTGGCGATCGGCGCCGGCATCGCTGCCCGCAGCGTGCTGCTGACTGCGTTCGGCTTCGACTCCGTCGTCGAGCTCCTCAGCGGCATCGTCCTCCTGCGCCGGCTTGGCCTGGAGGCAAGGGGAGCGGCAGCGGCGAGCGCGGAGCGCCTGGAGCGCACGACGACGCGCATCTCGGCCGTGCTCCTCGTCCTTCTATCTGTGTATGTGGTGGCGACATCGGTAATCGGCCTCGCCGTGGGCGTGATGCCTGAGGGATCGATCGTGGGCATCGCGGTCGCCGCGGTGGCCGTGGTCGCCATGCCCCTGCTGGCCCTCGCCAAAGCCCGGGCGAATCGCACCATCGGCAGCACCTCCCTTCGCGCCGACATCGCCGAGACGGTCACCTGCGCGTACATGGCCGGTGTCACGCTGGCCGGTGTTGTGCTCAGCGCAGCGCTTGGTCTCTGGTGGATCCAGTACCTGGCCGCATTGGCGCTGCTGATCTGGCTCGTACCCGAGACGCGCGAGGCCGTCGAGGCGGCGCGACACGGAAACGAAGAACCGCATGACTAACGAACCACCTTGGAGGACAGGCCGCATGCCAGTGATCGATTTCGTTCACGAGCCGCACCCACACACCGAGCAAAGGCACCTCACACGGCCGCCGAAGATCGCGGACGAGCACGTCGGCTTCAACGGGCGGCTCGGTGCGGCGATCACCCGCAACGTGGGCACGATGTGGGCCTTCTACATCGCGATCGTGATCATGGGCACCTGGATCCTTCTGGCCGGTCTGGCCTTCGGCCCCCTGCATCGCATCGACCCGTATCCGTTCGCGTTCCTTCTCTTCCTTGGCAACATCGTCCAGCTGCTCCTGATGTTCGTGATCATGGTCGGCCAGCAGGTGCTCGGCGCTGCCTCCGACAAACGCGCGGTGGTCACCTACCAGGACGCCGAAGCGATCCTCCATGAGTGCCTCCAGATGCAGCGCCATCTGACCGCGCAGGACCGTGCGATCGAGGGCCTCATCCAGCGCCTGGAGGACATGGAGGCCCGGCTGGCCAAGTAAACGACTGAAGGCCGTCCCCTCCCCGGAGCACTCCCGCGCCCTTGGCGCGGGGACCCCAGCGGAACGCTGGACATCCCCACGTGGTGGGGAGGGTAATAATTGCCGCGGGGAACCGATGAGCGAAAACAGCCACGACAAGCGGCGGGTCATGGTCACGCAGCTTTTGCGCAGCCCCGTCGTCAATCCGGCCGGCGACGAGGTAGGCAGGCTGCAGGACCTCATCGTCAAGCTCGCCGACGGGGGCTACCCGCCCGTGACGGGCATCAAGGTCCGCATCGGCGCGCAGGACGTGTACGTGAGCACGCAGGACATCGCGAAGCTCGCGCCCGGCGAGGTTCGGCTCCTGGGCCACTCCCTGCACACGGGTGCGTTCCAGAGGCGGCCGGGCGAGGTCCTGCTCGCCGCCGACGTGCTCGGCCGGCACCTGGTGGACGTCGCCAGGGGCCGCATCGTCCAGGCCCACGACCTGGTGCTGGCCCACGTCGACGATGGCTGGCGCCTGCTCGGCATCGACCGGAGCCCGCGCGCGATGCTCCGCCGGCTGATCCCGCGGCGGGCGCGCCCCGACCTGCGCCGCCACGCGATCCTCGATTGGAAAGACGTCCAGCCGTTCGTCGGCCACGTGCCGACGGCCAAGCTGCTCATGCCTCTGCAGCGGTTGCGGCGGCTGCATCCAGCCCAGATCGCCGACCTCGTCGAGGGCGCCTCGCACGAGGAGGGCGAAGAGATCATCCACGCCGTCGAGAGCGACGCCGAGCTGGCGGCCGACGTCTTCGAAGAGCTCGACACCGAGCATCAGGTCGAGTTCCTGCGATCGCGTTCAAACGAAGAGGCGGCCAAGGTCCTCGACCGCATGGCCCCCGACGACGCCGCCGACCTGCTCGCGGAGCTCGACCAGGAGCGGCGACTTCCGATCCTGAACCTTATGTCGCCCCACCAGCAGCAAAAGCTCCGGAAGCTGCTCCAGTACCACCCGACCACAGCGGGCGGGTTGATGAATCCCGACTATGTCGCCGTCGTGCGCGGCACGACACTCGCGGCCGCCCTCGAACGCGTCCGCACCGAGGACAAAGCCCCGCGCCAGCTCCTGAGCACCGTTTTCGTGACCGAGGCCGACGGCCGCCTTGTCGGCAGCGTCGCGGTCTTCGATCTCGTGCGGGGCGACCCCGCGCAAACCGTCGAGAACGAACCCCACCTCGTCGACGAGCGCGTCATGGCGGGCGCGGACATCGTCGACGTCACCCTCATGATGGCCGACTACAACCTCACGGCCCTGGCCGTGACCGACGCCGCCGGGATGTTGATCGGCGCCATCTCAGTCGACGACCTGATCGAGTCGCTCGTTCCCGAAGAGTGGCGCGACCGGGTCGAGGCCAGCACCGGCGTATGACAGTGGCCCGCCGCGGAAGTTCCGCGCATCTTCGCGGCCTAGGCGACCGGGCGCCTGCGGCGCTGAAGCCTGCGTCAAGGGGCCCGTTGGCGCGTCGTCACGCATCGATCGATGCGCTCCTAGCGCCACCACCCTTTCCTTGGCTCCGGCCGCCGATGCCGCGAATCTTGCTCCGGACCTCCGCGTCGAGCCACTGACTCGTAATGGCCGAGGAAGGGCCGGTGAGAGACCACTCCCACCCGGCCCCTATCCCCGCCATCGTCGAAGACGCCGACACCGGCACGATCCACGGCGCCTTCGGGACCATCCGCGTCACCGACCAGGCCCCGCGCCGAACGTGGCGGCGGCGACTGCTGACTCTGGCCGCGATCATCGGTCCAGGCCTGATCGTGATGGTCGGCGACAACGACGCAGGCGGGGTCTCGACCTATGCGCAGGCGGGCCAGGATTTCGGCTACTCGCTCCTGTGGACGCTCGTCCTGCTGGTACCCGTCCTGATCGTCAACCAGGAGATGGTGGTGCGGCTGGGCGCGGTCACAGGCGTCGGCCATGCCAGGCTCATCACCGAGCGCTTCGGACGGGCCTGGGGCTGGTATTCGGTCGCCGGCCTGTTCCTGCTGAGCTTCCTGACCATCAGCACCGAGTTCATGGGCGTGACGCTGGCGGCCGAGTACTTCGGGTTCAACCGTTATGTGGTCGTCCCGCTGGCGGCCCTGATGCTGGTGGCGATCACGGTTACCGGCAACTTCCGGCTCTGGGAGCGGGCGATGTTCGTTTTCGTGTTCGCGAGCCTGCTCGTGCTGCCGCTGGTGGTGCTCAGCCACCCCGATCCAGGCGCTGCGCTTCACGGCCTGCTCGTGCCCGGGGTGGAGGGCGGCTTCACATCCAACGCCACCCTGCTCATCGTCGCGATCGTTGGCACCACGGTCGCGCCGTGGCAGCTGTTCTTTCAGCAGTCGAACGTGATCGACAAGCGAATCACCCCCCGCTGGCTCGACTACGAGAAGGCGGACACCGTGATCGGGGCATGCGTCGTCGTCGTCGGCGCGGCTGCGATCATGATGGCGACCGCCTCGGCATTCACCGGCACGAACAAGTTCGGACACTTCACCGACGCCCTCGGCATCGCCAACGGCCTGTCTCAGCACATCAGCCCCCTGGTCGGGACGATCTTCGCGCTGTTGCTCTTCGACGCATCGATCGTCGGCGCGTCGGCGGTCACCCTTGCGACTTCGTATGCGTTCGGCGACATCTTCGGCCTCCGCCATTCACTCCACAGGGGCCTTGGTGAGGCCAAGCTGTTCTATGCGTCCTTCACCGCCATGGTGGCCGTGGCGGCGGCGATCGTGCTCATCCCTCACGCTCCCCTCGGCCTGATCACGACCGCCGTGCAGGCGCTGGCCGGCATCCTCCTGCCCAGCTCGACCGTTTTCCTCGTCCTCTTATGTAATGACCGGGCGGTGCTCGGCCCCTGGGCCAACAAGGCGTGGCTGAACGTCGTGGCCACGTTCATCGTGGGTGCGCTGCTGCTCCTGTCGTTGATCCTTGTGATCTCGACCGTGTTCCCGTCCATCGACGTCACGAAGGCGCTGCTGGTACTCGGTCCGCTGACGCTGGCGGTCCTCATCGGTGTCGCGGTGCGGATCGCGTGGAGATCGCGGCAGGAGATCCGGGAACCGGAGATCTCCAGAATCGAACGCGAGAGCTGGCGCATGCCTGCCCTGGCGCTGCTCGAGCGACCGAAACTGTCGCCCGCGAGGACTGCCGCCATGGCCGCGCTAGGCGTGTACATCGGAATGGCGGTGGTCATGCTGGTGGTCAAAGCCGCCCAGATCGCGATCGCGCTTCGCTGAACGAAATCAACAACGCCTGACCGCGCGTCGGACTAAACTTCTCGGCCGTGCCGCTCGGTGGTCAACCGGGTCGCCGAGCTCGAGCTTCTCGCCGGCGCCTGAGTCTTTCTCGTTCCGCCGCTCTCGCCGGATTCGCCGTCGTCCTGTCGGCGTCCGCGGGCGCGTTCGCGTACTTCCTGCCCGCGGCCGCGACCGCCTGGGAGGTGACAGGCCAGACGGTCAGCGTGGCTTCCCCGTCGGCTTCGCCCACCCTTCTCTTCACCCCGACGCCCAGCCCCTCGCCGCAGCCCACCGGTGCGTTCACGGTGCTCCTGCTGGGCTCCGACGACGACTCCAAGTTCTTCTCCGACCACGTTCTCACGCAGTCGATGATCCTTGTCCGCGTGGTGCCTTCAACGAAGCAGGTCACCATGCTCTCGATCCCTCGCGACCTCTATGTGCCTCTGTCGACCGGGGGCATGGGCAAGATCGACGGTGCCTACTCATATGGGCGCGCGGCCGCGGCGATGGCGACGGTCTCGCAAAACTTCGGAGTCAAGATCAACGATTACGTCTGGATCGGCCTGCTGGGCCTGATCCACGTCATCGACGCCATCGGTGGCATCGATGTCGTGACGAGCAACCCTGTGCTTGACGACTACTACCCGCTCGACATCAGTACCAGCTCTCCGTACGACTACCAGCGCGTGGCGGTGCTGGCCGGACCGCAGCACCTCGACGGCACGCACGCCCTGCAGTACGTGCGATCGCGCCACAACGACCTGCAGAGCGATTTCGGCCGATCGCAGCGACAGCAGCAGGTGCTGCTGGCAATCCGCCAGAAGGCCAAGCAGCTCTCACCGGAGGACATCCCGACCCTTGCGAATGCGATCGGCGGTGAAGTCAAGACAAGCATCAGCCTCGGTCGCATGCCTCAGTTGGTGGCGCTCGCGGCAACGTTCGATAATCCCGACGCCATCCGCCAGATCGTCCTCCTGCCTCCATATACCCATGGCGGCGGGCCCGGCGGCAGCGTCCGGCCCAACTGGAGCCTGATCCTGCCCCTGGTACACCAGTACTTCCCATGATCTCGAAGGTCCTGCTGGCGATCGGCCTGGCCGCGCTGATGGTCGTCACCGCCCTGAGCTCGTTCATCTACCTTGGCACCCAGCAGTCGAGGGCCGCCAAGCCGCCGGAGAAGCCCACCCAGGCCACCCCCCGTGCGCAGCCTTTCACGCTGCCCGGTACTCTGTTTCTCGTCCAGTCCGGGGCGATCTACAGCCTGAGCGCGGGGAGGTTTCACCAGCTCACCCCAGAACAGGGATGGACTCAGCCGTCGCTGTTCCCTGACGGCAGCAAGCTCCTTGTGGTCAAGCGCAGCTTCTTCTACTCCGACGTCTGGGTCCTGAGCCGGCTCGGCAGGCCAGTCAGCCAGCTCACGCACAACATCGGGCCGGCGCGCAACCCGGATACCGGAGTCAAGAACTGGTCTTTTTACCCGCGCCTGGCTCGTGATGGCAAGACCGTGTTCATGAGCTACGACGAGCCGAAGTACGGGTACGAGGTCGACATGTCTATCTGGGCGATGCCACTCGTGGGGGGCATCCGCCAGGCCCGGGTGTGGACCAACTCCAACCCATACACGGGGGGCGACATGCAGCCGGTGCCGCTACCGTCAGGTGGGATCCTCTACACGAAGTACGGCTTCGGCTCAGACCAGAAGCTCGGGCAGTGGGTATGGCTGACGACGCGCGCCGGCGCCCTGGGCAAGGCCCTCACCAGGGAGAGCGACAGCTGCGCCCAGCCGGCGCTCTCGCCAAACGGGCGGCAGGTGGCCATGATCTGCACGTACGGGAAGCAGCTCTCGCGCCTCGTCATCGCATCGTTCAACGGCTCGTCGCTGGGGCCGCTGAAGACGGTGATCAGCGACCAGATGGTGGCGCAGCCGGTGTGGGCGCCCGACGGCAGCGGCATTGCGTACCTGGCGCCGGCCGAGGCCGCGGGCCCGTTCCAGCTGTGGTTTCTCCCGAGCAGGGCCTACACTCCCCCTGCGCCGAGCCCGAGCCCAAAGCCGACGCCAACGCCTGGAGGACCCTACTCGGGCGAGCTTCCCAGCCCGTCGCCGGGCGCGACTCCGCCGGCCGTTGTGGTCAACCCGATCAAGGTGACCACCAACCTCGGCTTCGACGCCACGTCACCGATTGCCTGGGCTCCCTAGGTAGCGCAAGTTCGCGGGTGGGTCTCCGGTACGAGCACGGGCTCGGCGTTGGCGGCGTCCGCCTCCGCCTGCGTGATGTAGCGCTCTGAAAGCATCGATGCCAACACCTGGGCGCGCCTCTGCCGGGCGAGCTCAGCGTTGACCGTGGGGTCGTACGCCGAAGGCGCCTGCGCGACGCCTGCCAGCAGCGCGTACTGGCCCAGGGTGAGCCCGTCGAGAGGCGCATTGAAGTAGTCGCAGGCAGCCTCTCTCATGCCACGGCGGCCGAACCCGGTCGCGATCTCGCTCAGATAGTCGGCCATGATCCGCTGCTTGCTCAGCACCCCTTCGACCTTGAGGGCCAGGATCACATCGACGACTTTGTTGAAGCCCCGATCGGACCCATCGAGGTAGACGTCCTTCACCAGCTGCTCGGTGATCGTCGATCCGCCCTGGCAGAGACAGAGGTTGGCGATGTCGTAGAGGAGCGACCGAACCTTGCCGAGGCTGTCGATCCCGTGGTGGCTGTAGAACCGCTCATCCTCGGTCGCCACGATGGCTTTGACGAGCATCGGCGGGATCTCGTCCTCGTCCAGCAGGACCACCCCGTAGCCATCGGTCAGCGTCTCCACGCGCTGCTGGATGTCGGTCCCGGAGGGAGTCGACACCCAAAGCGTGGCGGCGCTCGGACCCGCGAGAAAGGCAACGACGACGAGGGTCAGGCCGGCCCGGCGCGCGGGCGCCCAATTCACGTTGAGAGAACGATCGGGGCGTGGCGGCAGTTACGCCTGAGAATGGCGCCATGGCGTCGGTCGTGAACGCCGTCTGGCTAGGGCTGCAGGTTGCCTTCTACATGCTCTGGGACGTGCTCTGGCCGCTGATCCTTGGCTTCCTGCTGTCGGCGGTGGTTCAAGCGGTGGTGTCGCAGCGAGCCGTGGCGGGCGCGTTGGGGCGAACGGACCTGCGGAGCTTCGTGCTGGCTTGTGGCTTCGGCGCCGCCAGCTCGAGCTGTTCCTACGCCGCCGTTGCGCTGGCGCGAAGCCTGTTCCGCAAGGGCGCGAGCTTCACCAACGCGATCATCTTCGAGTTCGCCTCGACCAACCTCGTCTTCGAGCTGGGGCTGGTCCTGCTGATCCTCCTCGGCTGGCAGTTCCTGGCCGCCGAGTTCGCCGGGGGGCTCTTGATGGCCGTGATCCTGTGGATCCTTTTCAAGCTGACGCTGAAGCAGCGCATTGTCGACGCGGCGAAGCGCCAGGCTGACAAGGGCGTCGTCGGCTCGACGATGGAGGGCCACGCGGCCATGGACATGTCGGTGACCGAGGGTCCGTTCTTGCGGCGGCTCGTCAGCCCGCGGGCATTCACCGCCATCAGCCACTACTTCTTCATGGACCTGTACAGCATCTACGTCGACCTCGGTCTCGGCCTCCTGATCGCCGGTGCTCTCGCCGCGTGGGTGCCTGCCTCATTCTGGCGCGCGTTCTTCTTTACGTCCAACCCGGCGATCAACGAATTCTGGGGCCCGCTGGTGGGACCACTGCTGTCGATGCTCAGCTTCGTGTGCTCGATCGGCAACGTGCCGCTGGCCGTGGTGCTGTGGAACGGCGGTATCAGCTTCGGCGGCGTGATCAGCTTCATCTTCGCCGACCTGATCATCCTGCCCATCCTCAACATCTACCGGAAGTACTACGGCGGACGGATGAGCCTCTACCTTCTCGGCGTGTCGTACCTGGCGATGGCGCTGGCAGGCTTCGTGATCGGCCTCGTCTTCAACCTGCTGGGCATCGCTCCCACCCATCATCCGGTCGAGGCCCTGTTCACAGCGCCGACATGGAACTACACGACCTTCCTCAACCTCGCGTTCCTCATTCTGGGGGCGGTGCTCCTGTGGCGATTCCTGAGAACCGGCGGACCCGAGATGCTGCGCGCCATGTCGCGGCCGCAGGCGGAAGGCATGCCCGGCATGGACCACGAGCACCGGCGCCACGACCACGAACACCACCCCCACGAGCATCACCACTCCTAGGACGCCGATTAGGCTTAAGCGCCGTGGCGATCATCGTGTGCCCCCAGCCCCGCGCAGCCGAGATCGGGCTCGAGGTCATGCGCAATGGCGGCAATGCCGTCGATGCCGCCGTCACCTGCGCTTTCGTCCAGGGCGTCCTGGATCCCCAGATGTGCGGCATCGGCGGCTGCGGCGTGATGCTCGTGCACAGTCCGAAGGGCGGCGACGCGCTGATCGAGTTCTACGCGACCGCGGGCTCGCTTACGCGTGAGGACCAGTGGGAGCATCTCTTAATCCGTGAAGCAGCCGACCGGTACGGCTATGTCCTCGAAGGTTGGGTCAACGACGTCGGCTATCAGTCGGTCGGAGTGCCGGGCACAGTCGCCGGCCTGCACGAGGCGCTGACGCGATTCGGGACGATCTCGTGGGAGCAGGCGATCGCACCCGCAATCCCGATCGCACGCGATGGGTTTCCGGTCCCGGGCTACGTCCATGGCTACTGGACCACCGACTACGGCCCCGACGTGGTCCCCAACCGCCTGCGGATCCAGGCCACGCCCGCCGCCCGCGCGCTCTACACGCGCGACGGTGTCCTGCTCGGCCTTGGCGAGCGATTCGTGCAGGCCGAATACGCCCGCACGCTGGAGAGGCTTGCCATCGAGGGCCCGGACGCCTTCTACAAGGGCGAGATCGCCGATGCCATCGCGGCCGACTTCGAGGCCAACGGCGGTCACATCACCAAGGAGGACCTGGCGACGTATTCGGTCAACGTGACCGAACCGATCCGAGGCAGCTACCGCGGGCTCTCGGTCGTCGCGGCCGGGCCGCCGGCGGGCGGCCTCACGCTGCTCCAGATGCTCAATTTCCTCGAGGGCTACGACCTGGGCGCCTTCGGCTGGCCGAGCACGGAGGCGGCGCGGCTGCTCGTGGAGGCGATGGCCTGGGCGGTGGCGGACCGTGAGCTGCACATCGCCGACCCCCGCTTCGTGGACGTGCCGACCGGCGCGCTTGCGGACAAGCAGTACGCGGCGACTGCTCGAGAGGTAGTCGCGGCGGGGCCGGGCCATGACCGCCCCGACACCACACAGGTCTGCGTGGTGGACGATGACGGCAACGCCGTCTCGCTTACTCACACACTCGGATCCGCGAGCGGGGTCGTGACCCCCGGCCTGGGGTTTGGATTCAACGATTACATGAACTGCTTCGACCCGCGTCCGGGCCGCCCCAATTCGATCCGGCCGGGAAAGACCCGCGTGACGATGATGACGCCGACCTTTGTCTTTGACGGCGCGCGCCTTCGAGCCTGCGTCGGGGCGCCGGGCGGGACCAAGATCGTGACCGGGATCCTGCAGGTCCTAGTCAACGTGCTCGACCACGACATGACGCCCGTCGAAGCCGTGAGCGCGCCGAGGATCGACTTCCAGGGTCACGCGGTGCAGGCAGAGGCGAGGATTCCCGTAGTGGTCTGTGAGGGGCTGGAGAGACTCGGCTACCGCGTGGGCGAGAAAGACGGCTTCCTGCACGGCGCCTCCGATCCGCGCAAGGATGGCGGCACGGCGCTTGACACCGAGACCCGATGAGATTCAAGGATCGGGTCGCGCTGGTCACGGGCGGCGGCAGGGGCATCGGCGCGGCCACCGCGCAGCTCTTCGCCCAGGAGGGCGCGAGGGTTGCTGTCTCCGACCTGGACGAGGGACCCGCGCGGGAGGTTGCCGAGCCGATCAACGGTCTCGCCGTCGCCTGTGACGTGAGCAAGCGGGACCAGGTGGAGTCGATGGTCGAGCGAACGGTGAAGGAGCTCGGGCGGCTCGACATCCTCGTCGCGTGCGCCGGGATCACACGCGACAACCTGCTTTTCAAGATGACCGACGAAGACTGGGACGCGGTGATCGATACGCACCTGAAGGGAACCTTCCTTTGCGCCAGGGCCGCGCAGCGGTACCTGGTCGAGCAGAAGTACGGAAAGATGGTCTTCCTATCCTCCACGTCTGCGCTCGGGAATCGCGGCCAGACCAACTACTCGGCCGCCAAGGCAGGCCTGCAGGGGATGGCGCGCACTCTTGCCATCGAGCTCGGGCCGTTCAACGTCAACGTGAACGCTGTAGCTCCTGGATTCGTCGAGACGCGCATGACCATGGCCACCGCTGAGCGGTTGGGGATGGACTACGAGGCTTTCAAGGTCGGCGCCGCCTCGCAGATCCCGCTGCGCCGCGTCGGACAGCCGGAGGACATTGCGAGCGTGATCGCATTCCTGTGCAGCGACGAGTCGAGCTTTGTCTCGGGCCAGACGATCTACGTGCGCGGAGGCCCCTGACCTCCGTAATCAGAGCTCCCCGACCCCCGATTTACCTCACCGTCTCTTTACTCAAGTCGTCAAGCCTTTAGCAAGCTTGACCCAGGCCGGAGCGTTGGACCGCGCATGCAGAAGCGTTCAAGCATGCTGTCGCGGGCGCTGCGCGCGGTCGCACCGCGGCGAATTAATGTTCGATGGAAGTCCTCAGAAGACAGCGCGCTCGTATTGGGCGCGAATTCACATCTCCCGGTCGAACGCGCGTTCGTACGGCTACGAATTGAAGCCGATCTTGTTGACGGCCTCCGCGAGCGTCTGTTACGTTGACCGCCGTTCTCTGGGGGACCACCCCGCCCGCGGGTTGGTTCGCAATTTAGGGGTAGATATTGCGAATTCATCGATACGTGACCCATGCTGTCGTGCTTGCGATAGCAGTGGCGATCTCGGGATACGCATCGATGGACCGTCATGTTCCCGCTTATCTCACAACGCGGCTCGGAACTCTGAATGCGGAAGCCGTCGTCACCAGTGAAGGTGGCTCGGTAGGCGATATCTCGCTCGGCCGCTACAGCACGATCATCAAGCCTGCCGCGATTCCGACCTCGGCGCCAATCAGCCACCAGCCGTTCACCTACACGGTGTTGGCGGGCGAGACGCTGAGCAGCATCGCTTCCAAGTTCCACGTCACTGTGAACCAGATCCGGTGGTCGAACTCCGACCTCTACTCGAACGACAGCGTGGCCACCGGAGACCAGGTCATCATCCCGCCCGTCCCGGGAATCGTCGTCTCTGCGAAGTCGAGCGACACGCTCGATGCTCTCGGCGTCAAGTACCAGGTGGACCCCCAGATCATCTACGACTTCAACCGCCTGCGCAGCCACCAGCTCGTGGCCGGCACGGTGCTGGTGATCCCCAACGGGGTTGGCGGCGCCTTTCCCCCGCCGCCCGCTGTGTACCAGGTGCTCGCACGCACCGGCACAGGCAGTGCCGGATACGACGTCAAGGTGCTGAACTGCTGCCTCGGCCCATACCCC
>WNGA01007196.1_pt1 | contig 42034 bp, 26 predicted proteins | sample 5400061 | NCBI WGS metagenome assembly WNGA01 (sample SAMN13153366, study PRJNA577476) | soil metagenome | isolation source: 100 cm soil or saprolite under grassland replicate 2 | place: USA:California | collected 2016-06-15 | reverse complement strand
ACGGTCTCGACGATGTAAGGTCCTTTGTTCAGCATCACGCATTCGGCGCGCCCGCTCATCACAGCGTCGGAGACCTCGGCGCGCGTTGGAGCGCCTTTGGTGGCCATGCCCTCCAAGACTTGCGTGGCCCAGATGACAGGCGCGTGGGCCGCCTCACAGAGCCAGAGAATCTCCTCCTGGACTTCGGCCAGACGCTCGAACCCGACTTCCACTCCCAAGTCTCCGCGCGCCACCATGACCCCGACTGGCGGCGCGCAGAGGCTGGCCAGAAGCAGTTGGGGAAGATTTTCGAAGGCCTTGCGGGTCTCAATTTTGAGAATGACGCCGACGTGCTTTGCGCCCAGCCTCGCTAACTGCTCCTGCAACGAAAAAACGTCTTCAGGCGTGCGGACGAACGAGAGTCCGATCATGTCGGCGTATTGAACGACGAATTTCAAATCCTCCAGATCTTTGCTCGTCAGCGCCGGGACATTCAAATCGGTGTCGGGAAAGTTAATGCCCTTCTCGGCGCGCAGCCTGCCTCCCTTCAAATTGGTGTGGGTGATCCGAATCGTAATGATCTCTCCGTCGTTATCGAGCGCCGTCCCGCCGATCTTGCCGTCGTCGAACCAGACGCTGGCGCCCGGCTTGACCGCCTCGAAGGCCTCTTTGAGCGTGCAAGAGATGCGCGCTGGTTTGATGACTTGCCCGTTGAAGTCGTGAACGGCCGGTCGGCCCGGTTCGTCGTCGCGTGTCAACAGCAAGTGGTCTCCGACCGCCAATTGCAGCGGCGCCGTCACATCCGGCAGGCCGCTGAAGCGCGCGGCGCCCAATCGCTCGCCACGACGATTCAGCGTGACGGCCAGCCCGTCTTCGATGTATGCAGTCTTGGCGATTTCGGCCAACCGCGATTCTCCTGCGCAGGACACTATGCGTAGCGCGCGCTGTTTGTCGCGCGCATCTCGGAATTTCAGCTCATCACCCGGCTCTGCTTTCTGAAGTAATTCGCGCGGGACCTGGAGTGTAGTTGTCGCGCCGGCCGGGCCGTCTTGCTGGATTTCGGCCGTCGTCAACCACACCTGCGCCGGCGTGACGACTCGGCCGCGAACGTCACGCGTGGGCTTGATTCGCAATATGCGCCCCGTCGATTGAATGGCTCCGGCGCGGAGTTTAGGGCCTCCCAGGTCGGTCAGGATTTTGCAACTCCGGCCCAGCTCACGCTGCGCCCGGCGCAGATTGTTGACCATGGCCGCCCAGGCGCCCGGGTTATCGTGCGCGCAATTGATTCGCATCACGTCCATCCCCGCCGCGAGCAGGTCTCGAACCATCGCAGGATCGGTCGCCGCTTCGCTCGGCATCGTGACCATGATTCGCACCGAGCGCTTACCGGCGGGCAAGCCGAGCAAAGTCTCGGCGTGCCGGTTGAGCGACATCTGTCCGGTGTTGAAATCAACCGGCGACTTCGCGTCCGGCGCCCAGTTTTGATCGGTAATCCGATGCAGCGCGAAGAGCACTTCGCTCAGCGTGCTAAGCGTGTGCGCCTCCATCCTGCCGAGGGAACTCAGCCCGATCGAGGCGAGACCGATTTGAAGCTGGCGAATGTCAATCTGCCTGACGGCCAGGTAGTGAAGGAGATTCCGGGCGCTGTCCCGATAGGCGGCGTCAACCCTTCGCAGCGTTTCGCCGTAATTATTCTCGAGAACCAGCGCCCGTTCGTACAATTCCTCCACTTGAGGAATCAGCCTCTGGGCTTGGGCGGCTATCTGATGTTGAGTTGAGGTCATAATTTCTGATCTGTCTCACTTTCTCAGACTTATTGCCCGATTCCCATTCACATCACCTGCCGTTGCGGCCATTACGAGCCAGAAGAACCCCGATCGCCGCCCCTAATCCCATTCCGATTCCGAAAGAGACGCCGAGCGCGCTGAACGGGTGTTGTTTGACTCGATACTCCGCGTCATCAACCAGGTCCTCCGCCGAGCGGCGGCCCTGTTTGACAGCGCGCCTTGCCGCGACGACGCCATTGTCGACCGCGTCAACGACGGCTTCCTTCACGCGTTTGACTTCGGCTCCCAATTGATCACGGACTTCTATGGTTTTTTCGAGTATCTCGGGTTGCATTGTTATTTCCTCCTTGATTCTTGAATTCGACGCTGGAAGTAAGAGCAACCCGAATGCCGAAGGAAGGATTTCGTATCTCCTTCCTTACCAGGCCGCTGGCGCCGCGATTCGGGCGTTGGAGGGAAAAGCCCCCCGGCGTAAGCGGAATTTTTCGCCGGCCATGTCGCAATATTCCACAATTCGATCTTTCTCTTTCGCTCAAATCCGACTCTTACCAGGGCACGCCCGTTGCTGAGAATAGAAGCGCGGTCGTTTCAAAATCTGAACGCGTAAAGGAAGAAAGTAATGATTATCAAGTTGCTGGTTGCGTTTGGCGTCCTGATCCTCGTTGCGCTAATGACTGTTGCCGTTCTCCGGCGCAGAGATGACGGAAAGGTCGATGGCATTTGGCAATCGCTCGAAGCGACGTCAACGCATCAGGTCTTCACCGAAGACATGGTCTCGGATTTGCCGGCTCCGGCCAGGCGTTATCTTTTGCATGCCATCCGGCCCGGAACGCCGCTCGCGTCTTCGGTCAGCCTCGAGATGCGCGGAACAATGCGGCTGAAGCCGGGGCAGGAATGGATGCCGATGAAAGCGCGCCAGATCCTCGCGCCGCCGAAAGGTTTTGTGTGGAGGGCGGAAGTCGGCGATGGCTTGATGCATTTCAGCGGAGGCGATCACTATGCGAACGGAAGCGGGCGAGTGCGCTTCTGGCTGTGGGGAATTATTCCGCTGGTTAAGCAGGAAGGGGCGGACGTTTCCAGAGCGGCCCTTGGGCGAATGACTTGCGAAACGATCTGGCTGCCCTCTTCCCTATTGCCACGCCGCGGAGTGAAATGGGAAGCCTTGGATGATGAGTCGGCCCGGGCGACGATGAAGATCGGCGAGGAAACGATCACGCTCACACTCTTCGTGGAACCTGATGGCAGGTTGCGCGAGGTCAGGATATTGCGCTGGGGAAACCAGACAGAGGATGGCAGTTTTGGCTATGTTCCTTTCGGCGGCCAGATACAGGAAGAACGCGCCTTTGGCGGATATACGATCCCATCGAAGGTAAGTGTCGGCTGGTGGATCGGCACGGATCGCTACTTTGAGTTCTTTCGGGCGCAAATAGAAAACGCCATCTTCATGTAGAGCGTGAGCCGTTGATTGTTCTTTGCATTGACGCTATTCAGGCTCCACGGCGTCGGTTTCCGCTAGCGGCTCGCTGTCATAAACGATCACGACCAGGCCGATATTAGCGAGTTCACTGAACTCCCGCGATGCGAACATTGGGATGCGAATGCATCCGTGGCTGGCGGGACGGACCGGGACCGACGGATTGCCGTGGATGGCTATGCCGTCGTAGATGTAATTCGGATAGTAGAGCAACCCGAGCGGGCTTTTTCTCCAGCCTTCGATCTTGCGATAGACCTTGAATCTGCCCGTCGGGGTGATGGCCTGCCGCGTCACGCCGCCTTCGGTAAAAAACTCGCCCGAACCTGATGAGATCGGCAGAATGCGCAGAGGTACGCCGGCGACATCAACGACAAACAAGACCTGCCGGTGAAGATCGATCTCGATGTGTGGGTAGCCTGTCTTCAACACCTGTGGTATCTGCGCGACGCGCAAAGCCTCAAGCTCCTCGATGGTCAAAACGCCGGTCCGTTCGCGGCCTTCGATCTTTTGAAAAGCGATCAACGCGTGGCGCAGTGAAACATCATTTCCTGTGACATCCACGTTGACCCAATAGCCGAGTTGATCGAGAAGATCTCTGGCCTCCAAAATTTCTTGTTCAGACACGGTCCGCGCCGGTCGTCTCGTTTTGTTGAGCGGCGGGGTTTGCTGATTTTTTGATTGCTGGGCGGGTTGCGGATTTTGCACGACGCCGGCATTCACAACGACCGATAGCGCGAACGTCGCCGCCAATAAGCCTCGCCCCGCGATTCGAGTCATGCCTTTAATTCGCGATTGTTGAATTTGATTTCTCATACGCCGGAGCAGAGTGCAATTTGAAGGCCATTGAAGAAGAGATCATTTTGCCGAGGATAACCGGCTCCCAACTGGAGAACTCTGCGTGAAATTGCGCAACAGGTCGCAGCGAGTGCGCAAAAAGTCGCAACGGCGCCATTCGAGCGACTTCAGACTCTTACTCAGACAGCCGAACACGGGCGTCAATCAGCGAGACGCCTGCGCCCTCCTGATGAACGACCACCGGATTCAAATCCACTTCCGCGATACGCGGCGCGGCTTCGGCGAGCGCCCCGAGCGCGAGGAGCAGACGTTCGAGCGCCGCCACGTCGGCCGGAGCCGAGCCGCGAAAGCCTTGCAGCAAACGATAGGCGCGCGTCTCACGAATCATTGTGGCGGCGTCGCGATCAGTCATCGGCAACACGCGGAAGACCACGTCGTCGAGCAATTCAACCAGTACCCCGCCCGAACCGAAGGCGACCAGCGGCCCGAACACTGGATCGTTCGTGATTCCTGCGATCACTTCGACGCCGCGCGGGGCCATCGGCGTGACGCTGGCCGCTGCGAGAGCGACGCCATGCGCCGTGAGTCGCTCGGCGAGGCGCGTATAGGCCGACGCCGCCTTGTCCGGCTCGACATTGAGCTGCACGCCGCCGACGTCGGATTTGTGGAGAATCGCCGGCTCCGCGACTTTGATCGCCACGGGACGTTCGAACGCGGCGGCGGCGACAGCGGCTTCTTCGGGCGAATGCGCCAATCGAGAGGGCGCGACGACGATGCCCGCCGCGCCTAGCAGTCGCGCCACATCGGTCTGAGAAATCCATCCAGCATGGCCGGCGGGATTTTCCGCCAACACTCGATCGAGCGCGTCGCGGTCAATGTCTATCGGCACGCGATGGCCCGCGGGAGTCGCCCGCCACGTCCCGTACCGCGCCGCCGCCTTCAAGGCCGCGACGGCGCCTTCGGGAAAGTCATAGGCTGGTACTACTCGCTCGCCCGCCGGAATGGTCACGAGGTCGGATTGCGCGTCGGGAAAGACCGCCGCGATGGGGCCTCGAAACGGCTCGCGATTGGCGAGCGTTTCGCTCAACACCTTGGCGACTTCCGTCGAGGGCGTGGCGAGCGGCGGAATGAAGATGACGAGCAGCGCGTCCAATCCGGGCTCGTCGAGCATCGCTTCAAGACACGCACGGTACTCCGTCGGCCCGGCGCTCGCGATCATATCGACCGGATTCGTGACCGATGCGGCGCGTGGCAAGGCGGCGCGTAATCTCGCCTGCGTCGCCTCGCTAAGTTTCGGGACATCCAATCCCGCCGCCTCGGCCGCGTCGACAGCCATGATCGCAGGCCCACCCGCGTTGGTCAGAATGCCGATCCTATTGCCTGCCGGAATTGGCTGTGTGGCGAGCAGACGCGCGACGGCGAAGAATTCGGCGAGCGTGTCCACGCGGATGATGCCGGTTTGCGCAAAGAGCGCGTCGGCGGCGCGGTCGGAACTCGCGAGCGCCGCCGTGTGGCTCGAAGCCGCGCGAGCGCCTCCCGCCGTGCGGCCCGATTTCACCGCGACCACGGGTTTGCGGCGCGAGACTCGCCGCGCGATTCGTGAGAAGCGGCGCGGATTGCCGAAGCCTTCCAGATAAAGCAGGATAACGTCCGTCGCGTCGTCCGACTCCCAATACTGCAACAAATCGTTGCCGGAAACGTCGGCCTTGTTGCCGACGCTCACGAAGGACGAGACGCCCAAGCCGAGCTGTCTCGCGCGGTTGACCAGAGCGATGCCGAGCGCGCCGGATTGCGAGCTCATGGCGATGTTTCCCGCCGGCGGGTCCATCGGCGTGAAAGCGCCGAGCATGCGCGTGTCGGCCGACGTGTTTACCAGTCCCAGGCAGTTCGGCCCCACGAGGCGCATCCCGTGCGCCCGGCAAAGGTCGAGCAGTTCGGCCTGCGCCACCGCGCCCTCGGCGCCGGTTTCGGCAAACCCCGCCGAGATCACGCACAAAGCGCGCACGCCAAGGGCCGCGCATTGCCGCGCCGCATCGACCACGGTCGACGAAGGCACTGTGATGAAAACCAACTCCGGGACTTCTGGCAGATCGGCGACGGAGGCGTAAGCATGCACTCCCGCCACTGCGCTTGCTTGGGGATTGACGGGATAAACGGCGCCGGCGAATCCCCACCTGATCAGGTTTCGGAACAACGCGCCGCCGACCGACCGCGGATCGCGGCTGGCGCCGATCACCGCGATGGACCGTGGCGCGAGCACCGGCCGCAACGACGCGCGCTCGGCTTCGGCCTCCTGCGCCTCGGCGCGTGACTCGGCGACCTCGCTGTATGCGATCGGGAATTCGAGATGCGTCACCCCGTAACTCACGGCGCTCGAAAGGGCGTAGCCGGCCTTGCGAAAGACCGAGAGCATCACGTGGTTGTCGGCCAGCACGTCGGCGCTGAAGCGATTGACGCCATGCTCGCGCGCGATCTCGGCCAGCAGGTCGAGCAACAATGTGCCGATGCCGCGCCTCTGCATCGCGTCCTCGACGAGGAACGACACTTCGGCCACGTCGGGACGATTCTCCAGCGCGTGGTATTGGCCCACCGCGATGACGCGTTCGCCCGCGCCCGCGCCCTGAATCACAACCAGCGTGACGACGCGCGAGCCATCAACCTGCGCCATTTGATCGAGCGTCTTTTCGGGCAGCGCTTTGATCGAGTGCAGGAACCGGTAGCGAATCGACCCCGGCGAGCACCGTCTCAAAAGGCCCTTCAAGGCGTCGCGATCGCTTGGTCGCAAGGCTCGGAATCGCAGCATCGCGCCGTCGCGCAGAACCAGGTCTCTGGAAAAATCCGATAACGAGTTGGCCATGGAAGTCGACATAGTTTCTATATCTATTATTGCTTGCCAGATTCGCGCGGAAGCCGAATCGTGAAGGTGGAGCCTCGGCCCAGGGCGGAAGTCACTTCGACTCGCCCGCCGTGCGCGCGGGCGACGCGTCTGACCGCGGGCAGCCCCAGCCCCGAGCCGTTGGGATTCGTGCTGAAGAAGGGACTGAAAATCCTCGACAGATCTTCTTCGGGGATGCCATGGCCGTTGTCTTCGACTTCGATCACCACTTCCCCGCCCGCCCCAATATCACTGTCGTACTCGCTCAATCGCACGGCTACAGCCCCGTCTCCGTCAATAGCCTCGATGGCGTTGGTGAGCAGGCCATGCACGGCGGCTTCGATCTGCGCCGCGTCAATCTTCATGACGACCGGCGACGGATCGGCGGCGAATTCTACCTTGCTCTGTCGGCCCTGCGTTGAGCCCGCTTTCGCCGCCTGATACCTGGCGAGCGTGACCGCCCGGTGGATGGCCTCGTCCACAGAAGCATGCTGAAAGTTGAAAACTGGCGGCTGCGCGCGATCGAGCATGGACTGGACGATCGCGTCGATCCGCCCGACCTCGCCTCGCACGCCTTCGAGTAATTGGCGTTCGGGATCATTCGGACTGCGCCTTTGAATCAGAATGTCGACGGCGCCCTGTATCCCCGCAAGAGGGTTCTTAATTTCGTGCGCCAAGCTGGCGGCCAGTTCCCCGAATCGCGCAGCCTGCTGACGGCGATTGACCTCGCGTTCGTGCGCCACAGTCTCGGTGATGTCCCGCACCATCAACAGATAAGCGACGATCTTTCCCGAATCGTCCCGCACCGGCGACATTCGAGAACGCAGACGCTGTCCGGGCTGTTTGCCTCTGATCTCCTCGTATGCGGCGCAGCCAGTCTCGTCGATTGCGACGCGGGCGCAGAATTGCGGAATGGCCCCGGCCTCATTCGCGCAGCTGAAAACTTCTGCGCAGGCTCGTCCGACGATCTGCTCCAGCGGCGCCCCGATTATGTCGGCGAAGGCGCTGTTGGCGCACACGATGCGCGAATCGAGCGATTGCACGCAGACGCCGTCCTCGATCGCTTCAATGAGCGTTCTCCAGGCGCCGGGCGACGTATCTACCCCTGTTTGTGAAGTTGGATGCGCTGGCAGTGATGATTCTTCGTTCGTGGTCATTTTCTATCGGGCGTGTCAGCCCCTATCCCTTCGAGTTTCTTCAATCCGATTCCTTCCGAGCAATTCCCTTGCCAGCAGTACGCGTCTGGACCGTTATTTTGCAACACACATTGAAATAGGCATTCTCACCCACGAGATCGGGACATTTCCGCAATAGGTGGGGAATATCCCACACCTGAAGAGCTAATCCGCTAGTTTCGACCCTCTACCCGCCGCAATGACTATGCTGGCTCGCATGTTGCGTTTCCCCGCTACATAAACTCGACAAGGAGGAATAGAAATGAACACTTTGAAAGCAGTAGATAGTTCGGATCGCGGCGCCGCTGTGGCGAATGAAGGCGTGGACGCTGGTAACGCGATCATAGTCTCTGAATGGGATGCGGATGCGTTCCACTGCCGTGTGTCGGACCTTGAACTGCAAGGGTATGTCGTGCGGCGGGAAACCTACCGCGTCACGCCGGAGACGAACCCGGAGACCGGGCGGATCGTTCATTTACACACGGTTGAGTTGTACGGGGCTGGCTATGATGAGGCCGAAAGCCGCAGTTTTTCTGAGCCTGCAGATAGGCGATAGCTCTTTCACACACTTGCGCCTATACTCCCAACGCCATTCTAAACGCTCATAGACTTCTGCCGGAGATCGCGGAACAGCGATTGCTCTACCACCAGCGAGCGGCGCGGAATGCCGCAGGAACGCAGTTGAGGTTCTTCCGCAATCGGCAAATTCCGCATTCATGCGGAAAATTACGCCGCGCGGCGTAATTTTCCACAATCAACTTTCAATCAATCCGGTCGCTACCGCTTTACGGCAAAAGCCTGCGCGTGGACGACCGGAGCTTCGTCCCGGCGACCCATTTCCAGTATGGCCTCGTGCCGCGCGACCAGGCCTGCTACACCTGCCACACCGATTACACGATGTACGGCGACGTCAACTCCAAGCTGCGTGGGCTGAAACACGTTTACGCTTATTACATTGGAAAGCCGTCACAGCCGATCAAACTTTACCGGCCGTACAACAACCGTGAATGCCTGCATTGCCACCTCGGCGCGCGCTCGTTTGAGGAATCGGAGGCGCACACCAAAGACCCGCAGGCGTTGTCACGGATGAAGCTGAACCAAATGAACTGCTCGACTAGCGGCTGCCACAACATCATCCACAACGTCGGGCAGTTGAAAGAGGCCACATTCTGGAAGGAGCCTGCCAAATGAAATCACAGTCGACGAAGATCGAGAGACGAATACGGCTGGCGGGAATGCTGCTGATCGCGGGCCTGCTGGTAGAGCTCGTCACTTTGCGCTGGTCGCGCCCGACGGCGTTTCGTCACTTTGCGCTGGTCGCGCCCGACGGCGTTCCTTTTGTTTCTGCTGCTGGGCGGCTTGTTGATGGCGTTGGGAATCGGCGTCTACCTCATCTCACTGGTTTCCGCCGAAAACAAACCACCGGCCGAGTAATTTTCCTCAGTGATGGGGAATTTGACCTGACCACCGATCTTCACATACTCGAAATCAAGTATTTAGCGCAGGCACATTTATTGCTTCTCGACAGTATTGAAAGGACGAATGCTTGACGACCGCGTGAGCGTCGAGCGTCGAGAAAACCATGTACACTGCGCCACGATATTGTGATTTAGACGGAGTAACCGAGATCAGCCCGTTGCTTGAAGGCGTGACGCTGACGGCGCTGGAAGCCTGCGATACGATCCATGTGCGGACGCGCAACAGCGACTATGAAATCTTCCTGCTCGACCCAAAATCGGGGCGCGCGCTCGTGCGAGGCGGGGAATACTTCGCCGAACCTGTGGAGGCGACCGTGAGCGGCTCGACCTTCGGTGGCTGCATGCTTATGATGGGCTGGCTCGGCGTCGGACTTCGGATGGAGATTTATGCAAACGGTCAGCGCACTGTGACTTCTCCGGTCCAGTCGCTACGCATTGAGCATGTCGATTTCGGCCTTGACCCGTTTGATACGGTCAATCCCCAAACTGCTTTTCGATGATCTCCGCCGAAAGCGCCAGAAAATCGTATGCGGTGATGATGCCGACCAGCCGGTCGTTTTCTACCACCGGCAGGCAGCCGACTTTGCGCCGTCGCATGAGCGCCATAGCTTCGGGCATGGGCGTTTCGGGCGTGACGGTCAACAAGTCGCGGGTCATAATTTCCTTCACGGTAACTTCCTTTGCGCCGCGGCTCAGCAAGCCACGGGCGAGCAATCGCAAGAGATCGCGGCGCGAGATCAGCCCGACCAGGAGGCACAGGCGATAACTATCACCGCCCACGTTCCGGAGGTCTTAGGAACTCCGAAGGCGAGAGCGCCTTACGGGTGAAGCGCGCCAGGCGAACGGCTCCCTTAAAATAGAACACTCTGTTGATCCGTACTCCGACCGACGTATGACCCGCCCCGTGAGGAACCAGGCGTAGTTGGGCCGAGCCTTCTTGAACCCCATCTACATAGTTCCTGAATTCCTGACCATCATATACCGATGCGACGTGGTACCAGGCTCCGAGCGGGTGCAGCGCCTGGCGATTCATCAAGGCTTTGCTTTCGGTTCCCGATTGGATGTAGCTGTCGAGATACCACTGATTATCGACAACACGGATTTCAAAGAGCATCCGGTTGTCTGTGTCAGCGCCGGTCTGGGAATCCAGTTCGCTTAAATGAAACCACCGCTGCTCCCTTTGCCCGCCGTCAGGGCGGAAGATAGCTTCCCAGGTGAAGGTCTTGGCGCCTGCCAGTGGGTGGTTGTCAATGAACAGCGCATCATCCATGCCGTCGAACTCGACAGCCTTGCCGACGGGCGAATCGATGACTTTGGGTTGGCCAAGAACTGTAGTTTTATGGCCGCCAATATTCTCAAGCTGGTCAAAGGTCCACATTACGCCCTTGGAAGGTTGATCCATAACCGCGCCGCCGCTCGAACCGAGTTGTAACGCGGCCAGAATGGCCAGCGCCGCGACAGAACCGCGTAGAATGATCTTAAAAGTCACTCTGCCCTCCGCGTTTGTCGCAAAGAACCGAGATACCCGACCAGGTTTTCCAGGTCGTCTTTCGAAAGCGAAGCGTAGTCCGGCATCAGCGATTCCCTGGGCAGCTTGATCTCTTTGAGCTCACTCTTCATGAAAGACCGCAGATCGCCCTTCATATCTCGCATATGGATCGAGTATTCATCTTCGTTGAGATGAATCCCGATGCTGCTCTTTCCCGTTACGCTGATCACCTCCACTGTGCGATAGTCGAGCGGAATATCAGCGTTCGGCTCCGTGATCGATTGGCGTAAATACGGCGCCGCGCGCTTGGCTCCAATGTCAGAAAGGTCGGGTCCTAAGGCGCCGCCTTTTCCGTCGATGCTATGGCATGACGCGCAGCCGTTCTTCTGGTAGACGAGCGCGCCTGCCGCAAGGTCGCCTGTGGCGGGCTCCGGGGCCCCTTGCCGGCTCAATTGCCGCACGTATGCGACCATGCGCCAAACCTCGGCTTCGGGAGAACTGAACGTGCCTGGCATTTCCGTGTTGGGAATGCCATTGCGGATAACGAGGAAAATTTCGCGGTCGGAGCTGCCGTATCTAAACCTGCCCGTGTTCAGAGTGGCGCCACGTCCCCCTTCGCCGTTCTTGCCATGACAGTGACCGCACCGGCCGACATAGAGCTTGCGCCCGGCTTCCAGGTCCGCTGCTGTGGCATATGGGTTTGCTTCCGGGAGGCCGGGCCGAGGCTGACCTGCCGGTCTTTGCGCCTGCATTGCAAGCGCCCAACTCATTAGACAGTAGGCGATCAGAAATATTCTTCGCATAAGAAAACTGTTCAATCGAGTCCAAAAGCGATGAGGTTGTCCCCAATTGGAATCGTGACCAACTGCTTGTCTCGGCTGAGGAAGGTAATCGGGCTGGCGAAGACGCGATCCCCCCCGTTGAAATGCCAGAGCTCCTTGCCCGTGCTAGCGTCAAGAGCATAGAAGTTCCCGCTTGGCGTGGCCGAAAAGACCAGGTTCCCTGCAGTCGAAAGCGCCCCTGCCCAGGGTGGCGCCAGGATGCGATGCTCCCATTTGATCTCTCCCGTCTCCGGCGTCATGGCAATCAGACGTCCCCAGCTTTCCTCGGGCCGGAAACGCGCTCCGCCGCCTCCGCCACCGCCGAAGTAGGCTTCGCCTGGTCGGAATTCCGGGGCGTCGGTTTTAAAGTAACGCCGCCGTTCCTCGCGCGCATTGAAATATAGTAGCTTTGTGTTGGGATTGTAGCTGGGCGACATCCAGTTGTTGCCGCCGTCCACGCCGGGCCAGACCAAATCATTGCCTTCATAGGTCGGATCTTGATTCGGGTTGAGAACCGGACGGCCCTTTTTATCAATCTCCTTCGCCCAGGTCTGCCGCACATATTGTTTGGCCAGCAGGAAGGCGCCCGTCACACGGTCGAGGACATAATGGAAGCCGTTGCGGCTGGGGACGACCACCAGTTTGCGAGGACGCCCGTCAACCGTCGAATCGAGCAGGACCGGAACCTGCGTGGCGTCCCAATCATGCGTGTCGTGCGGAGTGAATTGAAAATACCACTTCAACTTTCCGGTGTCCACATCCAGCGCGAGCAATGAACATGTGTACAAATTGTCTCCGGGGCGAACGTCGCCGTTGTAATCAGGTCCGGGATTGCCTGTTCCCCAGTAGACCAGATTCAATTCCGGATCATAGGAGCCAGTGATCCAGGTCGATCCTCCGCCGTACTTCCACGAATCGCCCTTCCATGTCTCAGAGCCAGGTTCGCCCGGCGCCGGAATGGTCCAGAAGCGCCATACGCGTTCGCCCGTTTTCGCATCGTAAGCGTCGAGGAATCCACGAATGCCGCCTTCTGCGCCGGCGATCCCGGCGATCACCTTATCTTTGATTACCAGCGGGGCTCCAGTAGCCGTGTAGTTGAGGCCGGGATCGGCTAGATCCTTCTTCCAGAGCATGCGTCCGGAACGCGCGTCGAGCGCGAGGAGCTTCGCATCCAGCGTGGTAATGAAAAGGGTCGCGCCGAGGATCGCGAGTCCACGATTGACCTGACCGCAACATGTGTAGACGCCGGCGGCTAACCTGTATTCGAAGGTCCATAGCGCCCGACCGGTTTCCGCGTCGAGGGCGATCACGTCGCTGGGCGGGCGCGTCACGTACATCACGCCATCCACGACTATTGGAGTCGCCTCGACCTTGGGACGATGCATCTGATAGATCCACTTGGCGCGGAGCCTGTGGACATTGTCGGCGGTGATCTCCTTCAATCTGCTGTAATGATGGCTGCGATAATCGCCGCCGTAGGTCAGCCAATTTCCGGGTTCGTCGGTCGCTTTGAGCAGTCTTTCATAAGTGACCGGCAGGCCGCGTGGCGCCGGCGATTGCCCCTCCGGAGCTGGAGCCAGCGCCAACACCGCGGCGCCAAGTAAAGAGACGATTCTCAAGATTCTTTTCGGCATTCAAAAACTCCTGTAGACAGGAAAATGTAGGAAAGGAAAATAAGACTCCAATTCGGTTCCTATTTTCCTCTCCCACATTTTCCTGTCCGGCGCCTCGAGTGGCGATATGAGACCGCTCACTACCACAAGGGCGCCAAAGTTCTAGCGTCGCGCCGCGAGCCGCTTCTGGATTGAAGCGCGAGCCGACGGCAGGTATCGCAGAGCATTGGCGTAGTAAACTTTGCGCAGGACGCCGTCCGGAAGGCCGATGCCGTAGATTCGCCAGCGGCCGTGCAACGGGGCTCCGGTGGCCGATCGAAGCTGCGCCGGATGATCGAAGTGCTCATCGTAGGTTTCGAGGAATCTCCAATGGGGCTCCCAGAACTCTTCTTTCCCGCGGCCGGGATTGCCGTCGGATCCGAAGAGGATTCTATCCTGATACTTAAGGAAGAACTTTCGAATCATCAGGGGCGCTCGGCCCAGGTCCTGCAGTGTAGCGGAGATTTCGACATCGGCGTTGGGATACTTGTCCAGCAGCGCAGCGACTTTATCCATATCATAGTACAACATGGCCATGTGCGCGTTGACGAAGCGCGTCCTTGGATGCTTGGCGTGCATGTTCTCGCGCGCTTTTTCGATCACGTCGGGAGTCGGCTGCCCGGTCTGATAGTAATTCCCTTCCGGACTGCTTCGCCAAAGCCCGGCTTCGTAGCGTTCGTTCTCCGGACCGATGGGAAGGAAACGTCCATACGAGTCGCTCGTGTGGATCATGACGGGCTTGTTGTGCTTGGCGCACATTTCCCAGATCGGATCGAATCGCGGGTCATCGGATTGGATGTAGGAGCCGTCGGAATTTTTCAGATCGAGTCCGAGCACTTTATTGATCTTCAGTCCTACCGCGCCGGCCAGAAAACAGCGCTCCAGTTCCGCGGCGGTCCTTGCGGACCATCCGGGCTCGTTGATCCCTTCAAAATCGATCCTGGCAAAATGAATAATGCGATCCCGGAAGGGCTCGCCTACTTTCATGTTCTGATCGAAGGTTTTTCCGAATCCGCCGTCCATATTGCAAATCACGCCGATGCCGGCATCGTCCATCAGCTTGACCAATTCTTTATAGTCTTCGGCGGTCCTGAGTCGCGCGCCATGGAAATGGAAGTCGAGAGCCGGAAACTTGGCGGAAATAATATTTGTCCTGGGCAGTTTCATCAGGGCTTTGGGCATGGCCGGCGCCTCGGGCGAGGGATGAAAGCCAGGGCGCCCTGGGAATTTTGGATCCTGCGAGTTCGTGACGCCCGTCTGACCAGAGGAAGTAAAGCTGCTGACTACGATGAGCAATGCGCAAGACAGCAACCATCGAAGCATGGTTACACCTCCTTTTAGGAAACCGGAGTTTTGTGCCAGTGTTGTTTAGTCTGATTTAGCTTGGATACAGGAGTATTGTGCCACAGCCAATTCGGATATCACAGTTGTTCACACCAAATAATGTAATTGCTCACGAATTGACAGAGATGCAGATCGTCGCCTTTATTTTTCTGTCTCACATTTTTCTGTCCGCTTTGTCTTGACGCGCGAGTAGCCGCATTTCAAACCGCGATAAAGTGGGGTACGATTCGGGGCGCAATACTCAACAAAACTCTGAATCTATCCTGACGGTTAGAAGTCCGTTCGGATAAAGCAAGATTGGAGGCGTCTTCACCGGCATGAAAACCGCCCTGGTTTTGTTCGTCCTGATGTTTACTCTGATTGTGGGCGTTGAAGGTCAACGGGCCGAATTCGACCTGCTCATCCGCAACGGCCGCATTCTCGACGGCACGGGCAATCCTTCATTCGTAAACGATGTCGGCCTGCGCGACGGAAAGATAGCGGCGATTGGCGTGCTCGCCAACGCCAGGGCCGCTCGCGTAATCGACGCGAACGGCCTCGCCGTGGCGCCAGGTTTCATCGATATTCACAATCACTCCGACGACACGGTCCTCGAAGACGGCGACGCCCAGAGCATGATTCGTCAGGGCGTGACTTCGATGATCTTGGGCGAGGGCGGCTCAGCCGCGCCTTCCGAGGCGTGGAAGGATTTTTCCAGCTATTTCGCCGAGTTGAAGCGGCGCGGCGTTTCGACCAACATCGGATCGTATATCGGCTCCAGCACGGTGTGGACGACGGTTCACGGCGCCAAGGCCGGACCGGCCTCCGCTGATGAACTAAATCGCATGCGCGCTGTCGTGCGAGAGGCGATGGAGCAGGGCGCGCTCGGCGTCGCCAGCTCTTTGAGCGGCCCGCCCGGCGTCTGGATCGACACCGACACGCTGGTGGCCATGTGCGAAGTCGCCGCCCCATACGGCGGAATTTATTCGACCCACATTCGCACCGAGGGCGAGGGAGTTTTCAAAGCTGTCTCCGAAGCGATGGAGATTGGCCGTCGCGCGCGCGTACCGGTTGATGTCATTCACCTCAAGATCGCCGAGCATAAACTCTGGGGCAAGATGCCGGACCTGGTTTCGTTGATTACGGCGGCCCGCGCGCAAGGCCAACTGGTGGAAGCGAACGTCTACCCGTACAGAGCGGGTCAGAACAACCTGGCAAGCATTATCCCGCCCTGGGCGCACGAAGGCGGATCCAAGGCGTTGATTCAGCGGCTCAAAGACCCTGCTCTGCGCTCGCGGCTGGAAAGCGAGATCCTCAACGGTATTCCCGGCTCGGACTGGTACAACCACTACACGGCGACTGGCGGTTGGGAGGGGATGCTGCTGGTGACGCTTCGTAATCCGAAGTACGAGCAGTTCGAGGGCAAGCGCATGAGCGAAGTCATCAAGGCGGTGGGAAAGCCGCCGCTAGACGTGTTGTTCGAACTGCTGACGGACAACGACGGCTCGGTCCCGACCGTTTACTTCCACCATGCGGAGGAGGACATGCGATATGCGCTCAAACAACCCTTCGTCTCTATCGGCTCGGACGGGACCGCCGTCAAGAATGAAGGTCCGCTGGCCGCCGGCCATCCGCATCCGCGCTACTACGGCACATTCCCTCGAGTGCTGGGCCGCTACGTGCGCGAAGAGAAGTTGATTTCACTCGAAGAGGCCGTGAGGAAGATGACTTCCGCCAACGCGGCGAAGATTCGCATATACGACCGAGGATTGCTGCGCCCCGGGCAATGGGCGGATGTGACCATCTTCAATCCCAATACCATCATTGACAACGCCACGTTCGAGAAGCCGCACCAGTACGCGACGGGTGTCGAGTACGTAATCGTCAACGGCAAGATCGTGCTCGAACACGGACGGCACACTGGCGCGCGACCGGGCGCGATTTTATACGGGCAGGGTCGGAAGCAATGATGATGAGGGAGACATTTTTGAAAGCGCTCTTGAGCGCGACGCTGTTGCTCGGCGTTTCGACGAACGCGCCGGCTCAGACGGCGGAGCGGGAGATTGCCGAGTGGGTAATCCGACAGGGCGGTCGCGTCATACTCGAACCTCAACGCGAGGAAGGCAAACCCGTCGGAGATGTCGCGCAGTTACCTGCGGGCGAGATTCGCATCATCGGCGTTGATCTGGTTGGGACGCTGATTGAGCCGAAGGACCTGGAAAAGATCAGCGGGCTTACCCGGCTTAAGGAATTGTACCTGCCGGGGCCGATCTGGAATCCGGGCGCGGGCAGTCGGCTCGATGCGAACGAGGAGTTGAAATTCCTCGCCGGGCTGAAGAACCTTGAGAAGCTTCACTTCAGCCTTCATTTCCTGACTAACGTCAACGTGCAGGACAAAGGGCTGGCTTATATCACCGGGCTAACGCAACTGAGAGAGCTTCGTTGCGCACAGTGCCGGATTGTGAAGCTAAGCCTGGCGCCGTTGGCGAAATTGGAGTCGCTCGATCTGAGTCTCACGCCATTCAACGACGAGGGAATGAAGGGGCTGGCGGAGTTGAAGGCGTTGCGGCGGCTCAACCTGCGCGACACGTTAGTGACCGACGAGGGGCTCAAATATCTGAGCGGTCTCACGCAGCTGCAGGAGCTTGACCTCAGCGGCGCGAAGATCACAGACGCCGGATTGGCGTGGTTGCGCAAACTGACCGCGATGCGAAAGCTGAACCTGCTGGGCGCGGGGATCACCGACGCGTCGGCGGACGCGCTTGCCGGGATGGCGCATCTGCATGAGCTGAATCTTTACCGAAGCCGCATCACCAACGCGGGTCTGGCGAAGCTCGGGACCTTGAAAGAATTGATCAGCCTCGACCTGCGCTACAGCCAGGTGACTGGTACTGGGATAGACGCGTTTCGTGGCGCCGCGCCGAACTGTAAGGTCAATTTCGTGAACGCGCGGGCCGCCAGTGGGAAGAGCGCGGCGACGGACCGTCCTGCGGGAACAGGCGCAGAAGCCATCGCGGCTTGGGTGAAGTCCCTCGGAGGGAAGGCGGAAATTTCGGGCGGCCAATTGCGGGCCGTTTCACTGGCCGCGACCGGGATCAGCGACGCTCAGCTATCGCATCTCGCTTCGTTGACTGAGCTTGAAAAGCTCGATCTTGAAGCGACAGAGATTGGTGATCTGGGGCTGGCGGCGCTCAGAGGGATGACAAAGTTGAAGGCCCTGAACCTCAGTTACACGACCGTGTCCGACAATGGGCTGGCTCATCTGGCGAGTCTTCAGCAACTTCAAGAACTGCGGATGGCGGGCACGCTGGCGCGTGGCCCCGGGCTGGTAAATCTGAAAGGGCTGTCGGCGCTCGTCAAGTTGGACCTTTCGGGAGCGCCAATTGGCGACGAAGGACTCCGGCAGATCGTCGAGATTCCGACCATCGAACACCTGTCGCTGAGTTCAACGGATATAACCAATGACGGATTGAAACACCTCAACAAGCTTGCGCGGTTGCAGACGCTCGACCTGGACAGCACTGATACGGGCAACGAAGGATTGCAATATGTTGGGACGATCACAGGGTTGAAGGAGCTATCGCTCAACCATACCCGGTTCACGGACAAAGGGCTCGAGCATTTGCGTCCGCTCGCAAACCTGGAACGGCTGGAACTGTTTCGCACCCGCACGGGCAACGCCGGCGTCGCGGTCATCGCGTCGCTCAAAAATCTCACTTGTCTCAATCTGGACTACACTTCGGTCGACGACAAGGCCCTCGAACTGTTGAAGACGCTCCCGCATTTACGTGAACTAAGGCTCGATACAACAGACGTCACCGACGCCGGCGTCGCGGCGCTTCAGACAATGGCGAACCTCAGGTCTCTGAGCCTCTATCACACGATGGTTACAGAAAAGGGGTACGAACAATTGAAAGTCGCGCTGCCAGCCTGCCAGATTATCTTCGACCGCGATTCGTCCCTGCCGAATCGGAGGAAGAGCTACAGAGTTCAAGGAAGTAGTTGGGCGAGAAACAGCGTTGCGGCGCCACTATACCGCAGACTGCCCGGTCTGCGGCTGACTTCCGCCACTCTGAAATTGCCGAACGCCAGGCGCCTCGAACCGGGACGCTCTTTGTTTTTGAAGGTTGTGAATAACCATGACAGCCACGGATTGAACAATCTACGGCGAATATCATTCGACCACGACTGGATCACTGAGGCCGGCGGCGTGGTTACGCGAGACCGTGCGGGGCGCATAACGGGCGTTGACCTGCGGGCCAGTTGGGTTACTGATTCCGACCTGCCGCGGCTTGCCGATCTACCGTTCCTTACGCGTCTCGATTTATCGCTGACTCGCATCACGGATCACGGCCTGCAGCAATTGAAAAACGCGCCCGGCATCGTGGACTTGAATCTTTACTACGCCGAGCAGATCACTGACGAGGGCATGGCGGCGTTGAAAAACTGGAAGCGGTTGAAGCGCTTGAACCTGCGCGGGACGAAGATCACCGACACGACGTTGGAGCACCTCGCGAATGTGCCGACTCTCGAATCCCTGGATGTCGGGTTCGCGCAGATCACAGATGTCGGCCTGGACCGTCTCACCCCGCTCCCAAATCTCAAGGAGTTGGTAATCGGCGGCAATAAGCTCACTGACACCGGGCTGCAATCGCTGCGGCAATTTTCCGGGCTGACTTCACTGAGCCTGGGCGGATCGCAGCGCACCGATTCCGGCTTATGGACGATCAGCCTGACCGAATCGGGACTTGATGCGATTATGACGCTGAAAGAATTGCGCGAGCTTCGGCTGGACGGGATGCCGGTCTCAGCGCGCTGGTTGGAGAAGCTGAAGGCGCTCAACAAGCTTGAGAGACTGAGTCTTCAAGGATGCAAACGGCTGGGTGACGATGTTGCGCCGCTTTTGGCCTCCTGGCCGTCATTGCTTATTTTGGATTTGAAAGGAACCGCGGTGACGGAGAAGGGACTTGCCGATCTGCGCCTGACAAAGCCGAACGCCCGAATTTTCCACCAGACAGGAAAATGTGGGAGAGGAAAATAGAACCAATCTTTTGCGCATTCTATTTTCCTCTCCCACATTTTCCTGTCTAAGCGAAAGAGGCGATTCATAATCCAGCAAAATTTTTGCCAGAGCGCTTACGTCAGTAACGCGCTCAGCTTCTTCGTCGCCGTCGGGAACTTGCCAAGGCCTGCGTTCATTACATCATCGGCCAGAGTCAGATACAGATCGCCGAAAGTCCCCGTCATCCTGGAATGCAAGCCCGTCGCCAGCCGTCCCGCATGACCCGCGACAATCAGCCCAAGACCGTGGTTCTTGTGCGGGTTGGCCTCGGCGTGTTCGTGCACGTAGACCAGGCAGCAATGATCTAACAGCGACCCTTCGCCTTCGGGAATGGATTTCAGCCTGGCCAGCAGGTAGGCGAACTCCTCGACGTGCCAGCGGCAGATGTCTCTCAGCACGCGCTGGCCGTCCGCGCCGTCCGCGCCCGGAGCTTTGCCGTCCGCGTGTGTGTAATCGTGATGACGCGCCGCCGTGTAGCCGAGCCACGGGAACCGGGTCAGCCCCTGGCACTTCGTAAGCATGTAAGAGGCGACGCGCGTCTGCCCGCTCGCGAAGGCCTGTACCAACAGGTCGCTCTGGAGCTTCGCGATGCGCGGCCAATCCTTCATATCGCCCTCGAAATCGGGCGGATCGACTCGACGATATTCGGGCGGCAGTCCGGCGATCGCGCGCTCCAGGTCGCGGATGCTCGCCAGGTGTTCTTCCACTCGGGTCTGGTCGTCTAGTGGCAATCGCTTCTTCAAAGCCGCGGCGTCTTCACGGACCGCGTCCAGAATGCTGCGCTTGCGGTTGACCCAGCCTTCTTCGCGCTGGCCGAAGAGCCGGTCGAAGAGTTTGTGCGGAATCATCTCCGGCGGCAAGGCGCGCTCGTAACCCGCCCAACTCATGTTTCGCTGGATGCTTTCGCCGAATGACTCCTGCGAGACGCCGATCTGCAAAGACCGGAAACGCGACTCGCCCTCGAGCTTCGCCGCGATGGCCTGATCTATGGACGGACCGGCCGTGCCGCGTCCGGTGAAAGGCGTGCAACTCATCAGCGCGCTCATGGATTTGTGATGTCCGTTGCCCGGGCCGGGCGTTGCGGCGGCGGCGTTGTCCAATCCGCTGATAACGTGAATGTCGCGGCGGAATGAGGCCAGCGGCGCTAGGCACGGCGTCATCCGATAGTCCGGCCCTGTCTCAGCGGGAATCCAATACCGCTCCGGAATGCCGTTGCCGTTGAACCACAGGGCGAAGCGAGTTTCGATAGCCCTTTCGCGCTCGTGAGCCGTGGCTGCATACGCCGTACCCTGAGTGTTGAACATCGATATGAGTGGCGGCAGTCCGACGCTTACGCTCGTACCAGTCAGCGTAAGCCCTTTTAAAAATGTGCGGCGAGATAGCCTAACGCGTTTGGTAATGAAGTTAGACATGGGCAGGTCTCCATTTGAAGTCCTTGTCATTACTTACATGTATGACGCGCTCCTAGCCCGCGGATGCGGGCGGCAGAGTAAAGCCTTGGGGTGGAGCGCGCCAGCGCGGAACCCCAGGTGTGCGAAGTGTATGTTCATTCAGCCTGCGGAGCAGGCGGCAGCTAACCTGGAAGTCAGCGCATTCAAATTCAATCCAACAATAATGAGCTGTCGCCCGCATTCGCGGGCTTGATAGGCTTTGTTTCGCGCCATTCCTGGGGTTCCGCGCTGCCGCGCTCTACCCCAGGCTTAATTCTGCCGCCCGCATCCGCGGGCTGAACAGTTTAGCCGTCTTTTTCATAACGATAGATTGCGACGCTTTTGTTCAATTGTCTGAAAACTCCCTCGAACGAACCAGTGAAATAATAAGCTCTTTGAAGCGGAATTGCGACTTTCTGAAATCCTCCGACACCTGACGGATCAATGGCCGGTCGGCCTTTGTTTCCATCCTCCCGGATGTGTAGCGGAAATACTGTTTGACCAGACACTCCTGGCATTGCGGCGAACGGGCCAGCACGGCGCCCAGTTCGCGTGGCGATGAGAATTTCGAGTCCGGAATGCCGGCGACATAACCAACAGTATCCATCTCAAGTTCGAGCGTCTTGGGTTTCGCGCGACGGTCGCCTTCCTCGTCGGCGTCGAAAAACAACAGCTTGAATTTATTCCGCCGGGCGCCGATGGCGTCGAACTTCTCGAACCCGAAGCCGATCGGGTCAATCAGATTGTGACAGGTCGAACAACTCGGATTGGTAACGTGCTCGCGCATTCGCTCTCGGTTCGTCTGCGGTTTGGCTTCGGTGATCTCCGGCAGGTTCGTGTTCACGCCCGGCGGCGGCTCGGAGACATGCTGGCAGAGAAACTGCTCGCGGATGAAGAGTCCCCGCGCCGTGGGAGACGTATCATCGGGTTTTGCGGTTAGCGCCAGGAAGAGGCTTTGCCCAAGCAGGCCGGCCCGTTCTGACTCCGCGGGGAACTTGACGCGGTCGAATTCCCTGGCCGGAGCAGGCACGCCGTAGATCTCCGCCAGATCGGCGTTGATGAAGCTGTAATCGGCGGTGAAGACGTCCATGAAGTCACGGTCGTTCCAAACCAGGTCGGAGATAAAGCTGCGCGTCTCCTCGGCCATGGCGGCGGCGGTTTCGCGGTTGAAATTGGGATAGCGGCGGCGATCTTTGCTGGCGGTCAGTAGACGATCGAAGCGCATCCATTGGGAGACGAATTCATCGAGTGACCGGCGGGCGCGCGGATCGGCGAGCATCCGGCGGGCTGTCGTCTCGACGCCCTGTGGCGTTGAAAGCGCGCCGCGCGCGACGCTCTCGAACAACGTCGCATCCGGCATACTGTCCCAAAGCGCGTAAGAGAGCCGGCTGGCCGTGACATATGGTTTCAACTTCGGATCGGATGTTTCCTCGAGGCGGAACAGAAAGTGCGGCGATTGGAGCATGGCTTCGACCGCGAGTTGCGCGCCTTTGAAGAAATCAGCTTCGCGCCGAAATAACTCCTCGTATCGTTTCCGCTCGTCAATCTCCAGCGGACGTCGAAAAGCTTTCAATCCAAATTCACGCACGAAGCGCGCGCGGCACGCGGGCGAAGATTTGCATGGAATTAGCCCGCGACGGTCGCCTCCCTGGAACGCATTGCGCGCCAGCCGCTCCGCCGCCGCGCTGTAAGCCTCGACGAGCAGCGGCGATAGATTCTGCGACTGGTATTGGTTCTTGAAACCGTTGACGAAATCTTCGGGAGGAAACTGGTTTGCGGGAGCGCTCTGGTCGCCGAGCAGATCGCGGACGGTGTTGTTGTACTGGCTGTGAGTCAGCCGTCGCAGCGCCGATGTGGGCCGCGCAGTACCGGCGCCTGCAGCTTTCTCTTCGTGGAGCTTCAGCGCGCTGGCTACTTCGCCATCAGACATTTTGGCCAGGCGCTGAACCCAACCTTTTAGTATTTCCTCCTCTTCGCCGCCGGGTTTAATCCGCTGGCCTCCAGCATGCGGGACGCGATTTGTGGGTTTCTTCAGGAGCAGCGATTCTTCCGGCTTGTTGCGGTCAATCAGCGCGACAAGCGATCTGCCGAAGGCCTCGATTTGATCGGCGTTTGCGTCCGGTTCGGGGAATTGCAATCTTGTACCCGACGCCACGCCGTCCGGGCTATGGCACGACCGGCAAGCCGCCTTCTCCAGAACCGGGTAAAGCGTCCTCGCGAAAGAGCTTTCCTGAGCTGGAGAGAAACCTTCCTGAGCCCAGATCGAGAAGAGAGCTAGTACTAGAAAAGCCTTGAACCCACCTGGTTTTCTTATGCTTTTGCCAAACATGTGAAGCAGATGTTTCAGTTATCGCAGCTATTTGAAATTGGAAATCAAAAATTGCAGTCGAAAACACACAACCCTGCGCAGTATATTTAACGAATACAACACTCGCAAACTTTATCACGCGCGGCGGCAGACATTTTGCGATTCTGGCCCTCGATGGCGTTGCTCTATGAGTATCTGAACTCGCAGGACGCGAAGGCATGACCGGGCAAAACCCTCCGTCTGAAGCCAAGCGCGAGTTGTAGATACCGAAAATCTCATCCGACCTCTGGATGCTTGCGCTTTCGAGACCTGTTCCTTAATACTACTCGCCGACTTTGCGAATCCAGATTTTGTGATCTTGCTTCTCGTTTATGGCTCTCTTCCCTGTTAGATCGGTTAGCATTGGCGACGCCATGAAACAGTGAAAACGCCCCCGGGTACGCATTGCCTCCAGCGCGCTCACTCGGATGAGCTACAATCTTCATCGCAGTATGTTCTCTCAGCGTGAGCGCGATGGGAGCGACGCGTACCCAGGGTTTTCCGAGGAACGCATTGAGTCAACGACCACCACTAAACCCTAACGGGTTTTAGTGGCGGCTTGTGTGGACGAAAGTCGGGACAAGCCCATGTTGACCAGCCCCAGCCAGGGCTGAGACCAACTGTAGTCTCAACTACGGATTGAATCGAAAGATTCATCGCCGGAAGTAGAGGGGATCAATCCCCTCATACTTCCAGCGATCTCAATTTCCTCTCCATCTAAGCTCACCAAGATGTGAGCTATAGATGGAGTATCCATTGAGGGAAGAGGATGAACAGCGGGTCTACAAATGGCTTGGCGCTGAAACTCTCCGCCTTACTGCTCTCATGCCTCTTCTTTTCTCAGTTGATGCGTGGCGTGACTGTTCGGGCCGTTCAAAGCGCCGCTCCTGCCCGCCAGATTGTTTTCAACCGTGACATCCGCCCGATACTCGCCGACAAATGCTGGGGTTGCCATGGACCTGACGCGCCGGCGAAAAAGATCAAACTCCGACTGGATTCCGAAGGCGCGGCGACCGCCGACCTTGGCGGAGGCCGCCGCGCAATCGTTCCTGGCAATCCCGAGCAAAGCCAGCTTGTACGCCGCATTACGTCAGGCGATGAAATGACGCGCATGCCGCCGGTTGATTCGGGCCGCAAGCTGACTCAGACGGAGATTGATTTGTTAGTCGAATGGGTCAGGCAGGGCGCGCTCTGGCAGCGTCACTGGTCATTCATCCCACCGATTCGACCTTTATTGCCCCAGATAAAAAATAAAGAGTGGTCGAAGAATGCGATAGATCATTTCGTGCTGGAGCGGTTGGAACGCGAAGGGATGGAGCCTTCGCCTGAAGCGGATCGCGCGACGTTGATTCGCCGCGTGTCCCTCGATTTGACGGGGCTACCGCCCACGCCACTTGAGGTTGAGAATTTCCTCAACGACAAATCGCCGAACGCTTACGAGAAGGTCGTTGATCGTTTGCTCGCGAGCCCGCGTTACGGCGAACGAATGGCTTTCCGCTGGCTGGACGCGGCGAGGTACGCCGATACGAACGGTTATCAAGTTGACGGCGATCGCAGCGCCTGGCGGTGGCGGGACTGGGTGATCGAAGCGTTCAACCGGAACAAACCGTTCGATCAATTCGTCGTCGAGCAACTGGCCGGGGATTTATTGCCCAACGCGACGCTCTACCAAAAGATCGCGACGGCCTTCAATCGCAATCACCGGATCAACGCCGAGGGCGGGGTCGTGCCGGAAGAGTACCGGGTCGAATATGTCGTAGATCGCGTGGACACGACCTCGACCGTCTTTATGGGCATGACGTTGGGTTGCGCGCGGTGCCACAATCACAAATACGACCCGTTCACCCAGAAGGAGTATTACCAGCTCACGGCTTATTTCAACAGCATTGATGAAGACGGGCATTCGTTCGATCAGGGTAACTCGCCGCCGGTGATGGCTGCGCCGACGAAAGAACAGCAGCGAAGATTGCGACAGTTCACTCAAGAGATCGCGCTAGCCGAAAGGCGTTACAACGCGCTGGCTGAAAAGTCAGCCATGACGCGCCGCCATTGGGAAAAATCATTGCTTGCTTCAAATAACGCGAATCGGCAATGGTTCCCGGACGACAGGTTGATCGCGCGGCTGCCGCTGGATGCGCAAAGCGCGCCGGTCTTCAGGAAATCCGACCGCGCCCATCACGATCAGGATGCCGGGCGAAAAGACGAGCCTGATCGGAAGTTCGAGATCGGGTTTAAAGAAGGCTCCCCCCGGTATGTCGAATCTCCGACCGGGCAGGGAGTGACCTTCGACGGCAAAATCTATTTCGATGCGGGCATGCACGCCGATTTCCGCTACAAATCAATATCGACAGATTACCGCGAACGGTTCACGATCGCCGCGTGGATCTATCCTGAATCGGAGCAGAGCGGTTCAATCGTCACCAAAGTCAGCGACAGCCCCGCGGAAGTGGAAAATAACGTCCCGCGCGCGGAAGGTTACGGGCTGTATTTCATCAACGGCAAAATCCATTTCAATATGGTCTTTCGCTGGGGCGAGGATACGCTGCGCGTTGAAACCGAAGAGCCGTTGCCGCAGCGCCAATGGAGCCACGTCGCGGTGATCTTTGACGGGTTGAAGTCGTGGGAAGATCGCCTGCGCATATTCGTTAACGGACGCGAAGCAAAGCTGAAATTCAATCAGCGAAACTTCTTCATGCTTTCCGGCGGGACCAAAAACACACTGAAGATCGGCGCCGGCGGCGGCCCGCAGTTCCGCTTCAAAGGCGCGCTCGACGAAGTTCGAATCTACAGCCGCGCGCTCGACGCGGATGAGATCGCCGCGCTGGCTTGCGCTGATTCGCTCGAAAAGATCGCGGCGATCCCCGCGGCCAATCGCACGCGCGCGCAGGCGTTGAAAATTCACGGAGCGTTTTTGGAGCAAGCCGCGCCTGATGAGCTAAAGCAAGCGCGCGACACGCTGGTCGAACTGAAACGACGAAAACAGAACTTCGAAGACGACCTTCCGACCCTGATGGTTATGGAGGAGACGCCGCAACCGCGCCCCACGTTCCTGCTCAAACGCGGCGCCTACGACGCTCCGGAGGAAAAGGTCGAGCGAGGGGTTCCCGCGACGTTGCCGCCGTTGCGGTATGGCGGCCGTGAGGGAGCGTCGCGCATTGCGTCGATGTCAAATCGTCTCGATTTTGCCCGATGGTTGGTCAGCGCGGAGCATCCTTTGACCAGCCGCGTCGCCGTGAACCGTTTCTGGCAGATGCTGTTCGGCGCGGGACTGGTCAGAACGACGGAAGATTTCGGGACGCGGGGAGAATTGCCGTCGCACCCGGAATTGCTCGATTGGCTGGCTGTCGAGTTTATGAGTGGGAGCGGGGGCGAGCGGGAGAGTGGAAGCAAGGCAAGTCCGCGATCAAAGAGTCTCAATCCGCATTCGAATGGCTGGAACGTGAAGTCGTTGTTGAAGACGATGGTGATGAGCGCAACTTATCGCCAGTCATCGAAAATCACGCCACAGTCGCAACAGCGTGATCCCGACAACCGGTTGCTGGCGCGCGGCCCGCGCTTCAGACTCCCGGCGGAAATGATCCGCGACCAGGCGCTCTTTGTTTCTGGATTATTGGTCGAAAAACTCGGCGGGCCTTCGGTCAAACCTTATCAACCCGACGGGTTGTATAAAGACATGGCCTTTTCCGGGCTGACTGGTTACGACCGTGACGTGGGCGAGGGTCTATGGCGACGCAGTCTCTACACCTTTTGGAAGCGCACGGTGTTGTCGCCGACGATGCAAGTGTTTGACGCGTCGGCGCGCGAATACTGTACGGTTCGCGACACACGTACCAACACGCCGCTGCAATCGCTCAACCTGATGAACGATGTCACGTACGTCGAGGCGGCGCGCCTGTTGGCGCAGAGAATGCTGCGCGAAGGCGGCGCAACGCCGCAGGCGCGCGTCGCGTGGGCGTTTCTCGCGGTGGCGTCGCGGCGGCCGAGCGAAAGTGAATTGCAGGTCTTGTTGAGAAATTTGAGCTGGCAGATGGATTATTTCGGCCACAACCCACGAGAGGCGACCAGGCTATTATCAATCGGCGAGAAACGGAATGAAGCGAAACTTGATGCGGTGGAACTGGCGGCGTATTCCGCAACCGCGAGTTTGATCCTGAATCTGGATGAAGTGATTACGAAGCAGTGAGAGGGCTGATTCCCAATCTAATGCATCCCACTCAACCGGCGCCAAAAATTCGATGAGGTCGCATATGAATCCGCTCGAAGAACAAAAACTGATGATGACGCGCAGGCATTTCTTCGGCCTGTGCAGCTTGGGCATAAGCACTGCCGCTCTCGCTTCGCTGTTCGGAGAAAGCGGATATGCGCAAAGTGGCGACGCGAAGGACGGCCTGCCGGACTTACCGCATTTCGCCCCGAAAGCGAAACGGGTGATTTATTTATACCAGGCCGGCGGCCCATCGCAGCTCGACCTCTTCGATCCTAAACCACGGCTTGAAAACCTGCGCGGGCAGAACCTGCCCGAATCAATTCGAATGGGACAGCGGTTGACCGGAATGACTGCGCATCAATCGAGTTGGCCGACTGCGCCTTCGGCGTTCAAATTCGCGCAGCACGGTAAATCCGGCGCGTGGTTGAGTGAGTTGTTGCCACATACCGCGAAGATAGCTGACGAAATCAGCTTCATCAAATCAATGCATACGGAGCAGATCAACCACGACCCGGCGATCACCTTCTCGCTCACCGGATTCCAGCTCGCGGGAAGACCAAGTCTTGGCTCGTGGATCGCTTATGGCTTGGGGAGTGAGAATAGAGACTTGCCTGCGTTCATCGTGATGATATCCATTGGACGAACGGGAGGCGACCAGCCGCTCTACGACCGGCTCTGGGGAAGCGGCTTTCTGGCTTCGCGTTACCAGGGCGTGAAGTTTCACAACGGCCCTGACCCCGTGCTTTACCTGTCGAATCCGCCGGGCGTCGGCAAAGAAGTTCGCCGCCGTTTCCTCGATGACCTGGCCGAGTTGAATCAGATCAACGCGCGGGAGTATGGAGACCCCGAAATCCTGTCGCGCGTGGCGCAGTATGAGATGGCGTATCGAATGCAGTCTTCGGTACCCGAACTGACCGACCTCTCGAAGGAATCTGAAAAGACGTTCGAGCGTTACGGCCCCGACGCGCGGGCGCCAGGCACGTTCGCGTTCAATTGCATTCTGGCGCGTCGGCTGGCCGAACGCGGAGTCCGTTTCATTCAACTCTTCCATCGGGGCTGGGACCAGCACGGGGATTTGCCGAAAAACATCACGAAACAGGCTCAGGACACTGATCAGCCTTCCGCCGCTCTGATTATGGATTTGAAAGAGCGAGGGATGCTCGACGACACACTGGTCATCTGGGGTGGGGAATTCGGTCGCACCGTTTATTCTCAAGGCAGGCTGACCGAGACCAATTACGGGCGCGACCATCACCCGCGCTGTTTTACGGTCTGGCTTGCCGGCGGGGGAATCAATCCGGGAATCACAATAGGCGAGACGGACGATTTCAGCTACAACATCACGAGCGATCCCGTGCATGCCCACGATTTAAACGCGACGATCCTACATTGTTTGGGCATCGATCACACCCGGCTGACATACAAATTCCAGGGTAGGAATTTTCGGTTGACGGACGTACAAGGAAATATTGTGAAGCGGATTCTCGCATGAGGATTGAGGCAAGTCGCCCTTACTTTTCCGTCGCCTGGCTCAAAACCGCCGTCGCCCCCTGCTCAACCAATGGAGGTCGAGAAGCTTATGAAGACTCTCGGAATTGCCGCACACAGCGCGGAAGGCGGTACGCTTTGTTTTCTCACCGCGTGCCGGGAAGGGGCCGTGCATCTCGGCCCCCACATGCATCCAACCATCGTGGTGAGTGCGGTGCCTATGGGACTTAGCATGCCGGGCTGGCAGACAGGTGATTACTCAGCCGTCGCCAGATTTTTATCTCAGGGTGTGGAACGAGTCGCGGACGCCGGGGCTGATTTTTATATTTGCCCGGACAATACTGCCCACATCGTCCTAGAACAGATTGCTAATGACCTGCCGATTCCAGGATTGCATATCGCGGAGGTGGTCTGCCGCGAGATCACTACCTACGGATGGAAACACGTAGGCCTTCTCGGTACCAAATGGACCATGACCGGGACTGTCTATGCCAAGGCATTGGAGAAACTAAAGCTGAAGCGCCTGATTCCCGACGAGCCAATGATGGAAAGACTGAACGCTGCGATCTTTGACGAACTCTGTCAAGGAGTCTTCAATGGGCAGACTACGGAGCTGTTCATACAGGCAATTGATTACTTGAAGTCGAAGGGCGCTGAATGTGTCATTCTAGGCTGCACCGAGATCCCGCTTATCGTAACGTCAGCCAACTCGCCGCTGCCCACGCTTGACTCAACGCGACTGCTTGCCAAATATGCAGTTCGTGAAGCGTTGAATGAGCGACCAATCACCATCAAGGCAGGGTGGTTGTCAGTCTCGCCGTGAGGTCTGCAGTGCAAGCAGCAACACTTCTGCCCCGTCGTTGCAGCGAGCTGTCTTCGGCGTCCATTGATCCTCGACAAATTCTACTCGCTCCACATGCCCTTCGCCAAAATGCCCCGCCCGGGTCTCATGTAACCTGGCTCGACGACATTACATCCAATTTCCCAAGTTGTTGAAACTAAAGGTGAGCGAGTTTTGGCGTAGGACAAGAGCGGCGCCCAATCGATTCGGACGGCGGCGCGAGACGTGACAGTTTGTCGCCGCGATAGTGGAGATGGCGTGTCAGCGAAGCCGTTAAAATGGTGGGGCGTCGCAGTGGCCGTTCCTTTGGCTGATTTCCTGAAGTCCTTCGCAAAATATCGGCCGGATCTACTCGCCGGCCGATTCGATAAATTCTGTTACTTTACCCGTGACATTGATCGCAAGTTTCCGGAGGTTGTGGCGTTCCATGCGTGGCGATGCTATCAAAGGGAAGGGATCTACTTTATGGAGAAATTGAGAATCTTGATTTTATTCGTCATTGTCACGTCATTCGGCGCTTCGGCTATGATCGGATGCGGACGAGAAGCCGCCATGCAGACCCCTCCAGTGAATGCGAATCGTGGCGATGCCCAACCCAAAAAGACGCTACGCGCGTTTGGCTCCGATCAGGAGATAACGGCCTATTTCCGGAAAATCGCTGAAGAATCGAAGCGCGAACTCAGGCGCGGGGCTAGCGGCGGCGGCGCGGCGGCTACGTCCTCGGCCCCGGCGAAATCCGCGCCGGCGAACGCGGATGCGCAGGCGGCGGGCGAAGAGTCCGTCACGAACGCTCAACACGCCGGGGTCGATGAGGGCGGCATCGTCAAACTGCACGGCGATCATCTGGTGGTGTTGCGGCGCGGGCGTCTGTTCACGGTCGCCGTGGGCGACGGCGCGCTGAAGCCGGTTTCGGCCGTCGATGCGTTCGGACCCGATATCGATCCGCATAACACCTGGTATGACGAGATGCTGATCTCCGGCGACAGGGTCGTCGTGATCGGATACAGCTATGAGCGCGGCGGCACGGAGATCGGCCTGTTCGATATTGATCGCGAGGGCCATCTCGAATACAGCGCGACCTATCACCTGCGCTCGAACGATTACTATTCATCCCGCAATTATTCCAGCCGGCTGATCGGCGACAAGCTCGTTTTTTATACGCCGCTCTACGTGTGGCCCGAGAGTGAGGATCCGTTCAAGTCGTTTCCCTCGCTTCGCAAATGGCGCAAGGGAGCTGACGAGAGCGAGTTCAAACGCATCGTCTCGGCCAGTCATGTCTACAGGCCGGAGCGGAAACAGAGCTTTCGGTCTATGATGGCGTTGCATACGGTGACGGTGTGCGACCTTGCGCGAAGCGACTTCGCCTGTGAGGCAACGGCCGTGTTGGGGGCTTGGGGGCGCGTGTTTTATGTGTCGCCCAACTCGGTCTATGTGTGGACCACGGACTGGTCATTCTCCGAGGCTCAGGTCCGCCCGAGTTCGATGTTATACCGGATGCCGCTCGACGGCTCCGCCCCGAGCGCGCTCGGCGTGTCGGGCAGCCCCGTGGATCAGTTCTCTTTTCTCGAGAGCGGAGACAACCACCTCAATGTGCTGGTGCGCTCCGCTGCGGCCGGCGACGGCATGTGGTCGGCGGAAGTGGCCGCCGGAGAGGTGGCGCTGATGCGTGTGCCGCTGGCGAATTTCTCGGACGGCGGCGAGACGGCTCAGGCCGCCAACTACACGCAGCTGCCGAAGCCTGAAGGGTACGCTTTCCAGAACCGTTTCGTCGGCGATTACCTGCTGTATGGCTCCGGCAGCGGTTGGGGATCGCCGGAGAATGCGAAGCGGCCGAGCTTGTATGTGGCGCCATGGGCGGGCGGCGCTCCCGCCGAGCTTTCGCTGCAGCATGGAGTGGATCGGATCGAAACGATGGGTTCCGGCGCGGTAATCGTCGGAGCTGATCAGAATGATTTGCATTTCACGAGCGTGCGGCTCGGAGAGCAGCCCGCCGTAGTGGGCGGCTACACGCGGAAAGGCGCATCGCAGGGTGAGTTGCGCAGCCACGGCTTCTTTTACAAACCGGAGGAGCCGGACACCGGATTGCTCGGCCTCCCGATCAGCGGGAGCGGTCGTCCCGGCTACCGGCATCTGATCGACGGATCGGCGTCCGTCCTGTTCCTGCGCAATGATATGCTGCGCTTGAAAGAAATAGGAGATCTCGCCTCGCAAGCGAAAGGATCGGCGAATGACGGGCGCCGAGCCTCGTGCGTGGACTGGTACGGCAATGCGCGCCCACTCTTCCTGCGCGGTCGGATCTTCGCACTGCTCGGCTACGAGATCGTCGAGGGAACGTTGACGGACGGCCATGTGAGGGAGACGCGCCGCGTCAATTACGCTCCCCGTCATCCGCGACTCTCCAGCCGCTCAGCCAGCGGCGATTGAGCAATGAATAGCCACAGAGGTCACAGAGAACACAGAGGTAGTGAACTGCCTCTGTGCCCTCTGTGACCTCTGTGGCTAACAATCTTCATACATCTGAAAATCGGTATATGCCCCAGATCGCTATGCATATCTTGGCGATCATGTTCTTCATTGCGTAAAATCATCCTTCAAATTCGGTCGCTGTCGCGTTCTGTCGGCGGGGCGAATCAACTGGCGCCCCGTCAAAATTCAACCTGAAGCCCGAGTTTCGGGACATCGGCTGTGACGCCGGTATTCCTTCTGCCCCTTGCCCTATCGCAATTCTTCTATATTACCGGGGTTAAAGCGTTGTTGGGGACGATCGGCTTTACTTGCTCAGTGACGATGCGGAGAAACCTCATGAAAAAAATCGCCAACCTTCTCGTCGCCCTCCTTCTCTTTGGCCATGTCGCTATGGCGCAAACCAGGCCGCCGCTGCTGTCTGAACCGGTTGTCGCGGCTTTGAGCGTTGAGCTTTCGGGTGAGACGGCTAAACGCAATCTGGAATATGTCTCACGCCATCACAGGATGCGGGCGTCGCGCGGCTTTCACGCGGCTGCAGAGTTTATTGCCGAACAGGCGCGCGCCTACGGGTTGGAGGAAGTGGCCATTCTGCAATTTCCCGCCGATGGCAAGACTTTTTACGGCGCCCAGAAAGCGCGCCCGGCCTGGGATGCGGAGTTTGCCGAACTTTGGGAAATGAGTCAGTCGCCGGAAGGATTGAAGCCCGCGCTGCGCATCGCCAGCTGGGAAGCTATGCCGCTAACGCTGGCGCAGGACAGCGAAAGCGCGATGGTGACGGCAGAGTTGATCGATGTCGGCGCAGGCGTTAGCGAACGAGATTACGCGGGCAAGGATGTGCGAGGCAAGATCGTGCTCGTCGCCGCGCAGCCGGAAGCTGTGGCGCCGCTCGCCGTTGAGCGTTACGGCGCCGCCGGGATGCTGAGCTATGCGCAGAACCAGCGCACCGGCTGGTCTGGCGACAACGACAATCTCATACGCTGGGGGCATCTCGACAGCTTCGCGCCAACCAAAACCTTTGCCTTCATGCTTTCGCTCAAACAAGCGCGCTCCTTCCAGACGCGCCTCGCAGGCGCCGAGAAGATCATCTTGCACGCCAACGTGCGCGCCGGACGCCACGACGGGTCTTATGATGTCGTCACCGCCATCATCCCAGGCGCTGACCCGCGCCTACGCGACGAGGAGATCGCCTATAGCTGTCACCTGGACCATCCGCGCCCAGGGGCCAACGACAACGCGAGCGGCAGCATGACGATTCTGGAGGTTGCGCGCACACTCGCCAAATTGATTCGTGAAGGCAAGATCGCGCGGCCGGCGCGCGCCATTCGTTTCATCTGGCCGCCCGAAATCGAAGGGACGCACGCGCTATTGAACGCTCGCCCTGAGCTGCCTCGACGCATCCGGGCCGTGATCCATCTGGACATGGTCGGCGGCTCGCCCGAAACGAAAGCAATTTTTCATATCACGCGCGGTCCGGCGAGTCTGCCTTCGTTCATTTACGATGTCGCAGAAGAGTTCGGAACCTTTGTAAACGAACAGTCCCTGCGGTACGCGAGCGGCGCAAGCGCCGCGTACCCTCTCGTTGCGCCCGAAGGCGGCAAGGAGGCGCTGCTGGCCGAACTGTCGGAATTCTCTATGGGAAGCGACCATGTGGTCTATACCGATAGCTCCTTTGCGATCCCGTCTATCTACCTCAACGACTGGCCCGACCGTTTTATTCATACGAACTACGACACGCCCGCCAACATCGACCCCACCAAGCTCAAGCGTGCAGGCTTCATCGGCGCGGCCAGCGGCTACTTTCTGGCTACTCTCAAAGAAACGGATGCGCCTGCCCTCTGGCGCGTGCTTCAGGCGCGCAGTCTGCGGCGCGCGGCTCTGTTGGTGGAACGCCGCGCCGAGCTGGCGCCGGAAGAGGCCGCGAACCTGACGCGCTTTCACTTCTGGTACGAACGCGGGCTAGTGGACTCAATGGAGCGTTTCTTCCGCGTGCCCGCGCAGTTACGCGCCGAAGCGATGGCGTTTCTGGTAAATCAGGAGCGGTTGCTCGGCGAAGTCCCGCGCCTGGCGATAACGCCGGGCGAAGACCGCGCCGTGTTCCGGCGTAACCCAAACATCAAAGGCCCACTGGTAACGTTCGGCTATGACTACTTGACGGATCACTATGGCGCCGAGCGCGCCGCCACGATTCGTCTCCTCAATTTTCAGGGGCTGCGGGGCGCGGGTAGCGAGTATGCCTACGAAGCGCTGAACCTCGTGGATGGCAAACGCACCGCGCGGGAGATACGCGACGCTGTTTCCGCTATCTACGGCCCGGTACCGCTCGACTATATCAGGGAGTACCTGCGCGCCCTTGAAGAGATTCAGGTCGTTCAAAAGGAGACACACAGATGAGCATGAAGATCGTGGTACCCGATGACTTTCCCGTTGTTCTGACCGGCTCGCCGGCAGAGCGGCGCCTGCGCACGCTCGGCGACGTCACGGTCTACACCGAGCCCGGCGCCGAGCAGGAAACGGAGTTAGTGCGGCGCATCGGCGACGCTGACATCGTAGTCAATCTGCGAGCCTACACGCGATTCTCCGAGAGCGCGCTTACTGCTTGCCCCTCACTGCGGATGATCTCGATCTGGGGCACAGGAACGGACAACGTTGATCTGGCCGCGTGCAACAGGCGAGGCATCACGGTTGCGCACACGCCAGGGGTGAATGCGAACGCGGTCGCTGAGCACACGCTGGCTCTTATGCTCGCGGTCACTCGGCGCATCCCATCGCTGGACAGGGACGTACGCAGTGGCCAGTGGCCGCGCGGACTCCTGGTCCAACTCGAAGGGAAAACGCTCGGGATAGTCGGGCTTGGGGCTATCGGTCGCCGCGTGGCCGCGCTGGCTGCGCCGTTTGGGGCGCATCTGCTGGCGACGACCTGGGGAGTGGACGCAGGGCGGGCAGCGGCCGTGGGGGCTCGTCACGCGCCCATTGAGACGCTGCTGGAGGAATCGGATATCGTGAGCCTTCATCTGCGGCTAAGCGCCGAGACCGAAGCAGTCATCAACCGCGAGCGTCTCGCCTTGATGAAACCCAGCGCATTTCTAGTGAACACGGCGCGGGGCCGCTTAGTGGATCGGGAGGCGCTTGTTAACGCGTTACGAGATGGGCGTCTGGCGGGGGCGGCGCTCGACGTGTTCCACGAAGAGCCGATTTCGGCAAGTGACCCGCTTCTGACGCTACCGAATGTCATCTTGACGCCGCACAACGCTGGAATGACGCAGGAAGTGATCGACGTGGGATTATTGCAGACTGTCGAGAACGTCCTGCGCTTTCTCCATGGGGATGCGCGCTCATAAGTCTGCGAGGGATTCGCCAGCTAACCCCGTCCAATCATTCCTAAATGAATACAAGACATAATCACTCTGCCAATTTTTAATGTCTACACGGAGGAGATAGATGTCCATAGGAAAATTGTTGTGGCGACTTGGACTTGCGCTGACCGTCAGCCTCGTGGCGCCGAGCGCGCCTGGTTCCCAGAGCGCCATGCTTGCCATCGTCGGCTGCGCAGTCATCGACGGAAACGGTGGGCCGCCGCTACCTGACGCGGTGGTGGTAGTCAGAGGATCGCGCATCAGCGTGGACGGACAGACGTCTAAACCAGCCAGCGTGAGAATCGGAATGGCGTCGTACGCGCCGGTTGGCGACTACCCGATCCGTCCAAAGCGCGGCGCCGGCGTACGGATCAAAGATCGTTTCTGGGGGCCAAAGATCCGGACCAACGCTGAAGTGACGATTCCATTTGAAGCGCAGAAATTCGAGCAGGCCGAGCGGGAGTTCGGCGTGAATGTGCTCGAAGCCGCGATCACATCGCTTCAGACGCATCCGAATCCGGCGCTTGAGGCGCAAGTGGAGCGGCAGATTAGCGCGCTGGCGTCGCAAGCCTGGCGGGGGAACTCCAACTTCGAAGTCGCGGCTGCTTACTATCACGAGACAGGCAAACGGGACTTGCTGGATCAGGCCATCAAGACCGCCGACACGCTTTACGAAAACTTCAGAGTTAACAACGCGCCGTTTTCGGGGGGCGAACGCGATGCCATCAACTGCGTGCAGCTCTATCGGGCGACGGGAGACAAGAAACATCTCGACCTTGCGAAGCACTACCTGGACATCCGCGGCTTGGAAAACTCCGTCAACCGTAGCCGGCACAACCAATCCTACAAGCCTGTGCTGGAACAGGGCGAGGCGGTGGGTCATGCGGTGAACTGCCTCTCGCTGATGGTCTCGCTCGCGGATGTCGGCGTCCTGACCGGTATACGCGACTACTTCAATGCGGCGCAACGCATGTGGACTGATGTCGTCGAGCGGAAGATGTACATCACCGGCGGCGCCGGCTCGACCGGCAATGAAGGCTTCGGCGAGCCGTACTCACTGCCGAACATTTCCGCTTATGCGGAGACGTGCGCCGCGCTGATGTTCATCACTCTCAGCCACCGGATGTTTCTCGCTACAGGCGACAGCAAGTACATTGACGTGATGGAACGCGGCATGTACAACAATGCGCTGTCCGGCGTCGCCGCTTCCGGCGCCAGCTTCTTCTACGTCAACCGCTTGGCGAGCGCGGGCGACGGGCGCGACACGCGCTGGGAGCGCGCATCTCTAGAGTGCTGTCCGCCGAACCTCGTGCGCTTTCTCGCCGCCATGCCTGGCTTCGTCTACGCGCAAGACAAGAAAGACGCCATATACGTGAACTTGTATTTGTCGAGCGAGGCTTCTTTCAGTGTCGCCGGTAAAGACCTCGCGCTCGCGGTCGAAAGCGAAATGCCCTGGGGCGGCAAATCGAAGATCACGGTGTCGGCGAAACAGGATGTCCGTGGCGCGATCAAGCTTCGCATTCCGGGTTGGGCGCGCAACCAGCCGGCGCCGGGGACGCTCTACACCTATCAACACAAGCTCGACAAACAGCCAACCGTGTCGGTCAACGGCAAAGCGGTCAGCGCGGCTCCCGACCGCACGGGATACGTCTCGCTTGAGAGGGTGTGGCAGAACGGCGACTTCATCGAGATTGAATTCCCGCTAGAGGCGCGGCAAGTGATGGCCGATTCTCGCGTGCGGGAGAATCGCGGCAGGGTCGCGATTGAACGCGGGCCGATCGTCTACTGCGCTGAATGGCCCGAAGCGCCTGACGGTCGCGTCCTCGATCTTTTGCTGGAGGCCACGAGCGAACTGAAGCCGGCGATTGACGAGTCGTTGTTTGGCGGCGTGACCGTTATTGCAGGCCAAGCGCGGCGGATGGCGTATCCATCATTGCCGCCGCAACCAATCAGGCTGATTCCTTACTACCTCTGGGCGAACCGTGGCGCGGGAGAGATGAGCGTTTGGCTGCCGACGCGTGGGTTCGAGCCTGGCGACATCGGCCCGGCGGGCGGATTCATCTTCTACAAAAACCCAAACTCTGCCGCCGACGGTTGGCGGTATCTGGAGGCCGCGCCCGTTGATCAGAGCGCCGGAGCGAAGTGGGGCTGCTTTCGCCGCGCGCTTACCGGCGCTCGCGGAACAGCGGTGGGCGCGGGGAAGAAAAACACCGAAGAGATGCTCGACGCCTGTCCGGAACGAGGAACAGCGGCGGAGCTATGCGCCAACTACAGTCTGAATGGCGTGCGCGGGTGGTTCCTGCCGTCGCGCGACGAACTGGCATTGATGTATCGCAACCTGAAGGCCGCCGGCGCCGCGGACTTTCGCGATGAGGGATTGGCCGATAACTGTACCTACTGGAGTTCGTCGCAAGTGAGCGCGGACATGGCCCACCACATTGACTTCCCCGACGCCGGCCGCCAGCACTACGATGATAAGGATTTTCCGCGCCGCGTTCGTGCGATCCGCGCGTTCTGACGCTTCATACGGCGCCCTTGACGCTGGTTCTGGTTGTTTCAGATCGGTGGCGCTGTGACGATGATCATGCCTGGCTCTGATTCTCCCGACATTACAGGCCGGCCTCGCTTAATACTGCCGTAAGGCGCGTATTACAAGGAGTACGATATGAGGTACGAACCGGAAAAATGGAAAAGCGCTTATCAGGATGATGGCTTCGTCATCGTTCAAGACCTTCTTAACCCCTCGACCTTATCCGCGCTCCTAGACGGTATGGATAAGATCACGGGGTATCCACGAGATTTACCCCCACATCTCAAAGAAAAGATATTTCTCGAACGCGATCACGTAAAGAATAATCCTCAATGGTACACAGGCTCACTCACGCCTGAAGAGTGTGGGAACAGTGTCAGGCAAATTGCCGACTTGGCTCTCTTCGATCCTGTGTTTGCTGGATTGATTTGTTACCCGCCGCTGTTGGATGTGCTTGAGGTTCTCTTTGATAGCGCCGAGTTCAGTTTCACTCTTCTCGTCGGAAAGCCCAAAGCCGCGCGGGCGGGCAACGGTGTACGCAACGGGGGGTTCCACCGGGATACACCCGATCAAGGTTATACTTCAGCAAATGTGATTCAAGCGTTCCTTTGTTTGGACGCAATGACGATCGAGAACGGGCCAACATTGCTCATCCGAGGGAGCCACCAGGTATCGGATCAAGAAGCGCAGGAACCGCATTGGGCAGATGTCGGCATGGACAGGCTAAAGCTGGAGGACAAGGTCGCAGCTTGTTGCCCCGCAGGCTCGGGTCTGTTCTTCACATCAAAGATTATCCACGCGGCGGGTCATAACCGATCTAAGTACCCGCGCCGGACTATTAATATGGAATGGGCCGGACCGGAGGTCTTAACTACTTCGCCGATCCGCTATTCGTATCAGGGATTAAGGCCGAGGAGTAAAGACCCCATGTTTCAAAAGCAAATAAGAATGACATTTCCGAAGCTTTTTGCCTACGTACGACAAGAGAGGCGCGAATGACCTCATCGCGATCTATCAACTAAATCAGACCACGTAAGATTAGTACAGATAGTCAAACCGCCGCAGGACGCCGCAGGGACGCAGAGAACGATCAAGGTTGGTCTTTCTCTGCGAAGCCCGCGGAGCGGGCGGCAGAGTAAAGCCTGGGGTGGAGCCGAAGGCGGAACCCCAGTCAGGTTCGGAGCGCCATCAAGCCCGTGAAACGGGCGGCAGCCATTGGCTGTCGCCCACTTCGTGGGCTCTGATCGCTTTGCTGCCCTCTCCTGGGGCTTACGCCCCAGGCTTTATGCTGTCGCCTGCTCCGCAGGCTCAAAGCAAAGGTTTTAAAACACAAAACACCACATAATTTAGTTTACAGAGTACTAGGTTGTCCTGATTTAGACTTTCAATCATGACGAAGCAACTGCGCCGGCTCAATCCTCAGAGCGCGTCGCGCGGGAACATAGCAAGTCACCATTGTCACGAGCAGCAAACCTAGGGCGGCGGCCAGGAGCGTAAGCGGATCGGAGGGCGACACGCCGACGAGCAGGCCCCGAATCATGCGGTTAGCGACATAGATCCCTGGGGCGCCGATCAGCAGTCCCGCCATCACGAGTAGCGCCCCTTCTTTCAGTATGAGCCGAAGAACGCGACCATGATCGGCTCCGAGCGCTAACCTTATAGCCAGTTCGTGACGCCGTCGCGTCACGGACCCCGAGACCACGCCGAATAGCCCCATCGCCGCGAGAAGGAGCGCGCCGACCGCGAACGCGCTGATCAATGCGCCGCCGATCGTCTGTGGGCTGAGCGACACTTGGACGATGTCGTCCATGGCCCGGGGATCGCCGACCGCAACCCGCGGGTCAATACGATGAACAGCCGATTGAACCTCGGGCAGGAGCGAATGCGGTTCACGGGTTGTCCGCATGACATAGAAAAGAGGGCGGAAGCCGAGTTCGGCCCGAACCAGAATCTGCGGCCGCCCGTCAGCATGAACATCATAGAGTCGAGCTTGATTGAATACGCCGATGATCGTAAACGATCGTTCACCCAACTGGATCGTCGCGCCGATAGCATTGCCGTCCGGAAAGAAACGCCTGGCAATCGCGGTGTCAATCATAACTTCGGTCACGTCATTTTGACGGAACTCCGTGAAGGTACGGCCCTCGATCAGTCGCATGCCCATCACCTCGACGTAGTTCGCGCGCACAGCGATCATGTCGGTAAGCGCCTTGTCCCGCTCGGCGTCGCCGGAGTTCCCGGGCGCGCCGGGAATGGTGATCGTCGTCTGAAACGTTGTCGCCGTAAGGGGCAGCGCCGAGGCGGCGCTCGCCCCTGTGACACCCGGAATCGCAGCCAGCGCTCGCTGGACGCGATCCTGGAATGCGATGGCGTCGCCGGTTTGGGGGAAGAACTCGGGCGGCGTCCGCACCCGAACGGTAAATACGCCGTCCGATCGGAAGCCCGGATCTGCCCGAAGCAGCCGTTCGAAGCTGCGCATGACGAGCGCGCCGCTACTCAGCAGAACGAGCGAGAGAGCCACCTGCGCGACGATCAGGCTGCGGCGTAAGCGGCCTTGCCCGCCGCCGCCGCGGACCGCACTGCCGGCAAGAAGGGACGACAACGATGCCCGCGCCGCCCATGCCGCCGGCGGCGCCGCGGCGAGCACACCGAGCAAGGCGCCAACGGCGATGACGGCGGCGGCGATGCGCCAGTCGATCGCAATCGCTTCGCGGCGCGGCAGGTCGAGTGGGGCGAGGGCGACGAGCGCACGCGTGCCCCAGATCGCGCCGAGCGCGCTGAGCGCGCCGCCGGCGAGGCCGAGCAGACCGCCCTCAAGCAGAGTCGAGCGTACGATGGCGATAGTGTTCGCGCCGAGCGCGCGCGAAACGGCCACTTCATGCTCGCGCTGCGCCGCGCGCGCGATCAACACCGACGCGAGATTCACCATCAGCATGAACACGAGGACGAGGCCTGCGGCGCCGAGCACGACAAGCGCGGGTCGAATCCGCGAGATGACGTCGGCCTTCAGTCCAACCGGATACAGCTTCAGGCCGCGTCTGTTGAAATCGCGCGCATCGATGGCGCGCCCGACGGCGTTAACGGCGGCGGCCACCGCGGCGGGCGATGCGCCGTGACGAGCGCGGATGAGCCCCGCGTATCCGCCATCCCGCGGATTAGTCCGCGCGAGGTCTCCGATTGGGATATATGCATCCACACGCTGCGGCGGCGCGGACGCGTCGTTTCGTACGAAGGTGAAATCCGGCGGCGCCACGCCAATAACAGTAAACGGCCGCCCCTGGAGGCGTACATCCATGCCGACGATGCCGGGGTCGGCTCCGAGCCGTTTCCATAACTGATGCGTCAAAATTATCACTTGCCCGGGCGCCGGGCCGATCTCGCCCGGCACAAAGCGGGGGGCGATCTCGTCCGGCGCAAAGCTACGGCCCAGCGCAGGCGTAACGCCGAGCAGATCGAACAAGT